>Ga0233449_1001550_pt1 | contig 20316 bp, 21 predicted proteins | sample SI_124_October20_FD_183012 | JGI IMG/M metagenome (GOLD analysis project Ga0233449, IMG submission 183012) | Seawater microbial communities from Saanich Inlet, British Columbia, Canada - SI_124_October2016_200_MG | ecosystem: Environmental > Aquatic > Marine > Inlet | place: Canada: British... | reverse complement strand
TAGAGATATTCAATTCATCCGCTAGTTCAGGGATAGTCATGTTATTATTTTTTTGGATTAGTTGAATTATTTTCACCGAACTTTTCTTATCTATGATATCAAAAGTTTCCCATGTTCCGTTTGCTATAATACGACTAATTCTTACCGTGTAAATATAATATCCATAAGCTAAAAATTGTCATTCGGTGCAAAGACACGGAATCCATTTATTGATAGAGCGTAAAACTTCAAATGGATACCGGATATTTTCTACGAAAATTCCGGCATGACAAGCATTTTTTTATTGGCACATTTTCAAACCCATCTACATGTGGCCCCAAGTAGAGCCTAAAAATGATGAGCAATATATTCCCTTTTACCTAGTGAGAGACACCTTCTGATTTGAATACCTTTATAACAGTCTTAAATAATATTTTAATATTGAGCCATAATGATTTATTTTTTAAATAATATTCATCCATTTTTACTTTATCCGGGATACTCAATTCGTCACGCCCATTCACTTGAGCCAACCCCGTCACACCCGGCATTAAGGAATGAACACCAGCCTGAGTTCGTAATGCAATCAAATCATCCTGATTATATAAAGCAGGACGTGGACCAATAAATATCATATCACCCTTTAAAATATTGATCAATTGGGGTAATTCATCAAAACTGAATTTTCTTAAGAATGGTCCAATAGATGTATATAAAGAAGTACCGTCTTTTACTAAGTGAGTTGCAATATCAGGTGCATCCTTTTTCATCGTTCTGAATTTATAAATCCAAAAATGAGCATTGTTTAGCCCAACTCTTTTTTGTTTAAAAAATATTGGGAGCCCATCATCCAGCATGATGATCAGAACCACAATGATGAATAAAGGGGAAAAACAAATCAAAAGGAGGAGGCTAGAAGGTTTGCTAAGCATTTATTTAGGTACTTTTACTTAGATTATAAAATCAATGTGCTTCTTGATAATTAATTTCATAAACATTTGAACAAAATAATTTCCAATAAAAGCATCTAATCTTATATCCAAATTTTTTTGGTAAAAGATAAGTTAACCAATAAAATGGTTTTGTTAAGATAACTGGTAAGACTACTTCTTTCCCAGGGAACCACGTTGTTAAATCCTGCTGATAATAAGGTTTTGAATCCGAAATATTATATATGTTTTGTCCATCTGGAGCCTTTGAAAGGATACTTAGTAAAGACTTAACAACTGTATCAATACTAGTTAGAGAATATTGTGGTGATGGTTTTAAGACCATCTTGATTGATGAAAAACCTGGCAGGAATACTCTTTTGCGAATATCCACCATATGTTTTTCATCATATACAGGAGCTAGACGTAAAATAGTACTATTCTTAATATCAGATCTAAGTACATGTTCTTCACAAATTAACTTACTTTTACCATAATCAGTTGAAGGTCGCAGAGTATCATTCACAAGCACTGGATTTGTTCGATTATCCTCACCATATACTGCTACGGAACTAAAAAAAATTATATCAGTTGTTTCTTTTTCAAAAAATTCAAGAACATTGGCTGTAATCTTCAAATTCGTTGTTATGACAGTTTCACCTTTTGGTGGTTTTTGTCCATGCGCTAATGCAGCCGTATGAATTAAAACTGAACATTGGGGTATTTTTTTATAAACTTCTGCGAATGCATTCCTATCTAGTAAGTTAACTCCAACAACCTGCCTATCGTGGTTTGATGCAATATCAATACCCCAAACGTCATAACCTTTATTACGAATTGCTTCGGCTAGTGCATTTCCTATAAATCCATTAATGCCAGTTATTAAAATACGATGGTTATCTGACATTGGAATGGAACCCTGCTTCCTGATTCAGCAATTCCTTCCTAAGCGAAGAAAAAGTAGTAAACCTGTATCCATTCTCTTTTAGAATCATTATAAGCTTGGAAAGTTTTGCAGCTACAGTATTGCGTCCCATTCCAAAACGGAATTTGGTGTGCCATTTTGATTCTGTTGGGAAGAGTGGGTTTAATGCTGATGAAAGTTCAAAAGGGTGTATATATAATACATATAAGTCACCACTATTTAAATAAGCCTCAATTAACTTTTTTGATATATACCACGGTAGAAGACGAAGATATCCTCCACCTGATAATGGGATGTTTTTACCTAGAAACTTTTTTGTACTTACTTCAAATTCGATGAAACTATCAGATTCATAAATATTATTTTGTATTTGATTGAAATTAGTCATATTAATATTTTCATAAAGAGGATGAATACCAAAGTCGATCTTGCTTGAATCATACATGTATCCAGCTTTTTTTACTACTTCCAATCTTTCACGGTCTAGGCTAAAACAAGGCGCTCTATATCCTAAAATAGGTTTATTTATTATTCCTTCTAAAATATGTTTTGATTTTAATAAGTCATTATGAAATTGAGATATTGAAAGTTTCATAGGGCGAGTATGGTTTAAACCATGAGATCCTATATCGTGTTTTTCATTTGAAATATCTAACAAAGTTGATTTTATTGATTCAGCAATTTCCCCTAAAACAAAAAAACTCGAGGAGACATTATGCTCTCCTAATAATTCACAATATTTACTAATGCCATCCAACATAGAATATTGTTTGTTACATTGAGTGATATCAAAATAATCTAAATGATACCAATCTTCAATATCCATGCTTAATACAACTTGTTTTTTTATATTAATCTACCACCTTGCTTACGAAATTCATTTATCTGGTCTATACTGGGCCAACTAAAATAATTTTTGGGAATTTCATGATTTGCTTTTGACTCTAAACTACCATCTAACAAATCATTGATAACCTCACACATTAGATTACCTCCAGCATTTTTTGTTGCTTGAATGACACGGAAAATTGTTGGGTTCTCTGGCATTGGGAACTTTATTTGACCTAATATTTCTCCATTATCAATCTTATCATCCATATAGTGTACTGTAGCACCAATTTCTTTCTCTTCTTTAAATACAGTCCAAAAACTTGGAAAAAGACCCGCATACTTAGGGAGTAAGGAACAGTGTAAATTGATGCATCCATATTTCGGAATATTCAACAAATTATTATTAAATACGCTTGGAGCCGAAAAAGATATTATAATATCGATATCTTGCTTTTCTAATTCACTTAAAAACTTTGGTGAATTTGGGTTGTCAATTATTTCATGCATAGCATTACTGCGATTTGAAGCAGCAACTAAACTCCGAGGATTTTTCAAAAAACCAAAACCAAATAATAGATCAATCTTATCTAATAATTTTGCCCAACCAATGGCTAATCCCATTTTTAATGATTGGAGAATACCAAATCCTTTTATAAACATCATCTTCTTATTTGATAAAGAGCCTTTAGTGTTTAGAGTAAAAATAGATACTATGTCGACTTTATTAAGTTCATTTAACTTCATAATATTTTTAGGAATCACAAGTGAATCATCCTGTGATAAAATAACTACACGAAGTTTTTTATTATTATTTAAAACCGTAACTATAAGAAATTTATTATAAAGAATTTCCCTTCCTCTCTATCAATACGGGATGTGATGGAAATAGCATCCACACAAATACTTGGATGACGTAAACGTAATTTCTTGGCCAAATCAGCTGAAAGACCCAGGTTTTTCTGCCAGTACTTTTGTTCATTCCTGAATTTTTCAACTAGCCCTTCACGATTTGATGAATCAGGCTCAAATGAAAATATCTTCCAAACATTATTTGCAAAATGTTTCAATGATAACCCAAAACGAGCACCAATATCAAACATAATTTTTTCATCTTTTGACTTATATGAATAATTCTTTCTATGTTTTCAAGCATAACCAAGTGAATTTAACACTTGGTCCGAAAAATGCATAATCACCTTATTTAATATTCTTTCAACACGTCTATTAATAGATAAATAGCATAGATTAGATTTCTTTAAAGGATGAAACTAGATTATTAACTGCCATAACACCCTGCCTACACACACTTTCATAAGTTCGGGAACCTATATGCGGGGTAATTAAAATTTTATTTTGTTTTGTGAATGGATGGTTTTTGACCATTGGTTCGATATTCAAAACATCAGTTAAATATCCACTTAATATATTATTTTTAATTCCATATAAAATTGCTTCTTCATCTACTAACTCACCTCGCGCTGTATTAATTAGCAATAGCCCTTCTTTTGTATGATTTTCAATAATATTATTATTTACAAATTGATTATTATCTTGAGTTAAGTTCATATTTAATGAAACAATATCTGTTACCATCATAAGTTTTTCAAGTGTCTCACACACATTTACATTATTTTTTTGCACAAAAGTTTTATCTATAGATATGTCAAAAGCATATAATTTCAAACCAAATGATTTTGCTCTCAATAATACTTCTTTCCCAATTCTCCCCAATCCAGCAACTCCTATGTTCTTACCAAATATTTCATGTCCTATTAACCTTTCCCATTTCCCATTGCGTGTATAGTTTATTTCATCAGGTATGTTTTTATAAAAAGCCAAGATTAAAGCCCAAATATGTTCAGCAACAGCCATATGATTTACTCCCGGACAATTAGTAACTTTTATTTCATATTTTAGAGCAGCTTTTAAATCAATTTTGTCTAATCCTATCCCATACTTTGATATCACCTTTAGTTTTCCCGATTTCCCTTTTTTTATTACTTCCCGTGTAAAATAGTCATCACCACATATAACACCATCATATTTAGCAATGATGGGAAGTAGCGCATCTTCTTTTACGGGTCCACGAAGTGTATCGATTATAAAACCCGTTTCATTAAGTGCGTCGTGATGTTTCCCTGGTGTGTCTTGAAAAGAAGTGGACGTAAGTAATATCTTCATATATTAGTTGTTAATTTGCTTATCAAGTTCATAAAAATCTAAAAATCGAATCAAATTCGTTTTTTTGTAGAAGAGTCTTTTATTCTCTGTTGTTTTGCGAAGCGCAAAATCAATATCATTTTCTGTCGCAGCATTATAGTCACTTAAGGCGTCACCCAAAAATATAGTTTCATCTCTTAACAAATAATTTTCATTAATTATTTTTTCTACAATGGATATCTTTCCTTCAGGTGAACCATATATTTTATTAAAAAATCTAGACATATTTCTTTTTTCAATAATTTTAATAATTTCATCTTTAGGTGTAGCAGAAACAATCCATTTATTTTCATTTGAATATTTTTTCAGGAACCAGGTTGCCCCTGTTACTTCATTCGAATTAATAACATCTTGCACAACAATATCTGAAAACATAGTTGTGAGATATTTTATATCATTATTATTTAAATCCAGATTTAGAAATGTTTTATGATAAAACGGGAATTTTTCAAACCTAGACATACCACCATTTGCATTGTGATGCTGTATAACTTTTTTAGCTATATTTACTCCATATGGTTCATATAGTTTATAAAATGCTTGAGTTTTGATTTGAACAGACTCTGCAAGGACACCATCAAAATCAAAAATAATATTCTTGTACTTCATTTAGTTTAATACCCAAATATCCTGTGATTTAGCACAGAGTAATTGTGCTACAGGATAATCTTTATAGTTTGAGTTAATTAAATCTCGAATAATTTTCTTCTTTTTTTCTCCAATTATGCCAAAAATTCTATTTTTTGCAGCATTTAACAAAGGGAGTGTCATTGATATTCTTTCTATGTTTTTTGATTTTAAATATATTTTTTCAACTAATTGATTACCTTTATTTCTGAATTCATATTCAGGAAATAATGATGCTATATGGCCATCTTCACCAATACCCATAAAAATCAAATCAAACCTTGGTATATTTTTTTTCAAATTAAAAATTGATTTTATTTTATTTTCATATTCAGAAGCTGCTGATTTTGCATTATGCCAACCTTTTATACGATAATATTTTATATCAGGGTATTGATAAAGCCAGGAATCATAACATACTTTAAAATTATTCTCTTTATCATTTTTTAAGACACATCTTTCATCTATAAAAAATAAATGAACCTTCGACCAATCAAGAGCATTTTGATGCTTACTATTAATGAGTTTTTTATAAAGATGCAAAGGAGTACGTCCCCCCGAAACCGCCAAAAAACACTTATCGTGTTTTTCAATTGCTTTTGAAAGAATATCAATAATCCTATATGAAATAATAGTACCAAATTCATCCATGTTTTTTGCATGAATTATTTCGCTAGTAATCATATTTAAATCAAGAATTCAATTTACTATGAATTTCTTCAATAAGAGTAAGTATCCCTTGTCCAAGATCGATATGAGGATTAGATACTAATTTTTTTGCCATTTTAGGGTTGAATGAATATGGAGACATCTTGTAATGGGTTTTAGATCTTTTTAAATGCATCTCAATATGAATATTATTTGAGAAAATCTCATTTATCATTGACAACAAATCTTTGTATTTTATCTTTTCTGATCCAGTAAGCATTAATATTTCATTCTTATATTTTTCATTTAACGCTTCAACACTTAAATCTGCAGCATCTTTAACATGTATATACTCTCGAGTTTCAGATCCATCCCCATAATAATCGATTTTTCCTTTTTTTATCGCAGTTTTAATTATACGGTGAAGACTGTTGCTATCTCCAGCTCTATCGCCATATAATGAACCATATCTCAAAATTGTATAATCCATTTTATTTTCTTCAGAAAAAGTTTCAACAAATAGTTCAGATGATTGTTTGCTAATTCTGTAATAAGATCCTGATGAACTATAAACATAAGCAGAACTTGCGAATAAATATTTTTTTATATTATTTTTTACAGCTGACGTTAATATTTGAGCATTGCCCAGGATATTACATTTAATTGTGTCCAAAGGACGTTTACGGCATTCATCAATATCAGCTATGCCAGCAAAATTATATACAATATCGTTTCCCTTAATTGCATATTCAATTTGTTTTAAATCTAAAATATCCCCAACTATCATATTTTGAGATTCTTTTAAATAAGGTGATTCTTTCATATCAAATATGGTTACATCAAACCCTCTTTCTGTGAGTGAATCTGCTACATGACTTCCTAAAAATCCAGAGCCACCAAAGACAATAGTTTTTTTTAAATCATTCATTATTTAACGCCTCCATTTCATCTCGAGCCTTATCTCCAAGAAAGAAAAAATCCAGGCTAAAACCAATAAATGAGTAGCCTAAATCAATTTTTTCTTGAACCTCTATATGGTTTGACTTGATAATATGATATCCTAGTGCAAAATCTGCTGCCTTACAAGCTTTCTCAACTGTTAATATGGCATTTAATAAAATCTCATTATCTAATTCGCCAGTGAAACCATAAGATGCAGACATATCATATGGACCAATGATAATTCCATCAATACCATCTACTGAAATAATTTCCTCAATATTTTCCACAGCTTTTTTATGTTCAATTTGAGCTATAACTATAGAATCATTATTTAACCATTCTTTGTATTCATTAAAGCCTATTCCATAATTTTGTGCCCTTGCCAAGCCGACACCCCTTTTCCCAAATGGAGGATATTTGACTGATGCGACCGCTCTTTCAGCATCATCCTTTGAACACACCATCGGAACTATCACCCCATCCGCACCCGCATCCATGACCTGTTTAATGATTAATTCATCATTTTTTCCTACGCGTACTAAAGCATCCATATCTTTTGATTGAATTGCCAGAATTAATTCCTGTGCCTTATCCAAGGTGATTGCACTATGCTCCATATCTATTGTAAGCCAATCAAAACCTGCAGTTGCCATAATTTCTATAATTGATGTATGGCCTATTGTTAACCATGAACCAATTGTTAAACTATTATTTTTTAATTTTGTTTTTAGACTCATAATATTTTCTTCTCCATTATTGTTTCAGCTAAAATAAAATCATCCACATTGTCAATATCGATTGATTCAAATTTATTTATTTCGAAATAATTTGGTATTATCCCTATTCGTTCATTTTTCGCATTTTTAAATGATGATTTAGAAAAGATGTAAAAGTTCGAATTTTCTTCATAAAGTGGCTCTAAATCTTGGGTTCTTATTAATTCTCTTGGATTGTGATTAATGGGTTGCATATTTTTATCATAAAGTCTCGTTTTCATCTCATTAACAGAAAATAAAGAATCATAATTATCAAGGTCGGAAAAATATTGGTTAACCGCTTTATCAATCGTTTTTGCTGTTATTAAAGGGTTTGTACTGTGAGTTTGTAAAAAGTGTTCACCTTTTATAATTGATAAATCATGCGAAATTATTTTATTCATTGAGACTAAATCACCTTGGATTTCTTTTGGTCTATCAATAATAATAATATCATTAAATTCTTTATTAATATCATCTTTAATTGCAATTGAATCAGTGTCAACAACAATCATTCCAATTGTTTTAGTCAACAGTAATTGATTCATTGTTGAATGATATAATGGTTTTCCATAAAATAGTTTAAGATTTTTATTTGGTACTCTTTCAGAATGACCTTTCATTGGTAATAGTGCAATAATTCTATTCATAATAATTCATGGCGTAAAAGAACCGGTGTGCAACCTAAAGTTATTTCGCCCATTGAGTAATGATATCGAGTATATGCATTGGTAATCCTTCCGCTTATACCTGAATGTACATAATCGACGCCAAGAAGGTTCGGTTCATTTACTTTATCTCTACCAACACCCGATTCATTAAAAAGCAATGAAATTGTTATTATTGAATTTTCAGTCATTAAGGCAATAATTCTATCTTTTGTTTTCTTTTGTGGGATCTTTTGGGTAGTCTTTTGTTCTGTATAACTTAAAGTAACCAGATAACCATTGCCCATTTATTCCAGTGATGAGTATTGTAACCTGCGAATTCATCTGATCATTATACTATTCCTTAACTACAAATATTCTTCGACCTATCCCGAAGCTCAACTGCTACTTAATCTTGTGCTGCTGAAAATTTAGCAATTCAACCTTTTGTGCCTACTGTTGCATATCATCTTCTAATGTCATGATTCCGTTGAACATCTAGGCGAGAATCCATTATTCCCCATGCTAAACCCTTCGACTATTCTTTTAGCTGAAGCGATTTTTGCATTCAATTATTCGTAAATGTTAAACGCTTGTATAGTGAAATATATCTTTTAGCGACTTTTTTACTCTCATAATCATCCAATACCTTCTTTCTTGCGTTGATAGACAATTTTCCATTTTCATTATTATTTAGGACCCAATCAATCCCCTCAGCAATATCTGCTCCGTCATAGGGTTTAGCCAGATAACCATTTACCTGGTGTTCAACCAAGTCTCTATTTCCACCAACGTCAAAACAAACTACAGGAATCCCACACGCTAAACTTTCAAGTATTGTATTTGACAAATTCTCCTGTAAAGATGGTACAACCATGACAGAAACCGCATTATACAAGGTTACAAGACTTACCTCGTCGGATAATTGGCCTAGATAATGTATTCTCCTACTTATGTTTGGTAAATGTTTTGGATCTCCATTTCCAAACACAACACATTCAACATCGCGAGATCTAATTTTATTGAGTCCCTCTAGTAATAGTGTATATCCTTTATTCTTATCACTTGTAGCTCCCAAGGCTCCAAAGAGTATTAAATCATTCTTTTGTGGTAAGTTCCAAAGTTTTCTAGATGCTTGTCTATTAAATGGCTTAAATACATCTACATCAATGGGGTTAGGCAGGTTGATAATGTTTTTCCCCGAAAGAAGTGAACTATTTCTGGCACATGTTTGTAGCCATTTACTCAAACCGATAATAGTTAAGTTATTAAGCTTAGAATAGACCTTTTTTTTTCGATTCCATATTTTCCGGCTCAGGTCATTTTTTTTATTGCTACCCAAGTTTGGACACACGCCACATGAAGCCTTATACTTTTCACAGCCAAACTTAATATGGCACCCCCCTGTGAATGCCCAGTCATCATGTAAAGACCATACGATAGGGGCGTTTATTTTTTGTAATTCTTCAATCCGAAATAAACCGCCACATATCCAGTGGAGATGAACTACATCTGGATCAATTCTATTGATTTTCTTAACTATACTCGAGAAAGGAAACCATGCGATACTAAACGGTGAGGAGGTTTTATGATAATATTTATTTAGAGGATATCTATCAATTATTGGGCGTACCATATTTATACTTTTTTCAGTTATCGATTCTGGTCCTATCACAGTTAGATCATCACTTTTTTTGTTTTGGACCAACATGTGACTATCGATATCTAACTTGAGGAGAGACTTATGTAAACGGTGTGCTGCCCTTGCTGCGCCACCAGTAATATCTGATGCATTTACAATTAATACTTTAATAACAACACCAATTCTTTCTCCCTTCGCATCAATACTAAAAAGTTATTCTGTTATCCTTCGGGAAACTGTGTGTGTTTTTTTCAATAAGAACTGGGGTGTCTTTACAATAATTTTAATTATTGGAATCAATACCCAGTTCCAATAATTGAGTTCCCGGGCAGTTTTCCCTGTATTGATGAAAGCGGTTAAGATATTTCTAAAGGAACCAGTACTGGTTCCACCAATCGCCATATTTATATAATGTTTTGGCACAACTTTATATGTGATCGTATCATTCAGAGCTAACTTTAAAAACCAATACGCGTCTGTTCCCACATGTCCTTTGCTTAGGTCAAATAGACCAACCTCATCATAAACATGCTTACCTATAAACATTCCGAAATGAGGAGGCAGAATTCCCCACCTCATCCTGGCGGCGTTTATTTGTTTTGGAAACCATTGTCTTATTACTCTCTGTTTGGAGTCAGTATAAATGCAACCAATACAGAACACATCAAAATTCTCATCTAGTGCTTCTAAACTTTTGATGGATTGAAATACATGTGTATCACTAAGGTGATCATCTGCACCCATTAGATATACATATTTGCCCTTAGCTGCCTTGATACCCTTATTGAGTGCATCAAATATCCCAGTATCAGCTTCACGAATAAGTAAATCCAGATGATTTGCATATTTTCCATATATATCGTGAACAGCTTGATTAGTTGACAATCCATCAACTATAATCAATTCAAAACATTTTTCTTCCTGTTTTATAACACTCTCGATGGCCTTTCCAACACGAGCATCATTTAAATTTGGAATTACAACACTAATTAGTGGTTTAGTCATAGTTATTATCGATTCCATTCTTAATCCAGGTATAGGTTGCTTTTAAGCCCTCTTCCAAATCTATTTTTGGCTCCCAGTTTAGATATTTCTTTGCATTCGAAGCGTTGGCAAATCTACCTTTATCACCTTCGGGTTTAGTTAAATCATATTTAATATTTAAATCTTTTTTTGAAATTTTCAACAACATTTCAATTAGTTCTTTTATTGAAGTGCAATAATTTGGACCAATCTGCATATACTCTGGAAGGTTGGGGGTAATAATAGTTTTTAAAATCGCATCCACAATATCATCTACATGAATAAATGCCCGACCCTGATTACCGGAGCCCCAAACGGAGATATCATCACCCGTATTGGATTCAATAACACGCCTTATTAATGATGGTATAACTTGAGTCCTCTCTCCATCATATTCACAAAACGGTCCATAAACATTGTGGAAAATTAGAGTATTGATTCTCATTTTGGATATTTGATTTAAAAACTTCAGTTCTAATTGTCCAACTAATTTGCTCCAACCATAGGCAGATTCTGGATTAGCGGGAAAGAGCTGTGAATCATTCAATTCAGATTCTAAACTTTCTTGTAGCTCAAGTGGAAAGCTGCATGCAGTACCAGCATATATTAATGCGGAAACACCAGCATCATTTGCCGCTTTGAATGTATTTGTGTTAATCAGCATATTCTTTTTAAATATTTTATACTCATTTTCAAAAACATATCCAATACCAGCAACGATATCAGCCAAATGTATTATTATATCATTCTTAGAGAATATTTCACAGACAGATTGATTTTGATTTGCATCGGAAAGATCAATTTCATGAAAGTTATTGTTAAGGTCAATGATAGGATTTCCATCACAAAGTAGATTCTCTAAATTCCCTCTCCAAAGATTATCTATAATTGTAATATCATATCCCTCATTCAAGAGCTTTCGGGTCAAAGAAGCCCCTATCATCCCCGCGCCACCAGTAATGCACACCTTTTTTTCTTTCAATTGTTCACCTTTCCTTGTATCCATCCTTAAGATTCTTCTTATATAAAATCAAGTTAAAAAGTTGCTTAACTTCTTGTACACTTGTTTATACTAAGTCCATTACGTATCATTCTCTTCACTAGTCCTTTTAATAAAATAATATTTTCCATCATATGGTCCGAGAGGGATATGAGTAAAGATTTTACTTTGTATTAATGATAACCCAATATTGATAGATGTTATGAATGAACTATCATCCACGTTTTGATATTTATCCCCTTCATTGAGAAATGGTATATTTTCAATATCTGATTTAGACAATCCATTCTTATTGCACACGCTTTCACGCAGATTTGAAAATATTCTTTCCATCTCAATTGTACTTGGGTTTATCACAGACTTGAAATCTACCCTGGGAAAGCTATTTAATTTGGAGTCAAAACCTGCATTTATTATGCGAAAGTCCTCTGTAATGATATTATTTGCGAGATATTCCATATCCTTTATCATATTGTTAATTACAAATTCTTCTGGTTGGTGGTATTTCCTGCCCTTTCCAAAATAACGTGGGTCGAAATGATTTGGATCATCATCTTTAGTAGATATTATATCAACAGTATTTTTTTTTAATATTTTTACGGAATTATGTATGCTATAGTTGAAATCTACACCTAAAAGATATATCTCTTCAAATCCCATATATTTAAGTATTTGAAAACTATCATAGATCACAGTATGACCAGGATAAATATATGGCAGAGCATCAGAAAAACCGAGACCCAACTTAGGAATCGTCCAGAATGCATTGGTGTATTTATCCAATTCATTTGCATAAACCTGACCATGAAAATGGATCCCAGGGAAAAATGAATACGTGGTTTTAGGTATAATTTTGTCAAATTCTTTAGCAATATCTGATAGAACTAAATCATCTGTTGTGAGGAAAAAATCAGGAGTCCAGGGTAATCTCTCCTCCATAACCGAGAATCTATTAAAACACATCTTATACTCATTTTCTAATAAATATAATGGCGTTTTATTTAGACTGGGACCGTTGCCAATAACGAAGATCCTTTCCCCTTCATATGCTCCTTTTAATTTACGCCATCGTTTTTTCTGTAATTTTACATTAAGGCCTGCAATTTTACGTGCTGTATTCAAACGACGGGCTATCTTATAAAGTGCCTCTTTTAGACCTTCCCGCCTGTAAGCATCTATTGTTTTTTTCAACAAATACACTATTTACCTATTAATTTTACAATCAAATTATACGCTTTCATCGCCACACCCCCCTGGAAAGATTTAACCAGGAGATTAAACGACGAACCAGTGTTCTTCGTATCTTTCCTAATAGAAGCTCTGCATTAAGACTCAATGGAGCTTTATGCATGGGACAAGCCGAAGAATGGATAACAGATAGACGATATCTGGATATGTCATTGCTTGAAAAAAGAAACAAACCAAAACAATAAATCAGATAGCCCATTAGAACAATGGTGCAGGCGGAGAAACTGTAGCCACTTGACTCATTTTACAGAACTTTTTTGACTTGATCTTATTTTCGTTTATCTTATGTAAAAATGCCCAAAAAGCCAATAATAACATTAATGAATAACCGAACGAATCAAGATAGGGTCTTTGAATTATTAACAAAATTATTGCCAAGAATGAATATTCCTTGTATTTAAAGGAAATCCATGATCCTAAAATAATGTATAAATAATATGTCCATGACATCAATATTCCGTTATAAATAAGCGGAGTTAGTGGGTTTTCTCCAAGGTTAATTTTGTAATTATCAATATTGTATTGGTTTACACCGAGTAGCCATATTTTGCTATCTGAAAGTAATATTTCCAACCCATTAAAAAACATTTCTGACCTGTTATCTCCGGTAAAATATTGGTCCGCAGCTGCAGAAATAATAAACCTGTTAAAAATAAACCTGTCGATCAAGGACCCAAATTTTGTGAAATAAAACAGGCTAATAAATAGTACTGGCAAAATCACTATACTAATAATATTAAGATCTATTTTTTTTCCCGCCAAGATGTAAAATGCTATGATAAAGATTACGTGTGCTAAACTAAACGTAGACATGCCCAAAAACAGAATTACCATCGTTATTCTGCTATCCTTGTTTAATGCATATCTTAGGTACGCAATTATGCATATTACAAAAGAAAATGAACCTGGCTCATCATATATACTGGTAAGTCTTATATGCTCATGTATCCCACCACCAAAAGGCGACAATGAAAATGGGTAAACAAATAAAGTGGAAATGGAACTTGGACGCGGGAAACTGCTAATTGGACCATATCCAACTAATATAAATATTAAGGCGATCATAGCACCGACTTCCATAATTATTATTAACAATGATAAAACATCAACAGCCTTTTCTATTTCCCTAAACGAGGATATTGATATCAAGAATAATGAGAGAACCAGATACGATCTAACAGATAACAGTCTTATATCACTCCAATACAAGGCGGTAATAAGTGCGGTGGATATCATTATTAAAATTGAAAATATTGTATAATATTTAATTTTTCGATTTTTTAAAAAAACAAGACTGAAAAGAATTGCCATATTTAATACATTATACACACTCCACTTTAAGCCTAGATGAATAAATACTGGAGACCATATAAAAAAACCATTAAGTAGAATTATTAAAACTATAAAAATGGAATATTTACTATTATCTGATTGTATTGGTATTATACTAATTATTAAATATCTTTCTTTAACTCAAGCAATAAATTCGATAATCATGGATCCAAATATTTTTGTCGTATGTCGGTTGGCTAGCTTAGTTATGTTTTCGGAATACAGCTGATAGTTCAAATCTTTTCTACATAGCGATGAAATAGCTTGAGCAATTGAAACAATATCCTGGGGATTGACTAATTCCCCGATCCCATATTTATTAACAAGCCATCCAATCAATCCTCTATCTGTCGCAATTACTGGTACTCCTATTGACCCTGCTTGATATAATACTCCACTTGAACCATAATTACCTCCAATATATCCTAACCATACAATATCAGCTGATTTAAACGCATAATACTCATCACGTTCATTATGGAAGAAACTAGATATCATAGCCTTCCCAGCGGATTCAATTTCTTTAATTTCTGGTATTAGTAATATATTATCATCATCAACAGGAGCGCCTGCAATATGTAACACAATGTTCTCTTCCGAACACAATTTCATGGCTTGGATAATCTCTCGGATACCCTTCCTTTTTGAGATATTCCCATATATTAATATTACGAATGCATCATTATCGATTTTCAACTTTTCCCTAGCAACATCTTTGCTGTCTGCCCCAAAAACCTCTCCAACGTCCGGAATATATTTAATTTTTTGCCTATTCCTATCTTCCGAGTTAATAAAATACTGATAAAATATTTCGTCAATCACAAAAACATATTTCAATGTATTTATTAACAACATACTCTTAAATAAAATTTTGAAAATGTTATCACTTCGACTTTTAGGACCTATACCCATTGAAAACCGGTGATATTTTGGATTCATCAACATACCCGCCCATGGAATATTTTTAAACGGGGAACCTAATACAGGTATTACTTTATCAATATGTTCAAGATTTACTAAATAGATAAATGATGGCGTCTCAATATTGGAAATTCTCCGAACTGCCTTTTTTATTGACAGGAAAAGTAATAATTGATACTTAATTAGGGATACACTGTTATAGTTAGACATATTGATATCAGGAATTGTATAAATTGTAATTTTCCCGGGTCTTTCTGCCGTTACAAGCTTTGTTAGGGGGTGATTTAAAGATTTATTAAAAGTTAAAATTGATACTTTCCAATTCTTTTTTACAGCTGCCCTTACAATGCATCTAACATAAGAGGCCATATGGTGGCCAATTGCCCGAGGTTCGATTATTAATAACTTCATAAGGATAGAATTTTAGTTAATAACAATACCTTAGTTGAGGAGCCAAGCCAATTCATAACAGTAGGTGAGTGGTATATTCTTAGCAATATAACCATAAACATTTTGGCTGACGAAGAGATCAAAAGAAAAGATTATTTGAAACTATCAGAATAGTAAGTCGCATCCTCAGATAGTTTTTCATAGATTTTTTTATTTCTGACTGCAATAATATTCCCCCATCCATTTGGGTCTATAGCATCAAAGTCTGAAAATAATAATCTTCTCCATTTATGCACTGAACCATATTCGGTGATGGGATACCATTCTGAAACAATAATTTTGTAACCATATGACATCAAATATTTTATTATATCGTCATACCCATAACCTAATTTCTTTGTCTTATTATTTTCATACTCACAAATAATTATTTGAGGTATTATGGTCTTCCAAGGAAAACCCTTTAAAACAAATAAGTCAAATCCTTCCGTATCTATTTTGAGAAATCCAACTTTATCAAGTTTATTGTCATAACAAAACTTTGTCAATGTAACAGTTTCTACATTTGATATTTTGTGATGGGTTTTGTGAAATGGTGACAGGGTAGTTATCCCTGAAGATACATCACTTGCATATAGTACCTTTGATTCTCCATCTTTATCAGTTACCGCTCGTTTATCTATCTTAACTTTTGAGTAATTTTTGCAAAGCAACTTAAGATATTTTCTATTTTTTGGATCTGGCTCAAATGCATATACGGTCCAGCCTGCTCTTGCAAATGCTTCTAACGAATCCCCATGATGGGCACCAACATCTATCATGATTGATTGTAAGAAATTATTATCATACTGAATAGCATCATATATAATATCAACTTCTGAAAAGCTTGACTTGTTAATCAAAGAATAAATCTTCCTCCTGGTGTGAGGGCCGATAATTCTTTTAATAAAAGTTTTTACATATATCTTCATCAGGAAAGTTTTTTTATAAATAATTCTACGTTTAGAAAATAATCTTGACAATAAAATTGTTAATGTTCGGAGCGTTTAGGCATTATTGCATAATGATTTTTGAAGTCTATACGCTGCTCTTCCAGCTCCACCTATAATATCTGATGCATTTACAGTTAGTATTTTCGTAACAAATTATAAATATTTTCAAAATTTGTAGAGAACTCATATTGATCAAAAATACTAAAACAATTTTTCACCAGAGATTCATAGTTTTCTTCTACTTTTTCAAATATTTCAGGCAGAAGAGAATATTCATTAATGATATAACCACACCCCTTTTCTTCAATCATTTCTTTTGCAAAAGGTAATGCGCTTACGATAATTGGTTTACCACAACGTAAGAAATCATATAATTTCCCGGCTGATCCGATTGCGTATCTAAGATTATCATTTCTAGGATCAAAAGATACAAAACCAATATCAATTGATTGAAATATTGTATTTTTCTCATGAAAAGGGAGTATTTTATCAGAATGATATATTCTCTCTGGATATTTATTTTTCATGTTTTTAAACAACTTTTCTGTTAATTCACCAACAAACCACCCATGCAAAACACAGACAAAATCATCTCCCCAAGTTGGAACTGTACCAATAATTTTGTCTACACAATGATCTGCGCCAAGAGTTCCTGTAATTAATACAATCTTTTTTGTATCTGGAATTGAATAGTTTTGAAAAAAATAATTCTTTTTTCCCATCAGTGTTTTACCCATTGGTGCATTTGGTATAATATATATATCATCCATTTCTATATCATATAGTTCTGATAGTAAAACCTTTCTACTTTCATGTTGTGTGATAGTTAATACCGCATTTTGTGCGATGTCCAGATCCATAGGAAGCAACTGATCAGGTTCTTCAATTTCCAGTGAGAAAAAAATGTATTTTATTCCCGTTTTTTCAGAAAGTTGTGCTACTATGCGTAATCCATCAAGATTAAATGCGATTAAGAGATTATATTTATGAACATCAATTTGTGATAAAAAATAAAAATAGCTTTTATCGGTTAACTTTGACTTTACTTTTTGAAATAAATTTTCCCTTAAAGTGAATACATTTATTTTTTCATTATTAAAATCAAAGTTGTTTATGCCCCTCTCTGTATTGGTTTTATTAAATACAGTATAAATATCTATCTGATAGCCTTTATCCGCTAAATATATGGCAGTATTTATCAGGGGATTGGAAATTCCTATCCAGGAAAAAGGGGCAATGAATACAATTTTTTTCAATATATTAAATTTCTTTAAATAGGCGTAATTAAAGCACTATTAAAATATAAGAAATTATCTAAAGAATATTTTCACGCTCTATTTACGATTTATATGGTTCACTTTTTCTGCAAGAACGAACCAAGAGCCTTTTGGGCAACATAATATATTTTTATAGGAACTTTCATTCATATTGCTTTAGTATTTTCATTCATTATAAAAATTTACTCATAGAGTTTGCAACCCTTTTTTGTTGTTCTGTATCCAGTGCCAAACCACTAGGAATATAAAATCCACGCCTGGCGATATTTTCCGCTACAGGATAAAATTCACCCTCAAATAATCCCATCTTCTTAAATACCGGTTGCTCATGCATGGGATAAAAGAACGGCCGCGTACCAATGCCCTGTTTCCCCAGTTTCTGCATAGCTTCTTTGGCATCAAAATGTACATCATCCTTTAAAACAATTCCATATACCCAATATATATTTTCAGCATAATCTGTTTTTTCTAATGGCAATTGGATTCCACTTACATCTTTTAGCAGGTTAGTATAGTTTTTACCCATCGAACGCTTTTTTTGAATAAAGTTATCCAGTTGTTCCAACTGGGCCAACCCCAAGGCCGCCTGCAGATTTGTCATGCGGTAATTCCATCCTAGTTTAGCATGGACAAATCGCTGTTCTCTTTGGAAACAAAGGTTGCGCATACTGCGGCATTTTTCTGCAAGTTTTTCATCATCTGTGAGAACCATACCACCTTCCCCAGTAGTGATATGTTTATTTGGATAAAAACTGAAGGTGCTGATGTCGCCGAAACTACCGCAAGGCTTGCCTTTATAAGACTGGCCAATCATTTCCGCTGCATCTTCAATTAGCTTCAGCTCATATCGCTCACAAAGATCCAAGATTGGATCCATATCCACCGGGAGTCCATAGATATGAACGGCCATGATGGCTTTAGTCCGTGGAGTGATTTTGGCTTCAATCTGCGTAATATCCATATTCCAAGTAACAGGGTCGCTATCCACCAGAACAGGTGTTGCCCCTGAACGTATAATCTGATTGATACATGAAATGATTGTGAAGGTGGGTAAAATAACTTCATCCCCTTCACCAATTCCTAGTGCCTCTACCGCGGCATCAACCGCCGCTGTACCATTGGACACTGCTATCCCATGCTTACGACCCATCCGTGCCGCAAACTCATCCTCGAAACGCTTAACGAAAGGCCCTTCAGAAGAAATCCAGCCAGTATCAATACATTCATTCAAGTATTTTTTTTCATTGCCAATCAGTAAAGGTTCGTTTACAGGAATAAAATCTGACATTACACTATCTTTCTCAATACAAAACAAACACCCCAAGTCTTTTCACTTGGTGAATTACCGGTTAAATATTCTTCGATTTTCATAACTTGTAAATTGTTTATTTCTGCAAAGTGCTCCATTTCCGGTATGGAGAAATGTCGCATGAAATGAGTTTCGGAAAAAGTATGGTTTTCACTGTTTAATTTGTCCTTTACAAGAACTGTATAGTTCACATCAACCTTGTTTTCATTGGGTAGTATATTTGGTTCGGCAATTCGGATGACTTCTACTTCATCATTTGTCATGCGTTTCACCCGAGTTTCCGGATTTAAATTGTAAACTGCCGGGCTGTACCAGACGTCAAACACAAATAGCCCTCCCTTTTTCAGGTGCTCAGTCGCACACTGAAATACAGCCTGCACATCCGCATTAGTAGTCTGGTAACTCACCACATGAAAGAGTGCTAGCACCGCATCAAAACTGCGCCCCAGGCTGACTGTACGGATATCACCCTGATGGCAAGTAAAACCATCCGTCTTCTGAGCTTTCTGCACCATACTATCACTGAGCTCAATTCCTGTTACATTGTAACCTTTCTCCGCCAGCAGCCTACCGTGTTTACCCGTGCCGGAACCGAATTCCAGCAATTCATTGCCTGATAAGCCGTGTTCTTTCAGAAGAGAATTAATATAGTTGACCTCTGCGGCGTAATCTTTATCAC
>Ga0233449_1001549_pt1 | contig 20332 bp, 18 predicted proteins | sample SI_124_October20_FD_183012 | JGI IMG/M metagenome (GOLD analysis project Ga0233449, IMG submission 183012) | Seawater microbial communities from Saanich Inlet, British Columbia, Canada - SI_124_October2016_200_MG | ecosystem: Environmental > Aquatic > Marine > Inlet | place: Canada: British... | reverse complement strand
TTCAAGAGTAGGTGCAATATCATCTAAACCATCAAAAGTATCTTTTAAATTAGTAGCTAAACTTATTTGTTTGTCTAAATTTTCAATTTGTATATTATGGTATTCTTTAGTATCTGAAATTAAATTATTAACCTCTTTCTCAATATCATCTACATTTAAATTACTAATATTACCTATACTAGCCTTTATGCTTTCAAGAGTAGGTGCAATATCATCTAAACCATCAAAAGTATCTTTTAAATTAGTAGCTAAACTTATTTGTTTGTCTAAATTTTCAATTTGTATATTATGGTATTCTTTAGTATCTGAAATTAAATTACTTATTTTTTCTTGATAATCTGTTTGGCTTAAATTCTCAATATTATTTATTTCGTTTTGTAACTGTTGAAGCGTTTTTATGATTGGGTCAATAGAAAAATCTAAATCATTATACCAATCTTTTATACTATCTAAAAACTCTTCGTATTCATTACTACTATCCAATACATCTCTTAAGCTTTTTTCCAATTCACTTAAGGCATTAGAAGTATCTTCTATTGTTGTTCCATATCCTGTTGCACTGTCAAGATTAAGCATATTCATTTTAGTTTCAATACCATCAATAGCATCTAGGAACACAAGAATATCATCACTACTTTCAATTTTAAAGTCAAAATCTGATACTGAACTCAAAATATTCTGATATCCATCAAGCTCACTTTTTATACTTGCTATAGTGCTACTAGATAAGCCACTATCAGTTTTTGCTCCACTTAAATAATCATTAAATCCAGCAAATGCATCTGTAAAAACAGTACCATAACCTTCAACTGTAGCTTTAAACATATCAACGGATTGTGTTTTATTTATTTTTAGTACATCTAATTCATTACCACTAGCTTCTGCATATAATCTTTTTATGTCATAAGTGTAATCTCTAATTTTCTTAACACTTTCCCAAAAGATAGATACACCTTCTTCTGTATCAGCAGCACTTTCAATTAATGCATCTAGCATATTGTTAGAGTACTCTGCTGTTTTGTCTATAGAATATTGAATCTCCGCCCACTGTTGTGCATAAAATCTTTTAGTAGATGACCACATATCACCTTTTTTTGTAGTCCATTCTTTGACACCACTATCTATAACTTCTGCATAAATAGAACTAATATCCACCATGCCATCATATTTTTTTATAAGCTCATCATAAATATTTGTCTGAACAAAGTCTGTAAGATCTTTGCCACCAGTAATAATTTCACCTAAGCTAATAGCAAATCCGTGTAAGCCGCCTTTTTTCTTACCTAAATATTGTGTAGTTCCTTCAAATAATTCTGTAAAAAATACTTTTCCCACATCATCTATACCACTTTTTTTAAGGCTTTCATCCATCATAGCCTTGTAGCTTTTTTTAGCAAGAGTAACACTAACACTTCGGCTTAATCCATCTCTAAAGTAGCTTAAAGAATCCATAATCATATCATTTGATTTATCAAGTGTTTTTTTAATATCATCACCAAGTTTATCTACCGAATTATCACCATAAATACTTTTATCTATATAATCTTCAACGATACTTTTATCTTTTTTAGCAACTTCTTTTAATGATTCTTTATATTTAATATTAGCATCAGTCAATTCTTTGCTTGTGTGAAGTCCAGCTTTTAAATTAGTTCCAATCTCAGCCGACATTTTAAATACACCCAGTCCAAGTGAAGACATAGTTATGTTCGCATCTGCAACAGTTCTTTTTATATCTCCTAGAATCAGTACATTTAACTTAGCATACTCAGCCGAAATAGGCTTAGTTTCAATTTTTATACCATCTAAAGTAGTACCACTGTTTGATAATTCAAAAGAGCTTTTTATTTCTTTTGTATTATGACTTGCTGTTGTTGGGATAACTGGTGCGGCGGCTGCACTAGTTGAGCCACCAGTTAATACACCAATTGCTGCCATTGTTGCGGCTAATGCTGCCAAGTTTGCAGGAAACGTAAGTCCTACCATAGATGAAACACCAGCCGCTACAGTTGATGAAGCAGTAATAGCTGTATCCTTAGCTACTGCTCCTGTAACTTCTGCACTCATAAAGCCTAATTTAATAGCCAATCTTTCAGCGGCTAATACTATTTCTGCAATGTGCATAGCTTTTTGAACTTTACCTAAAAATTTATATGAAGACGACCCCTCTTTAGCAAAACTTTGAACTGCCCCAGCTAAATTTTTATATCCTATAATATTACTTCTAAATCTTTCTTTATCTGACAATTCTTTGTTTTTTTCAATATTGTCTAGTTTATTTATAGCAGAAATACTATCAGCAATGGCATTAGAAAATTTATCAAAACCTTTTATCTCAATTTCATAGATAAGTTTAGCTTTATAGTCATTACTACCACCTCCACCACTTCCAGCCGAACCACCTGTAGGTAGATTTTTTTCAAGACCCTTTAGTTCCGCTTTTGCTTTCTTTACTCCTGTTATAGCTACATTATATTCAAGAGTATTACCTTTTGACTCAATCGCTCCCATTTCAGCCTGAGTAATTTCTATTCTAGCCTTAGCTTTTTTTATCTGATTTTCAATGTTGACTGTTCTGTCACCAACTGCACCAGTGTTTACTAAATCGACATTTAATCCACCTAATACTTCTTTTTGCTTAAGTAATATATTATACTGTGTACTTAATTCAGCAGTTTTAAGTCTTTCTGTATCCAAAGTAGCTATTTTTTGGTCTTTTAATGAAATTTCAGCGGTTTTAGTTTTAACTAATTCATTATTTCCATTTTTTATTGCCATAGTCAATTCATCTTGAAGTTTTTTCTTTTCCTCAGTTAAAGTCTTGATATTCGCATCAATCCCTGACTCTTGAATATCGTATTTATTAGCACTTTTATCTATCTTTTGCTTTTCAAGTGCTAAATCAGTTGCTATTTTAGTATTATGTATGTTTTGTAATCTTATCTCTTCTTTTTTTGATAATTCTAGTGAATCTTGTTTGGCTCTATTTAGATTTAACTGCAAATCTAAAATCTTTTTCATAGCTTTATTGTTTTTAGATTTAGCAAATTCGATACTATTTAAAATAGTTGATTCTTCTTCTTTTAGTTTAATAGATTTTTTATCAATCGCTAATGTTTTTGATTTAAAATTATTAGTAATTCTTTGAGCTTTCTCAATCTCTTCATCTATACTTAAAATATCTTTTTTGCTTTTTAAAATATTATTACTTAACTTTTTTACAATATTTAGTGATTGATTATCAGCAGTAGTATTGGTGATATTGTTTATGATTGTACTTAAATTACCAATCTCAAGTAAATATTTATCAATCTCATTATTATTTTTAATATTATTTAATGCTGCTAAAAACTTTTCTTCATAATTCTCAATACTTAAGGTATCAATATCAAATGTTATTTTATTTTTTGTATCTTCACTTAAATTATTAAATCCATCTTTTGCTTTTTTAATAGCATCAACTGTTGCATATTTCCAAAGTTCTAGACTCTCTTTGTTATAAGATAATTCTTTATTATATTTTTTTATCTCTTTTGTTATGTCAATATATTCTTTTGCCACACCACCAATTTTATCACCAACAACTTCATTGAATTTAATAGCAGTTAATTTTCGTTTTAAAACAACTTGATTTTTTGTCTCATCATTTTGCTTTTTCATAGAACTAGTAGCAGCATCTATTTTTGATTTAATAGCATCTATATTTGTATCAATAGCATTAACAAATTTCCCACCTGAATCTGCTTTTAACTCTACCCTTAAATCTTCAAGAGCTTTTTTATATATTTTTAAATCTTTAATCGTTTCTTTTTTAAAACTTATAGAGTTAAAAGATTCTTTAATACCTTTTAATGCTTCTTTTGTTTTATCCCAGTCGCTAGGATTAAATAAAACTTCATTGTTTGAAACACCTATAGCAACAAAGTCTTTAAACTCATCCTGTGCCGCCTTAACTCTTTCACCAATATTGTCATCAATAAAAGTAGGTAGTCCTGAGTTCTTTAATGTAGCTAAAAACTTTAGCCATATTATATTCAGTCTCATTACAATCGTTTTTAACCCAACACCTAATCCTGAAAATATATTATATGCTGTACTATCATCTATAGTTGTATGTTCAACATCTTTCACAAATCCAAACCAAGCCGCACCAACTATTGCAACAGGCAAGGCAATCGCCGCAATCGTCGCACCTAATCCAACCATTGCAGCACCAGCTCCACCAATAGAAGCTATAATCCCAGCTCCACCAATAGCGGCTAATCCTATAGGGATTCTTGCTATCCAAGTGCCAAGACTTACCATAGTTCCCATTAGTCTGTTTAGCATTCCATTAGTTGAAACAAGAGACCTTACTATCATGCTTCCAGCTATTAATTCAAAATTGTCATAAAGAAATTTTACACTAGTTGAAACTGTGTTAAATGTACTGCCCAAAACATTTCCCCAAGTTTTTACTGCACCTTCATTTTTCTTTAGTTCTTCTGTAAAAGCTTTAAGTTGTGGCTGAACTGCTTTGAATAAGGAATCTGTAAATGTTCTTCTACTTGCATCCCATTGGTCACTTAATCTTGCCAGAGTTTTAGACATACTATCTTGTGATTCAAGTGCATCAAATGCTTTAAATTTATTCATAATTAAATCATACAAAGCACCAACTTTATTAACATCAGCTTTTGCCGCTAAAACTGCCTTATTTGCTTGTTTTGGTGACCCCCATAGCATGACAGATATTCTTGAGTCTCTAGTAATATTTCCCCCTTCTATCATAGATCTTGACTCTTCTAAGGCACCTCTCATTGGCATACCAATCGCACCTGCGAAATTGGTCAATTTTTTACCAAATTCAATAGTATTGTTCAATATGGTTTCAAGGTCTTTACCAAATGCTTTCCCACCACTTAAAGCACCACCGATACTTTGTCTAAATACTTCTGTTAATTCACCAAAACTTGCCACAGTTAATACTGCTTCTTCTCTTAATTTTCTTAAAGTACCTTTTGATAATTTTTGTGAAGCCTGAAAATGCTCCATTGAACTCATTAATTTTTTATTGGAATCAATTAGTGCTGTATTATTTGAAACTAAAGCCGCAATACCAAGTCCAGCATCTTCTAGTTCTTTATTCAATCGTAAACCACCACCAATAGTATTTTTAATACCTTCAGTTACTGCATATATACCTACATAATAATCCAACATTCTTCGCATCGACCTCTGCAGTGATTGAACATATATATTATGTCTTGAATCTTCCGACGACCTTCTGCTTATAAATTCTCTTTGTTGTGTAGCTCTTGCATTATGTAAGTCATATAGTCTTTCAACATTTCTAAGCTCATCCCTAGCACCAGCTGAATTTATATTATTTAAATTTTCCCTTGACCTTCTTAATGCAGATATTATTTCAAGTTCTCTTTCAAGTGAATTTAAATGTGGATTTGACCGTGCCAAAGATATCGCATTTCTCATTTCAGATTGTGTTGCTTGTAGTCTCCTAGTTAATTCAGTTTCAGTTTGCAATGACTGTAGTCTTGAATTTGTAGCACTCATCTCATTTCTAATCCGACTAGCTTCTGTTCTTGAAGCCGCTGAATTTAAACTATTTAACTCGTTTAATTGTCTTTGTAATAATTCATATCTTTGGGTCAATTTGTCAACATGAGATAAGCTTTTATTATTTGTTATAGTTTTAATCAATCCTGTGTAAGCAATTTTAATATTCTTTATCGCCTGAATCTCTTTCGGCGATGAAGTTATTATATTTTCAGCTTTATTCTTATAAGTATTAAATAATGTTTTTGCTTGAGAAATTAACTCATCATTTGTCATTTGAGTTCGATGAAAAGTGTCTTGTAGTTCTTGTAAATCTTTGTTTAAATTGCCATAAATATCAAACCTATCCCTGCTAGTTCTACTGGTCGATGAACTGCTAGTATTATTTGATGAATCACTTTGTGTACTTTGAGTTGATGTAGGTCTTGATTGTCTTAATAGCTCATTTTGTTTCTTGATGGCTTCGTTTTGCTTTACGGCATTTGCTAATCTATCTTTTTCGTTTTTGTTTATTTGGTGAGATTGTTTTTGTATTTTGATAAGCACCGCTAAATATTCTTTCCCTAAAGATATTTGTCTCTTTAGTGATTCTGATATTCTATTATTTTTTGTAGCACTCAAATCAAATCCAGCTCTTATTTTACTAAGTGCTTTTTCATATTTTTCAAGTAATTTAATTTCTTTTTGAATATTATTTATATTTTCAGTAGTACCAAGTCCTTCTTTATGTTTACCCATAGCATTTATTTTTTTCATAAGTGCTTCTACTTTTTTTAGATTATCTATACTTTTAGTGGGTGCAGCATCTTGAACAGATGCAGCTCTTGATTGTCTTAATAGCTCATTTTGTTTCTTGATGGCTTCGTTTTGCTTTACGGCATTTGCTAATCTATCTTTTTCGTTTTTGTTTATTTGGTGAGATTGTTTTTGTATTTTGATAAGCACCGCTAAATATTCTTTCCCTAAAGATATTTGTCTCTTTAGTGATTCTGATATTCTATTATTTTTTGTAGCACTCAAATCAAATCCAGCTCTTATTTTACTAAGTGCTTTTTCATATTTTTCAAGTAATTTAATTTCTTTTTGAATATTATTTATATTTTCAGTAGTACCAAGTCCTTCTTTATGTTTACCCATAGCATTTATTTTTTTCATAAGTGCTTCTACTTTTTTTAGATTATCTATACTTTTAGTGGGTGCAGCATCTTGAACAGATGCAGCTCTTGATTGTCTTAATAGCTCATTTTGTTTCTTGATTTTATCTATATTTCTTACAGTATCAGATATATCCATATCAAATAATTTAGTAGGTTTTATACTTTTAATTTGATTTTGAATAGCTTTAATTTGATTTTCTGCATACGATAAGTCTATTTTAGGATTAATGGCAGTTTTAATTGCACTAGTAACCTTATTCAATTCACTTTTGCTAGGTGGAGCAATCTCAATCTTTACTTTTATTGCCATTAAAAAACCTTTTATATAATATTAATTATATATTATATCTTAAATAGCTATATTAACACTTTTGGTGGAATAAGTTTATCTACTATTTTTTATCAGATTTTGACTCATTTAGTTTTTTGATAATATGTTCAACATCTCTTACTGCTTCAAGCACTATTATTTTCTCATTGCCTTCAAGATTATGTATTTCCATCGAACTAAAAAGTGCTGAATAGTCTAAATTACCGCTCATTCCATCTCTTGCACCATGTATCAACAGATAAGATTGTGCTAATTCTAAAATGTATGGTGTAGGTTCATGAAAATTTTGACAAACATATTTATTTTCTTTGTTAAGTTTATATTTATTATGAAAATTCTTTTTGATGTATTGTTTGGAGTTTGTACTTGCTGGAACTTTATCAATGTCATTGATTGAATCCACAATACAAGGGGGAAGATTGTCGCAAACTTTAGTGCAATCTGAACAGATAGATGCTGTGCCATCTACCTGCCATGTTAAAAAATCAGTTACTTTTTTTTTGTTCTTGCAACTTTTTTCTTATAATCTTTTTGTGCTTCATCAGCAGCTTTACCAACTAAATTAACAAAATCATTTGCATATTCAAATAAGAATTTTTTATTATCTTCATTGCATATTAGTTCAACATCCATTTCATCACCTGATATATCTGAATGCTTTAAACTATGCTCTTTAGCAGTATCTTTTTCTACAAAAACACCTTTCCATTCAGTTACTTTTTTATTGAAAACTGCAAATGAAAACTCAAAAGTTTTCTCATCTGATTTTTCACTCTTATCATAAGCATTTAGGTTTTCACTAGTCTTTAGTGGTGCAACAGTAATCTCAAAAGGCTCATTCTCGTAAAGTGTACCTTTAAATTCTTTCATACTAGCTACAACATTAATTGGTTTATCAATAATAATCATTTTTCTTTTCCTTTTCGTTTTGGTATCGTTATTTTATCATAAAAATTCTTAAGTTTAATAAAAGAATTTCATAAAAAAACCCAAGTATTAGAAAATACTCAGGTTTAATAGTTCAAATAGTGGTATTAAGTTACGATTAGTGGTATTAAGTTACGATTATCTCTTTAATTACACCATAAGCTTTAAAATCAGTTTCGGTTAAATCACTACTTACTGTTCTAAATTCATATTCATCACCAGTCACTAAGCTTGTGATATCTTTTGTAAATGTTGAAACTGTACTTTTAGTTTCAGTAGCTGTTGCAATCCAATCTGTATCACCTATTTTTCTATACTCAAAATTAACCAATGCAAATGCCGAATCGCCTTTGCTTAAAAAACTACCATTTAAAGTAACTTCACCAGCCGAGGTAGAAGCACCATCAGTTGTTTTTGATGTTGGAATTGCAGTTGTAACATTAGTTACATTTAAATTTGAAATAGTATCACCTACAGTCAAAGTGATATCTTCATATCCCTTCATGTCTATTTCTTGCTTTAATCCAGTATGAGTATCTATACCGACACCTTGTGGTTGAATGTTTGCTGTATGTTCAACTTTGAAATATGCAGGATTGTTATCAGCTTGAATAACTACTGCTATTTTATGACCATTACCTTTGATAGCATTCATGCTACCATCATAGAAAAATGTAGATTTACTATCATAAGAAGCTTTAGCACCTTCACTTATTTTAACTCTTTTTCCGCCACAAAGTGCAAAATCACCACCTTCTAATCCTCTATTCAAGTCAAACGAATAACTTTCAACTAGTCCACAAGTTATTTCAACATCATCTATACTTAAAGATGTTTTAGAATATTGAAACTTTTGCCCTTCAGGAACATTAGTTGCAGATGTAACTGTCTCATTTGTTTCTTGCTCTAAGCCCATCATATTGTAGTTTACTGTAATATCACTTTCACTTGAAACTGAAATACCAAAGCTACCTATTTTAGAATTAGAATACTTAAAATACTCCTCAGTATCTAAAAACTCTTTTAAAATAGTAGCTTGAGGTAGATTATTACTTAACTTAAAAGTGTGAGTAAATAGTGCATTGTCTTCACCATTTGAAGCTTTATAGTGTGTTCCAGTTAAGCCTATTAAAAAATAAGGCATTACTGCGTCATCAAAAATTGTTGAAAACGAACCGTCAACAGTTTTGTTTCCATTTATAGGCTGCGATGGATTTGGATCTACAGATATACTTGCAGTTGAATCTACAACATTTGTAGTTTCTTTAACATCTGCACTAATAAATGGTATGTTAAAGAAATTATCGTTACCGTAAGAAATTTTGACATTTGAATTTTTACCGTCTTGAATTGACATAATTTTTCCTTTTTGTTTTATTCATAATAAAAAAAAGAAACCATAACTAGCTTCTTGAAAGTTCCGTTCGCATTTCCAATAGTTTTAACTCTTGGAGATTTAAAGCGAACACCATTAATAGTATCCAATTCATTAAAAGCTCTTATCACTTCTGATGCTTTAGATTCTATTAGCTTTACACCTAATCCTTGATTAATATTTAATATAATCTCTAAAGTTGCATGAACTTCAAAGGGCTTATCGCCTTGAATAATATATCTTTTTCGGCTGAGTTCTCTTGTAGAAACATTTGCCCAAACTATATTATTTTCCGATGGCTCAAAAATACTACCATCTTTGTAAATAATTTTATCTGTATTTTCCCATTTAGAGGGAATATCAATATTATCAAAAAAATGTTTCCTAATTAAGCCGTGCATTCAAAATCTCCTCAAGTCTTTCATAAACCTTGTACTCTTCTTCCACATACTCTTCACCATAATTAAAATTTCTCATGTCAAAAGTATCATTCCTAAAACTAATCAAGGTTAATGCTTTAGATGATATTTTTAATTTGTCAATATTTAATAGGCTTTCCGTTTTTCTGGCAGAAGTCAAATTTAAAAGTCTTGGCGATGGTACACCATGTCTAGCATATATTATATCTGATTTATTGGCAACATTATCGGCAACATTAGCAGAATGCTTATGAACAATTTTGTGATTTGAATTATATGTACTAGTCCAAATGGGACTAGGACTATAAACTTCCACAAAACAATCCTTTAAAATAGGTTTTATAACCATTTCAGCTTCTTTAACAATATCATCTGCTGTTATCATTTTTACTACTTCAGCTCTACTAAAAAAGTATCTTTAAGGCTTACAATAGGTTCTATAGATTGTATATTTAATACCTTGCTTTTTATCTCAATACTGTCATTTAGACTAGGTACAACATTTTCACATGAAATATAATACTCAAAATTTAAATCTTTTTGAGTAGTTGTGCTTTTGTCTGAATTTAGCATTTTTTTTGGCAATAATAAAATATCAAATCTTTTGTCTATATCTCCAATCATTTCACCCTTCAGTGGGTCAAAAACTTCATCTTCTGATTCTTTAATCAAAATACCTCTAATGCTATATTTTTTAAATATCACTTTAGCCCCTCTCAAGAGACACTCTTCTCTCAACAAAGGGTAACAATAAAGCCCTGATTACTTTATTGTAAGGTCTATTGTCTTCATTCTCAATAGTAACTGCCCCTTGAAATGATACCTTTTCAGGACTTCTTTCAAAATGAATACCATCATTTTCATGGATCAATACCGCTAGTTCACAAGTAGCATATTTAATTGGCATTGGGATAATCCCATCACCTCTTGGAAATTCCATATTTTGACCTGCATCAAATTTTGAATCACTAAGTTTTTCATTATCAATTAATGAAGAAGCACTAACTAATAATCTTTCTTTTATGGCTGTATCTGTAAAACTGCTCCAGTTTTCTCCAAATTGCTTTGAAAAATACTCATCAGCATATTCTATCGTAACATAACTATTATATATTTCAAAATTCTCAGCAGTATATGGAATTAACATCTACTCTTCTTTTTCGGCTGTTTTTTGCTTTGGCTTAGGTGCTGGTTTTGGCTCAGGCTGTACAAGTCCTAATAGCTGATTATATTTAACATCAGATATCTCTATTGCATCATACCCTGCCATTATTCTTTTAGCCTTAGCTTCATCTTTTACCTCAGAAACAATACCATCTTCGACGTGTTGCCAAAGATACCCACCTTTTACAACTGCTTCGGTTTTTCTGATATTTGTCTTTATAAAAAGTTTCATGATTTTCTAATACCTTTTAATCTTGATAAACCTAAAACACTTCCTATGACAATATTTACATAAAATTTAATTCTAAATAGCTCTTCATCTTTAGTTGAAGATGTTCCTACATTTTTTACATGGATACCAGCAGGAAGATGCGCAGGTGTAATAGCTGTAACTCCCACTTTTCCTGTTCCATCATCAAAACAACCAAAATATAATGATGTACAATCAGTACTAGTACCTTGAACTTCATTATTAGGAATATAATCCATTACGTAAAACGGAATATTCTCATAAGAACTTATAGTTCTACCTAATGTAGTCTTCATTATCATATCTGCAGGATTTACACTATTTGCTCTTAAAAATGCCTTGTATCTTAAAAATGAAGTTGCATTTCCTACAATAAAGTCAACTTCTCCATCTTTTGCCTTTACTAATGCTATAGCTTCATCCATTTTTTCAAAAGTAATTTCACCACCATTTTCAGATATTTCTATAGTTTGACTAGTAGCACAAAGTGATTTCAGGCTATGCATCTGTGGTGCTGTACCGCTACCGTTTACCATACCGCTTTGAAAGTCTCTTGAAACTGATTTAGCTTTTGACTCAATCTCAATGGCTAATGAGGTATCATTACTACTTGCCTGAACTAAATCATCCATTTCTACTTCACCAATTATCTTTGTGGCTCTATAGTAATCATAATCTGTTGTACTAGGTGTTCTACTCACAAGTGTATCACCAATATCGTAGAAGCCTGAATTACCCATCGTAACTTCTTTTCTAATTGCTAATGCTGACCCCGTATAACTTTTAAATGGTATGCTGTCATATATTGGATTTGTTGTAACTATTGTCTCAACAATCCCTTCTGTCATTGTATCTGAAATACCTTTTGTAGCTTCTGCTAAATTTTGTATCGCCATTTCTTATCCTTTTATTTGTTTGCTAATCCAGCTTCTATTTTTTCAAAAGCTGACATATCGTTCGTGGGTTTCCCACCACCATTATGTTGCATTCCATTATTAGGAGCTGTACTCGGAACGAATGCATCAAATTTACCATCTTTTACCAATTTATCAAATACACCATCTACATTAATTGGGTCACCATTATTATCTAAAATCAGCTTTTTCCCACTATCTAAAAATTCTATCTCTCCTCTTGGATTAAATGAAAGACCAGCATTTGCAATATCCATTGCTATATACTTTTGATTTTTAGGGTCAATTTTATGCTTAGTCATAGACTTTAATAGGCTATTTTCAACTACATTAGTTTCATAATTTGACTTGTATTTATCTTTTTCACCAATAACAATTTTTAGTGCTTCTTGGTGTTCAGCATCTCTATTTGTAATAGCTTCTTTAATCGCTTCTGCGGTATGGTTTCTGATATCCTCAGGTGTTTTTGTAGAGTTTAAAGTAGCTATAATTTTATCCACATCTTCATCTTTAAACTCTTTGTCAAGTCCAAACTTACCTAAAGTAGCCATTCTTCCATCCAATGTTTTTTGAATATCTAGCACATCTTTGTTTGCATTATCTACTTTGTCTTTTTCAGATTGTAGGTTAGCAGTTAAGTTATCCATATTAGCAATGGCTTCTTTAAAGTCATTTTCTATAGTTGCTTTCTCTTCATCAGTTTTAGCCTTACTTGAATAATGTGCTAAAAGCTCTTTTAAATTCATACAAATCCTTTTGTTTTTTTGATACTATCTATCCTTAATCACAAAAACTATTTTGTAATAAAGATATGATATAATAGCATTATATCAAAAAAAGTTTTAATCACAGTAGCACAAAGGGTAAAAATGACTATAAAAAATAGAGATATGGCTGAAAAATGGAAAGTGATAGATATTGTTTCAGAAGGTAGAGATGAATTGGTAGCTAAAAACAAGCTGGTTCAATTCCCACAAGAGACACCAACTGCTTATAAAATAAGAAAACAAAATGCAGTATTCTATAATATGTTCAATCGAACAATCACAGGCTTAACAGGTGTAGCTTTTTATAAAGATATTGTATTAAGTAGTAATAATAAAGAAAGTATCCTTGAAGCAGCAGAAGATATAGATATGCTAGGAACTCATTTAAATTTATTCGCTCAAGATGTATTAAACGCATCTTTAAAATATGGTCATACTTTTATGTTTATCGGCTATCCTGATAATAATGCAACGACCAGAGAACAATCCAAGCAATCCAAACTAAGACCTTTTTGGAGCCATATTTTACCACACAATGTAGTCTATTGGAGAAAAGAAAATGTAAATGGGGTACCAAGATTAACACTTTTAATAATCAAAGATACTAAAATGACTTATGATGGATATAGCGAAAGTTCAGAAGATATCTATAGAGTCTATGCACTAAACACATGGCAAATATTAGATAAAGATGAAAATGAGGTAGAAAAAGGGGAGCATAACTTAGGATATATTCCTATAGTTCCCGTCTATTCTAATAAAACTGGATTTTTTGAAAGCTCTCCTTTGTTTTATGATATGGCACTAAGTAATATAAAACATTTTAATATGTCATCTGACTTAGATAGTATTTTGCACAAAACTTGTGTACCACTTTTGGTTCACAGAAGATTGGGAACTGATATGTCATCTGAAAAAGAAAGTGTGACCATATCTCCAAACTCACTTATTGAAATTGGTGAAGATGAAATATTATCTTATGTAGAACCAACTGGTGCATCAATCAAACTTGTTCAAGAAGAATTAGCTAATATTGAAAAAAGAATTGCCAAAGAAGGGATGAGTATGCTTTTAGGTAAAAAACAACAGACACAAACCGCAACCGAATCTAAATTAGATTTTACATTAGGGAATGCTGGACTAAATAATGCTATGAAATCTCTAAAAGATGGCATTGAACAATCTTTTGTTTATCATGCTAAATATATAGGTGAAACTGAAAGTGGAAGTGTTAGCTTGGCAACTGACTTTAAAATTGGTGATACAGATGCAAACTTACTGAATGCACTGCATACCGCTCTTGAAAATGGCAACTATAGTGCTGACCAATGGTTTGACTATCTTAAAACTAATAATTTAACTAGTGAAGATTTTGACCAATTAGCGGAGATTAGAAAAAGAGAAGAAGCTAAAGAAAAAATAGCTAAAGATGAAAAGGCTAAATCTTGTCCAAGTCAAAGCAAATAGGATATACAAAAGAACAAGTTAAAGCTATTGAGGAGACTATTGAAGTAGTAGCTGGTAGTTTAACATCAAAGCAAAAATATGCTTATTCTTGTCCGAGTACAGAAACATTATATGGTGGTGCGGCTGGTGGTGGTAAAAGTTATTTAGCAAGGGCATCATGTATTTTGTATAGTTTGCAGATACCAAATTTCACATCAGCACTATTTAGAAGAGTTAGTACATCGCTTTTAGAAAATCACATGAAAGGAGCTGGGGGGTTTTATGCAATGCTACAAAAGTTAGTGGATGTTAATGTGTGTAAGGTGGTGATGCAGCCAACTCCTATGATATCTTTTATTAATGGAAGTGTTATTAGATTAAAGCACCTGAATCATATCAATGAGCTTAGTAAAATACAAGGTGGGGAGTATGGCTTTATAGCATTTGATGAGGCTATAGCTTTCCCTAAGAGCGCACTTTTAGAGATTAACACGAGGATTAGGGTCGTTCAAGATGTAATAGACAGCATTCCTCCTAACTTGAAGAATACATTGCCAAGAGTAATGTATCTGACCAATCCAGTTTTACTAGGTGAGGAATATTTTGCTAGTACAGTAAATTATTTTAAAAATGAATTTGTAAACGCTGCAAAGCCATTTGTTGTTCAGCCACCTGACGATTTAGGGAATACTAGATGTTATATCCCTGCAAAAATTACAGATAATCCTCAGCTAGGTGATAAGGATATTAAAAGACTGTTAGGAATGGATGACAAAGAAAAAAGTATGGCATTATTACATGGCGATTGGAATGCTATGAAAGTTCTAGGTGGATTTGATGAGTGGTCTCCAAGTAAACACATTATATCACCTATATTTATTCCTGACGGCACAACTGTTCATCGTGGGTATGATTACGGTCTTGCTGTTCCGTATGCTTTTTTATGGTACATTCGCACCAACGGAGAAGAGATATCTTTTTTAAATGGAGAAACTTTTTGCCCTCCAAAAGGAAGTATTATATTTGTACATGAATTTTATGGTGGAGATGAAAAAGACAAAGGGCTATATCATGCAATACCTGAACAATCAGAAAATGCTTTAAAAGTGGAAGAATATATCAAAGCGACATATTGTACACCTAAAATATATGCAGGTCGTGCAGATACCGCAATATGGAATAAAGAAAGCAGTTTAGACACGATAGCTAATCAATTTGCAGAATTAGGAGTACATTTTGTAAAAAGTGATAAAAGTAATGGGTCAAGAATCTCAGGACTACAGAAAATAAAAAGTATGTTAGCAGAAGGATTAAAAGATATGCCTGAAAAACCATGTTTATATTTTGTAGATACTTGTAGGAACTCTACAAGAACTTTCCCATCATTAAAAATAGATAAAGGTGGTATAGATGTTGAATCAAAAGGGGTACCTGATCATTGCTATGATGTAATTAGATATGTGTGTTACAGTGGGAAAACATCTGTTCCAATGAGAACTATAAGAGATGGTGGATTAGTATAACATTTAATATGCCACAAAGTGGTATATTTTTGTCAAAAAACATTACGAAAGGAAATATCCACCATCATGGGGAATTATATCAAGTTTGATTAAATATTTGCTTAATTTTTTTGGAATTTATTAAAAAAATGAGTTTTAGCAGTTGGATGACCAAAACTCATTTTAATTTTACTCAAAATCAAGGAGGTATATGATTTTTTTATAAGGCACAAGTGAGACAAGCCACAAGCAATAAAATTATAACCACTTTTAGCTTAAACTAAAGCCTTATATTTTTATAATAACTTGAGGTGAAATTCTTTTTTGATTTAACCGCATTTAGCACATATTCATCTATAGTATTTTTAGCGATTAAATAATGAACTACTATTTTATCTTTTCTTGTTTTTTTAGCTAATCTGTCTTTGGACTGCAAATAAGTAGTTGCACTAAAATTTAATGAATATATTATCATTGTATCCGCATAACTAAAATCCACACCCTCAGAATATTTTTTAATATGACCCACAAAAAATGAAGCATCACCATGTTTAAAATCATCAATATCCTCAGTAGCCTTAAATAGTTCATTTAATAAAAGTTTTCTTTCTTCTATATAATTGCATAAAACCACAACTTTTTTAGTATTGGTGCTATTTCTTTTAATATAATCTACTTTATATCTACTTAGAATAATACTTTTTTCATCTGTCAACTTCAAGGTGCCACCAGCTACCTGATGTAATTTATTTATTTTTTTAGCACCTTCTAATTTATCAAGCTTTACACTATCAATAGTAATTTCACCCTCTTGCATTTTATTTGATATCAATTTCAATTCATAAGGCATATCCAAATAATGTACTCTCTCTTGCACTAAAACATCAAAATCAGCATCTATCTTAGACATATCAGCCATTAAATGCTTTACCATATCGTAAACATTTGGATTTACTTTTTTATATGGTTTAACTCTTCTTCCACGAACTATAAAGCTGTCATCAATTCCGTTTTTTTTGTACCATTGGGTAAAATTTTTTTCTCTATATGGACTTTTATTTGATATCCAAAACTGATGAAATAGTTGTGAGTATGATTCTGCACTTGGTGTAGCTGATATAAAAATAATTGGTAAATGTTCAAATCTTTCTTTTATTTTTTCAGTTCTTTTGGCAGGTTTAGGAAATCTACTCATCGAGTGAGCTTCATCGCAAATTAATAAATCAAATTCACCATCCACTTTATGTAAGCTATCATAATTTATAACCGTAAAATTATCACATTGTGCAAGTTCTAAATCTTTAAGCCAACTACTCATTGCACTTTTTTTTGTTAAAACTAATATGTTTTTATATTTATCTTTTGCTAAAAATATTGCTGATAAAGTTTTACCAACTCTTGGCTCTGCTACTAGATAAACTAAGCCATATTTATTAAAAATAGGTGATGAAACACTTACTAACTTTTTCTGATGGGGAAACAACTCTACCATTTCTCTATTATTTTTTCCTCAATCTCTTTAGATATTTCAGGATTATCCAGTTGAATTAATTTAATCATATTTTGCTTGTCCTTTTTAAATCTTTTTTGATTTTACTATAGCATTCTGTACACACACAAATATGTCTATCTTTTGATTTTTGATATTTTATTACTAGCGGTGTGGTAAATTCTAATATGCAAAATTCACAATCACTATTCCTATATATTCTATCAGGCACTGAAAGGCTTTTTTTCTTTCTTCATTTTTCTATATACATTATTTGCAGTTCTCTTTTTAATTCTAAGTTTAGTTATTTGTTCTTTGTGATATTTGGGTCTATGACTATCCTTAAGTCTTGAATAATGATAATGTATTTGCTTTTCTAATTTATCTATTTCTAGTAGTTTTAATTCTTTTTTTGTAAGCTTCTTGTCATCTTTTTTGTATAAGTTTATAATATCTATTATTTTTTGTTTAAACCGAGATATTTTGCTATATCCTTGCAATATTTTCATTTATTTATCTTCTCCTCATATTTTTTATCACTTTTCTTATTTAGCAAATCTAAACTTTCATCAAGCAAATCCAAATGCTTATATTTCTCTGCATTATTTACAACTATTATTCCTAGTATAAGTATATGTACACCTAGTGCTAGTTCCCAAGATGTCACTGCAATGATAATTAATAGTCCTAATATTTCAATTATTCCTCCAATAATAAGTGTTGTGATATACTGTCTCTTCGAGTCCATTATTTCTCCTTGATTTATAAATGTTTTATATATGAAGTACTATTAATACGATAGCATCATTACTCTAAATCAGAAAAGCATGAGCCATCTCTTTTTGCATCACCATTTTTTAAAACAGTATAATTTAACAATAATGCCCTGTCTCTTGTTATTTTTATTAGCTCATCAAGTGCTTTTAAATGCAAAGCTATAAATTTTTTTTCTTTTTCGATATGTTCATCTTTAAAAAAGTCTCTATAGCTTATCAATTCTTCTTTTCTTTTTATTAATCTAGCTTCTTCATCTAATAAGTCCAAATGATAAGCTTCTCTTTCATGCTTGTTCATTATAGCAATAAATGAATTTTTTTTGACTTTTGGCTTTTGTAATATTTGTTTAAATAGATTTTTAAATATATTCATTGTAACTTTCCTTCTCCTCAAAAGAAAGCTATTTCTTGGTCTAACATCCCCTCTATTTCTTGGTCTATTATCTCCTCTATTGTTAAGGATATAAAATATTCTAAATACTCTTCATCTATTGATTCAACTTTTGACTTAATACTTTCAGAGTACTCAATGTTAATAGCTGTTAGAGAGTTAAGTCCTACATCATAAACGGCGGAAAATAAAATCTCATTGCTTTTAGGGTCAACAACGCGAACATTAATTCGAACGGTGCTGATTATGGTATTAATAATTTTATATCTCCATTCATATTTCTTAAGTAACTTACGGAAAATTGCATAATTTTTCCTCATAATTTTTCTATTGTTCATATTTTCCACCTGTTTTTATTGATATTTTGAATAGTATAACTATATTTCATTGATTTAATGTTGACTTAAGTCATTTTTATATAAAATAACTCAAGATGAATATTAAGCGGTTAGATGCAAATTTTATCAAGAAAAAGGTGAACTTTCTGAGGGTTCACCTTTTTTGCTTTATATTATCAAAAGTTTTTTCATTTTCCTTTTATTTTTTTATTCTTATAATTTTAAAAAAAAGTATAGTTTGTGAACTACCCCACCCTAAAGGGTGGAGCTTCCTAGAAACTCCAAGCTAATGCTTAGATTAAAAAGGCTTAAACGGTAGTCCCTACCGCATTTAATATATTTAGACTAGCATTATAATCAGCATTTAAAGTATTTTCACATTTTATACATTTAAATTTTGATTGTGTCAATCTATTATCTTTTGAAATATATCCACATGATGAACAAGTTTGTGAAGTATATTTAGGGTCAACTTTAATTAATTCTCCACCATTTTTATCTAACTTATATTCTAACATCTCAAAGAACTTCCCCCAAGACTGTTGTAATATTGAACGATTAAGTCCAGCTTTTGCTCTTGCTCTTATATTTGGATTTTCTATTGAACCTTTGGCTTTTTTTGACATATTTTTTATCTGTAAATTTTCTACTTTTATAGTTTGGTTTTCACTAAGTTTATGTGTAATTTTATGTAAAAAATCATCTCTTTTATTTCTAATTTTTAAATGCTTTTTAGCTAGTTTTATTTTTGCTTTTAATCTATTTTTCCCACCTTTTCTTCTTCTAGTTAAAACTTTTTGAGCTTTAATCATATTTTTTGTATCTTTATTAAGATTATGCTCCTTAAATGGATTTATAGCTTCATCTTCACTTGTATATGCAAAAACTTTTACACCAACATCAATTCCAATAGTATTACCATTATTAATTTTGGTAGTTTCTTCTAATCCATCTTCATAATTAATACTTGCAAAATATTGATTAGCTTCAAAAGATATTGTTACAGTTTTTATTTTTCCATTAAGTGTGCCACGATGAAATTTAGATTTTATATTTCCTATTTTTGGAAGATATAATTTATTATTTTTTATTGAAGCTGTTGAAGTTTGATATGATTGTCTTGAATGATGTTTGGATTTAAATTTTGGAAAACCAACTGCTCCACCTTGTTTAAATCTTCTGAAAAAGTTTTTATAAGCAATATCTATTTTTAATACTGAGTTTTGTAATGCTGTACTATCAACATCTTTTAAAAATTCTCCACCTTTTGCTTTTTTCATAGGAACTAATCGTGGTTTTAAATCCATACGAGCAGATAAATTATCTCCGCATTCATAAGCTTTTATTTTAGCATCAAGTAAAATATTATATACAAACCTACATGAACCAAATGTTTTATGAATAAGTTGTTTTTGTTCAATATTAGGATAAATTCTAATTTTAACAACTTTTAACATTATAGTCCTTTTAAAATTGGTATTCAATAGCTATTATAACTTATTTATGGTATTGTGTCAATAGTTTTTAAAA
>Ga0233449_1001545_pt1 | contig 20353 bp, 18 predicted proteins | sample SI_124_October20_FD_183012 | JGI IMG/M metagenome (GOLD analysis project Ga0233449, IMG submission 183012) | Seawater microbial communities from Saanich Inlet, British Columbia, Canada - SI_124_October2016_200_MG | ecosystem: Environmental > Aquatic > Marine > Inlet | place: Canada: British... | reverse complement strand
CACGTTGAGATGCACGAGGTCGTTCCACAAAGCATACAGCATCAAACTCATTACGAGAACAAGGCCAATCCTGAATCCAAACTCCTGAGCTTTCTCACCCAGGGGTTTTCCCCGCAAAGCTTCGTAAATGTAAAACGCCAAATGTCCGCCGTCGAGTATGGGAATAGGAAACAGGTTAATTAATCCCAAACTTATCGAAATGACGACCATCAAACTAATTGACGACTCGAATCCCATCTGTGCTGCCTGCCCTGACATCTGGGCAATGCCTAATACACCCCGAAGGTCATCCGCTGGCCGACTGCCGACAATCATCCGCCAGACATTCTTTAAGGTGAGAACGCTCAGCCGCCAGGTTTCCCGAGTGGCGTACCATACCGCAAGAACAGGGCCATGGCGGATGTGTTCAAGCTTTCCGGAGCGACTGACACCCAGGAAACCTATTTTCTGCTTGTTGCCAAACCTGTCCTTGAACTCACGGCTTCTGGGCGTAACACTCAGATGAACAGGTTCGGATTGTCTTAGCACGACCATTTCCATGGTCAAATCCGGGCTTGTTGAAATAATTAGCTGCAATTCCTCGAAGCGTTCAATCGCCTGACCGTCCAGTTCGATAATCCTGTCTCCGGCGACAACGCCTGCATCGGATGCAGCCGTATCGGCAATAACGGCATCAACGACAGCTGGCGTAAAGGATTGTCCTGACGTCGCAAAGATGACCGCCAGCACGACAATAGCAAAAAGGAAATTGGCGGCTGGACCTGCAGCGACTACCGCGGTTCGGGCGTAAAGTGGCTGTTCGTGAAACATCCGCTGGCCTTCTGCCAGCACGACAGGTTCATTACTTTGTTTGACGGATGATGCGTCTTCGTCCCCAAGGAACTTCACATACCCGCCCAAAGGTAGCCAGCCAATTTTCCAGTCTGTTCCCGCCTTGTCCTTCCAGGTCACCAGGGCCCGGCCAAAACCAATAGAAAATGTCTCAACTGTCACGCCGAAAAAACGGGCGACAGAGTAGTGACCCATCTCGTGGATAAAAACGAGGATCGTCAGCAATACCACAAAGGGTACGACGTAGGTCCAGGTCCCGTTCAACAGCTCCATCATGCGTATAAATTACCCGAATTTTGTCGTTTCAAAAGGAATTCCATTGCCACACGTCTGGCTTCCTGATCGACAGCTACAACTTCGTCCAGGGTTCGTGGTGCCGACTTTGGCAGAGCTGCGAGCGTTTCTTCCACAATCGCGGCAATATCGAGGAACCCGGTACGTTTTTCCAGAAAACCTGCGACAGCAACTTCATTTGCAGCATTTAGAACATTGGGTGCCTGGCCACCAGCAGCCAGTGCCTGACGTGCAAGGGAAAGAGCTGGAAAACGGATCGGATCCGGTGTTTCAAAAGTCAATTTAGCGATTTTCGCCAGATCAAGTCGCTCAACCGGTGCCGACATGCGACGCGGCCAGCCAAGAGTATAGGCAATTGGTGTACGCATATCCGGTGCACCCAGTTGCGCCAGAACCGAGCCATCGGTGTAGCCTACCATGCTGTGAATAATAGACTGTGGGTGGACCAGAATTTCAATATCGTCACCAGGCATGTCAAACAGGTAGTGCGCTTCGATCAGCTCAAGTCCCTTGTTCATCATGGTTGCGGAATCGACCGAGATCTTTGCCCCCATATCCCAGTTTGGATGGGCAACAGCTTGTTCAGGACTTACTTTCGCCATGTCTTCCAGGCCCATCTCACGAAATGGCCCCCCGGATGCTGTCAGGACAATGCGTTCAATCGCTTCGCGACGGTCCTGGTCAAATACCTGAAAAATCGCGTTATGTTCAGAATCCACCGGCAAAAGTGTGCCGCCGTGTCGCGCAACTGCCTCTATCATCAAATCGCCGGCGCAGACCAGACATTCCTTGTTAGCCAGTGCAACCATGGCCCCCTGGTGAACAGCCGACATTGTCGGGGCAAGACCGGCGGCACCAACAATCGCAGACATCATCCAGTCCACTGGCCTGGCAGCGGCATCCAGCAAAGCAGTAGGTCCACCGGCTGCTTCAATACCCGTCCCAGCCAGCGCATCTCTGAGTTCAGGGAGACAGGCCTCATCTGCTATGACGGCAAGGTTTGCTCCAAAATCAATCGCCTGTTTGGCAAGTAAACCTGCATTGCGATGCGCTGTCAGGACGTCAATATCAAATGAATTCGGCGTCCTGCCGACCAGATCAAGCGTACTGCACCCCACCGAACCCGTTGACCCCAGTATCGATATGCGCCGCGGTTGCTGCGCGTCCGAACCTGCTTCAAGCTCCGGGTCAATCGCCGTTATTGCCATACTACTGCCTTCCCCGTGACAAGATTGGCAATCGCAACGGTGATACTGACAAACAAAATACTGTCGAGACGATCGAACAACCCACCATGCCCGGGAATGATATTTCCTGAATCCTTGACGCCAAAATGTCTTTTAACGGATGACTCACATATATCTCCGACCTGGCCAAGAATGGCAACCAAACCACCGAACAATGCAAGATTTTGCATCGAACCAACTCCGGCAATCTTACCCACTAATACACTCACAGCAGCAGCAGCCACTACGCCACCGATCAATCCAGCCCATGTCTTGTTGGGGCTAATACCTGGCGCCATTTTTGGGCCACCAATAGATTTTCCGGCAAAATAGGCTCCCGTGTCAGTAGCCCAGACAGCAATCAACATCCAGGTTATCGTGATCAAACCCCATTCAGGGTCTCTTCGTAACCAGATCAAGGCAATCACCGGCAGCAATATATAAATACCGCCAAGAGCGGTCCATTTTGGCCGATCACGCAAATTAATTACGGTTGCCAGAATAACGCCCGCAATCGCTACAGGTATGACCAGAGACCAGATATCAAGGGCTCCGAGAAGACAAACAGCGGTCACCACACCTGCAAGCAACCAAACGTGGGCTCCCGTACCTTTACCACCGCAAAGGCGATCCCACTCTTTTACCATCAAAATGCCGACAACAAGGATTAGTCCAACGAAGTACCAGCCACCAAGCCAGACAAGCACCAACGCAACAGGCGCAAGTACAGCTGCTGACAGGAAACGGGTCAAAAGAGTGTCTGGTTTAACCTCAGCCACTGGAATTCCCATAACGGCGGTCCCGGCTATGAAATTCGTCGATGACACGTATCAACTCGTCCTTGGTGAAATCCGGCCACAACGTATCGACAAATACCAATTCTGCATATGCAGACTGCCAGAGCAGGAAGTTACTCAAGCGTTTTTCACCACTCGTGCGGATAAGCAAATCTGGATCCGGCACGCCTGCCGTATGCAAATGACTGGTGAACGTTTCATCGTCAATGTCATCGACGGTAAGTTTTCCATCAGCAACTTCACGCGCGATGGACCGACAAGCATTCAATATCTCGTTTTGTCCACCGTAGTTGACCGCGATCTGAAGCGTTAGTTCGTTATTGTGCCTGGTTTTTTCTTCAGCATCTTCAATCAGTCGAATGATATCTTTCGCCAAGCCCTCGCGTTCACCAATACAGCGCAGGCGGACGCCTGACTTGTCTAATTGCTTTATTTCGCGCGACAAATAATGCCTCAGCAAGCCCATCAAATCGTCGACTTCTGTCGCCGGGCGTTTCCAGTTTTCCGAGGAGAATGCATACAGGGTAAGATATTTGATTCCGATTGTTTTACAGCTTTCAACTGCCGTCCGGACAGCTTCGGCTCCGCGCTTGTGCCCCGCTACCCTTGGCAGACCACGCGCCTTCGCCCAGCGCCCGTTGCCATCCATTATGATGGCCACATGAACTGGTGGTGGCAAGTCTTCGAAGGTATCCGAGACGACTTCCATGATCAGACTTTCATGATGTCCGTTTCCTTGGCCGCCAACGCCTCATCAATTTTTGTGATGGTACCGTCAGTCAGCTTCTGGATTTCATCGCCCCACATGTGATGTTCATCCTGCGAGATGTCACCATCTTTTTCCATTTTCTTGAGCTCGTCCATGCCGTGGCGTCGAACATTGCGCACTGATATGCGCCCTTCTTCGGCATATTTACCAGCAATTTTGCTCAATTCCTGACGGCGCTCCTCGTTCAACTCGGGGATTGGAAGCCGAATAAGTTGGCCGTCTGTGGCAGGATTAAGCCCGAGACCCGAATTTCGAATTGCTTTTTCAACAGACTGGACCATGGTTTTGTCCCAGACCTGAACCGTCAACATGCGCGGTTCCGGCACGTTGATGTTGGCAACCTGGTTCAAGGGCGTCGGGCTGCCATAGGCTTCAACGACGATAGGTTCAAGCAAACTTGCGGACGCCCGCCCCGTACGTAAACCGCCGAATTCCTTTTTCAGCATTTCCAGCGCACCGTTCATCCGGCGTTCAATGTCGTCAATATCGGGATCAGCCACGATCCGTCTCCCCTTCTGAAATTATAGTTCGAAGCCCACCACCCTTGAGTACATCCGCAAACGCCCCCGGGTTGTGGATTGAAAAAACAAGGATCGGAATAGCATTTTCTCGTGCAAGACTGATCGCCGACGCATCCATCACCCGCAAATCTTTTGCCAAAACTTCAAGATAACTCAGATTATCATATCTTGTCGCATCGGGATTTGTTTTCGGGTCTGACGTATATACGCCGTCAACCTGTGTGCCCTTTAGAAGTGCGTCACAATTCATTTCGGCTGCTCTGAGAGCTGCCGCCGTATCTGTCGTGAAAAATGGATTGCCGGTACCCGCAGCAAATATTACCACTCGTCCTTTTTCCAGATGCCGAACCGCCCGCCTGCGAAGATAGGGCTCGCAAACCGTCGCCATGGGAATAGCCGACATTACGCGGGTCGGTACACCAGATTGCTCAAGGGCATTTTGCACAGCCAAAGCATTAATAACTGTCGCCAGCATACCCATATAGTCTGCGCTGGCGCGCTCCATACCGGCTGCGGCCCCGGCGATACCGCGGAAAATGTTCCCGCCGCCAATAACCAGACAAACCTCGGCACCTTGTTCGTGAACACCTTTGACGTCTGCAGAAATACGCTCGACTGTATTGAGGTCGATTCCGTATTCACCTTCACCCATCAACGCCTCACCTGATAGTTTCAAGAGGACACGGCGGTATTTGAAGGTTTCAGACATCAGGCATTTCTCAACTGGTGATTTTAGTGGTTCTGAAAGTTGCAGAACGCCCGGACAGTGAAATCACAGCCGAGCGTCCAAACTCTACACTAATCTCATTCTCAGGCGAAGCCCGACGAACGGGAAAAGTGGTATTAATCTCGCAACTTAGGTCGAATTCCAGCGTCAAAAAATTGCATCTGCTTTCGGTTCAACTGTTCCTCAAAGCCGTCAAATTCCAGCAGATTTTCTGATCAAGCCAGATTAGCCCTAGCTGGCCGCAACTGCTGCCACTTCTGCTGCAAAATCTTCTTCTTTCTTCTCAATACCTTCACCCAGTTCAAGACGGGCAAAACCAACAAGTTCAATCGGAGAGCCGATTTCCTTGGCAGCATTTTCGATAACCTGCGCAACCTTTGTTTCGTTATCAATAACAAAGGTTTGCTCGGCCAGAACAACTTCCGAGAAGAACTTGCGAATGCGGCCCTCGACCATCTTTTCAGCAATTTCCTGCGTTTTACCGGATTCTTTTGCCTGTTCGATCAGAAAAGTGCGCTCTTTTTCGACGATAGCGGGGTCCAGCTCTGCAGTTGTTGCAGCTTGCGGGTTTGTGGCAGCAATATGCATGGACAGCTGTTTGCCCAGGGCCATCAGTTGATCCTTGTCACCTTCGGATTTCAGGCCAACAAGAACACCGATCTTGCCAACGCCGGCAGCAGTAGCGTTATGCATATAGGTTGCGACCACGCCAGGGTTGGCTTTAAGAGCCGTCATGCGGCGCACCTGAATGTTTTCACCAATGGTGCCAACCATTTTCGCGGCTTCGTCCGCCAGTGTGCCTTCACCGCCAGGAAATGCTGTTGCCATTGCTTTGTCGAAGTCACCTTCAGCGTCCATTGCCATATTCGCGACGGCTTTAACAAATTCCTGAAAGGTTTCGTTTTTAGCAACAAAATCTGTTTCGGAGTTCACTTCTGCCAGAACGCCAATGCCGTCTCCACTTGCGAGACCAACAAGACCTTCAGAAGCAACACGACCGGCTTTTTTAGCTGCTGCAGCAAGACCCTTGTTGCGCAACCAGTCAATTGCCAGCTCCATATCACCATCGTTTTCACCAAGCGCTTTTTTGCAGTCCATCATGCCGGCGCCTGTGCGCTCACGCAGTTCCTTGACCAAAGCAGCTGTAATCTGTGCCATTTTTCATTCCTCACGCCACAAGGCGTTTTCTTGAATTAGTATGTCTGTATTAACGATCATTTGAACGGAACAATGGGGCAGCGTTTCCGCCACCCCGTTATTCATATGCTCAAAGAACAAAATTCGACACGCTGAACAACGTCATCATCGCATCTTATTTTATTTTTTTATATCAGCTAGTTGCTACCGTTTCTTCTGCTGGTGCATCAGCAACTGCCTCAGCGGTAGCTTCAACAGCGACCTCAGCAGCGACTTCTTCAACAACTTCTTCCGGAAGGTCTTCAACCGGTGCTTCCATGGCTTCACCAAGGTCTTCACCAGCCAAAGTCATTTCTTCACGGATACCATCCAGAACCGAACGGGCAACCAGATCACAATACAACGTGATCGCGCGCAATGCGTCATCGTTGCCAGGAATCGGATAAGTCACGCCAGCAGGGTTGGAGTTACTATCGATAACACCTACAACCGGAATGCCCAGTTTAACGGCTTCCAGAATTGCCAGCTCTTCCTTGTTTGTATCAATACAAACGATGATATCGGGAAGGCCACCCATTTCCTTGATGCCGCCCAGAGCGCGTTCAAGTTTATCGCGCTCACGGGTCAACTGGAGCAATTCTTTCTTGGTCAGACCTGAACTTTCAGAGCTCAGCAACTGCTCATCAACAACTTTCAGTCGCTTGATAGAGTTGGAGATCGTGCGCCAGTTTGTCATCATACCGCCAAGCCAGCGGTGGTTGACGTAATATTGTCCACTGATGCGCGCAGCCTGAGCGACGGCTTCTGAAGCCTGACGCTTGGTGCCAACGAACAGAACACGACCGCCATTGGCGGCGATGTCGCGCACAGCCTGCATGGCGTTACGCAGCAACGGGACAGTCTGTTGCAGATCGAGAATGTGGACACCGTTGCGCGCGCCAAAGATATAGCGGCCCATACGGGGATTCCAACGATGTTTCTGGTGACCAAAGTGAACGCCTGCTTCGAGGAGCTGACGCATAGTAAATTCTGGCAGTGCCATAACTGCAATTATCCTTTTCCGGTTAGTCCGCCGCGAGAGTGTGATCCGAAAGATTTCGGACACCGGAGGGACATCCCGGGGCTTTTAATCCGGGCATCCAATCCTCGCGTGAGGGTTTATACGCCACAAAATGTGTGCGCGAGGCGGTTTCTACGCCTGTTTAGCGCGGAATGCAAGGGGTATTGGCCTGTTCAGCGGACAATTCACTCAATTGCCCGGCATCAAGCCACCCATTGACATCAACGGCCATAATTCGATTTTATAGGATAGAAATCATTTAAAGGGACTGTCAGATGAACCAGACAGCAAATTCACCCGCGTCAAAGACTGAAAACGGCATGGATGCCCCGCTTTTGCTGCGCGACGACAAGGACGGCATCGTCACGCTGACACTCAACCGACCTGACAAATTTAACAGTCTCTCTCTTGAGTTGCTGGAGATATTACAGCAGGCCCTTGAAGATATCGCAGATGATCAATCGGCTCGGGTTGTTGTTATCGCCGCCAATGGTCGGGCCTTCAGCGCAGGGCATGATCTGCGCGAAATCGACGCAGATCCGTCCCTTGAGCCGATGAAACACCTGATGGCAACTTGTGCGAAGATGATGCAAACCATCGTATCCATCCCTCAACCTGTTATCGCCAAGGTTCAAGGCGTGGCGACCGCTGCGGGCTGCCAGCTTGTGGCACAGTGTGATCTGGCGATCACCGCAGATTCCGTACGTTTCGGGACATCTGGCGTCAATCTGGGCTTGTTTTGCTCTACACCAATGATTGCCGTCACCAGAAACCTGCCCCGCAAACAGGCCATGGAACTGCTGATGACCGGCGATTTGATCGATGCAACCACGGCTTTATCCTGGGGACTGGTCAATAAAGTGGTGCCTTTGGAAGACCTTGATGCAGCCGTGGACGAAATGGCGACCAAAATTGCGGGGAAATCCCGTGCCGCAATCTCTATTGGCAAGGAACTGTTTTACGCCCAGATCAATGAAGGCCTGGAAGCGGCCTATGAACTGGGTGCCGAAGCCATTACCTGTAACCTGCAAAAAGAAGATGCTCGCAACGGCATCAAGGCGTTCCTGAACAAACAGCCCATGCCGGAATGGCAGGACAAATAGCCTAAACGTCTCTTAGTTCCAGAATCCCTTCTGCGGCTGCAATGCTGTCTCGCACTTCGGCTGTAATGGCATATCGACCCGGCAAGTTAATTTCGACTTCACTGGTGCCATTCTCGATGCTGAGCCAGAGTTTCACCCTGCCCTTGCCTGAACTTGCTTGACCCAGTGCATCGGAGATATGGGCCAGTGGATCGCTATTATTTAGTCTGATTTCGAGCCCGGCAGCAGTATCAGCGACCAATTTGTCGATGCGCTGAATACGAGTCACGCCAATTCGCGGCGCACCCTCATCAAGACGCGCCTCAATATCAACAACAACATTGGTGCCGTTTTCCAGTAAAGGCCGCGCATTCGTCAGGGCATCTGCGAAAAACATGCCTTCGAAAGTACCACTGGAATCAGAAAACTGCACAAAGGCGAAACGGTTGCCGCGTTTGGACATACGTTCCTGTTTGCCCATCACGGTGCCACCCAGCCGAACATTCTTGTCGGTATCCGTCAGGGTTGGCAGCACTTCGGCCCATGTTTTGGCACCCATGCGTTTGAGATCACGTTCGTACATATCCAGGGGATGGGCAGATAAATAAAAGCCGATGGCATCAAACTCATTGCGCAACCGCTCCATAGACGTCCAGTCTGTGACGGATGGCAGTTCCGGCTCGTCGATTCCGGTGTCAGGACCACCAAACAGACTTTCCTGACCACTGGCCCTGTCTTCAGCCGCCGCGCTGGCATGACGAAGAAGAATTTCAGCGGATTGATGCACTTTGTGGCGATTCTTTTCAAGCGAGTCAAAAGCACCGGCACGCGCCAGGTTTTCAATTTGACGCTTGTTGATCGTGCGCGATTCCAGTCTGCCAGAAAAGTCAAATACTGTTTTAAATAAACCGCTTGCATTACGTTCTTCAACTACACTATCCATTGCAGCACGGCCAACATTTTTGACAGCGGCAAGAGCATATCGGATGGCACCGTCGTTTTCGCCCACAGCATCCTCAACCGTAAAGAAGGCTTCGGATTTGTTGATATCCGGATTGCGCAGCTCGATCCCCAGGCGCTCAACTTCCTCTTTGAAGACACCCAGTTTGTCTGTGTTGGTCAAATCAAGTGTCATGGAAGCTGCAAGGAATTCCACCGGATAATTCGCTTTCAGCCAGGCCGTTTGGTAGGCAACCAGGGCGTAACAGGCCGCGTGGGATTTGTTAAAACCATATCCGGCGAATTTGTCCACAAGATCGAAAATGGTGCTGGCCTGTTTCTTCGCGACCCCCTTTTCCACCGCGCCGTTAACAAAAATGGCACGCTGAGCATCCATTTCAGCCTTGATCTTCTTACCCATGGCCCGGCGTAACAAGTCAGCATCACCAAGACTGTAACCGGACAGTACCTGGGCGATTTGCATCACCTGTTCCTGATAGATGATTACGCCGTAGGTCTCCTCCAACAGCGGCTTAAGGGTTTCGTGCATGTAGTCGGGCTTCTCCTTGCCCTTCTTGGTGGCGATGAAACGCGGGATATTGTCCATGGGACCCGGCCGATAAAGCGCCACAAGCGCGATAATATCCTCGAAAACATCCGGCTGCAGGCCACGTAGTACATCCCGCATACCAGAGCTTTCCAACTGGAAAACGCCAACTGTCTCGCCACGGGACAACATTTCGTAGGTTTTGGTGTCATCCAGCGGGAGTTTATCGATTTCCAGCTCAACACCACGCTGACGAATGAGTTTTACGGCCTTGTCGATGACCGTCAGGGTTTTCAGGCCCAGAAAATCAAACTTGACCAGTCCGGCGCTCTCAACATATTTCATGTTGAATTGGGTCACCGGCATATCAGACTTGGGGTCTCGATAAAGCGGTACCAATTGATCCAGTGGACGGTCTCCGATCACCACACCGGCAGCGTGCGTTGACGCGTGGCGATACAGCCCTTCCAGCTTTTGCCCAACAGTCAACAAACGTGCAACGGTTGGATCTGAATCCCGTTCGTTTCGCAAACCGCTTTCGGCCAGGATAGCTTCGCCCAGTGTCATGGGATTAGCGGGATTATTGGGCACCATCTTGCAAATACGGTCAACCTGGCCGTACGGCATCTCAAGTACGCGACCCACGTCACGCAACACAGCACGAGCCTGCAACTTACCAAAAGTGATAATCTGCGCCACTTTGTCATGGCCGTATTTATCCTGGACGTAGGAAATCACTTCGTCGCGTCGGTCTTGACAGAAATCGATGTCAAAATCAGGCATGGACACTCGTTCGGGGTTCAAAAACCGCTCAAACAGCAAGCCAAAGCGCAAGGGATCAAGGTCTGTGATACTAAGCGCCCACGCCACAACCGAGCCCGCTCCCGAACCACGACCCGGCCCCACGGGAATATCATGGTCTTTGGCCCACTTGATAAAGTCCGACACGATCAGGAAATAGCCCGGAAAACCCATCTCGATAATTACGTTCAGCTCAAACTTCAGGCGCTCCTGATATGGTTTGGCGGCTTCCTCTCGCTGACCAGCATCCATATCCGCCGTGAATACATGCGCCTCGAGACATCGTTCCAGACCATCCTGGGCCTGAGCCGCCATTTCGGTTGCCTCATCCCGCCCCTCTGCACTTTCGTAGCCAGGCAGGATCGGATCTCGCAGTGGCGGCCGTGCAGCACAGCGTTGGGCAATTACCAGGGTATTGTGGAAAGCCTCCGGCAGATCGGCGAACAGAACTTTCATTTCCTCGGCGGATTTGAAGCGATGTTCCGGTGTCAGGTGACGGCGATCCTGTTGCGACACATAAGCGCCGTCAGAGACACAAATCAGGGCGTCATGAGCCTCATAAGCCGATTCGTCAGGGAAAAAGCACTCATTTGTCGCAACAATTGGTAAATCAAGATCATAGGCAATGTCCAGGAACCCTGGTTCCGTCCGAATTTCCTCAGGCTGTCCATGGCGTTGCAATTCGATATACAAGCGCCCCGGATATATTGCCGACAGTCGTTTTGCCAGGTCCTCTGCCCCATCTTTCTGGCCCTCCTGAAGCAGGCGACCAACGGGACCTTCCGCGCCACCAGTCAAGGCGATGACACCTTCGGCATGGGTTTGCAGATCCGCAATTGAGACCTGCGGCGTTTCACCCGCTGGTGTTTCGAGAAAGGCCCTGGATGAAAGTTTGGAAATGTTGTCATAGCCAGCATCATTTGCTGCCAGTAAAACCAGCCGATCCGGCTCCGGCTTGCGTCCACCTTGACCGCTTCCGGTAAAAGCGCCACCGCCTGTGCCTTCCCGACCGATAGCCAGGGCCGTGCCCATAATTGGCTGGATGCCGGCTTTCATACAGGATCCGGCAAACTCCATTCCACCGAACAGGTTACCGCTGTCCGTCATGGCCAGGGCAGGCATGGCATGGTCCTGACAGAGCTTGACTAGCTCCCCGACACGCAAAGCGCCTTCCAGCAATGAATAGGCCGTATGGACCCTTAAATGTACAAATTCAGCGTGCGCCATAAGCGAACAATTCCCCAAAAACCGACCCGATCCATCATCGCATGGCGCAGACCATAGAGGTAGAAGAACGTATTGGGAACGATACTATTTGTTGGGGATAAGGTATGTGTAAAGCACCAGATGACGTATGTCCGGTTCAGTCGGAAGGCGGCTTCCACGCGCTCAATCGCGGTATCCAGCGAGGCACATTTTCCTTGTAACGCAGATAGGTTTCGCCGAACCGTTTCTCCAGACCTGGTTCCTCAGACAGAGGGAAATAGATCATGTTGGCCACGATAAAGATCAGCATCCAGATAAAAACCGGCCACGACTGCAAATATGCGGCCTCTGCTCCCTGAAACAGGATGACGCCGATCAACATCGGGTTGCGTACATAAAGGTATGGACCGTTTGCAACAAAATTCGGGATCGGATCCCAGGGCGCCGGGGTGCCGTCGCCGCCATGAATTTTATACATACGCACTGACCAGATCATCATGATCAGCCCGACAACAGCGAAAGGCAAAGCCAGTAGTATGGGTTGCAGGGTATCCGGCGTAAAATCCGCATCCCATTCCGTCCCCGCCCCGATCCAGAGCGCCAATCCAGGCGCAAAAACCAGAGCTGTGCCTGGCAAGACAATGATAGCCTTCAGCATGCGAAAATTCATGTAAAGAAGGTTAGCCTGTTTCCGGCTTTAACGGAAACACTGCGTTGCCAGCAGTACAAAATTACTGATTGTCTGCCACACCGCCCTGCTCAACCGCCATTTCTAAATAAAGCGCACGCAACTTGTTTGCGATAGGTCCGGGCGCGCCGTTGCTCATGATGTGGTCGTCTATTTGTACAACAGGCATTACGATGCTTGAGGCACTTGTGGAAAATGCTTCAGCGGCCTGATAGGCCTCTTCTGGCGTGAAAGTGCGTTCCTCGATTTTCAGACCTTCTTGCTCCGCCAGGCCCAGCACGGCTTTGCGGGTGATGCCGTGTAACATGCCCCGGGCCAGTGACGGCGACACCAGAGTTCCATCCGTTGTGACGATAAAGGCATTGTTGGAACTACCTTCTGTAATGTGGCCATCTTCCACCAGCCAGGCATCATCAGCGCCGGCATTAAGCGCTTCCTGGCGCGCCATGGACGCAGCCAGCAGGCTTGTTGTCTTGATATCACGTCGCTGCCACCGAATGTCAGGGGTTGTAATCACCTTGATACCCTTGTCTGCTGCAGGGCTGGCAAGAATGGATTTGACCATTGTGAACATTACAAGAGTCGGCTCAACGTCCGGCAGCGAGAAGTCGCGCGGTGCCACTCCTCGTGTTACTTGCAGATAGACCAGGCCTTCGGACAAATCATTGCGTCTGACTAATTCCTCCATGTGAGCAACCAGCGCGTCTTTTGGCAACGGCCATTTGATCGACAATTCACCTAAGGATCGATCAAGCCGCGCCAGATGCGCACCATTGTCCAATAATTTGCCATTAATGACTGAAGCCACTTCATAAACGGCATCCGACATCAGAAAACCACGGTCGAAGACAGAAATCACCGCGTCTTCTTTCGCGACGTAACTTCCATTCACATAAACGATTTCGGACATTTTTTGCTCTTTCAAAAACAAGAAAATCTGAACAGGTCAATTCAGCCGTCGACGAGGACACCATCTTCAAGGCGGACGATGCGGTCGGCCTCGTTCGCCAGTTCTGTATTGTGAGTAGCGACCAGGGCAGCGAGGTTCTGGCTGCGGATTAATTGCATGAGTTCCTTCAGGACATCGTTTGCAGTGCGTGTATCCAGATTACCCGTAGGCTCGTCCGCCAGTAATACAGCTGGTTCGTTGGCAATGGCACGGGCGATGGAAACGCGTTGTTGTTCACCGCCTGACAATTTAGCGGGCCGATGACTCAGGCGATGATCAAGACCAAATCGCCCAAGCAATTCTGACGCCCGTTCTTTCGCTTTTGCTTTTGATTTCCCGGCAATCATTTGCGGCATCATGACATTTTCAAGGGCTGAGAATTCTGGCAACAAATGATGATGCTGGTAAACAAATCCAAGCTTGTCACGACGTGTTGCAGTCCGGTTTCGTTCACTGAGTTTGTTGCAAGACGATCCAGACAATAAAACATCGCCGCCATCCGCCCGTTCCAGCAAACCGGCTATTTGCAGCAAAGTAGACTTGCCTGATCCTGACGGTCCCAGAAGTGCCACAAATTCACCAGGCTGGATGCTCAGCTCGGCACCTTTCAGCACACGGATATCCGCCCCGCCCTGCTTGAAAGTGCGCTCAATCTTGTCCAATACCAGGGCAGCGTCACTCATAGCGCAGCGCCTCCACCGGATCGAGACGACTGGCACGCCAGGAAGGATACAAGGTCGCCAGAAATGACAGGGCAAGCGCCATCAGGATGACAACGATAACTTCGTTGCTTTCAATCCGGGCAGGCAAATGCGACAGGAACCGAATTTCGGCAGCCCAGAGTTCCGCTCCCGTCAGGCCTTCCAGCCAGACGCGGATGATATCGATGTTATTAGCAAAGGAAATTCCAAGGATGGCGCCGAGTACTGTACCCAGCACACCCACGCTGGCCCCTGAGATCACAAACACCCGCATGATGGATCCACGCGTGGCCCCCATGGTCCGCAGGATCGCAATGTCGCTGCCTTTGTCTTTCACCAACATGATCAGGCTGGAGATAATATTGAAGGCGGCAACAATAATAATCAGCGTCAGAATCAAAAACATGACGTTTCGTTCAACCTGAAGCGCCTGGAAAAAATGCGAGTTTGCCTGCTGCCAGTCATACAGCCGGTACGGCCTCTTGAGACTTTCCTTGATGATCGCACGAGTGGCCGGCACATCATCCGGATTTGTCACAAAGGTTTCGATTGCCGTTACCTTATTGCCGGTTCGAAAAAATACCTGTGCTGCTTTCAGGGGCAGATAAACAAAGGTCGAATCATATTCATACATGCCAACTTCAAAAGTTGCGGCAACTTCATAGGATCGCATACGCGGCACCGAACCAAACGGGCCGGAACTGGTTTGCGGTGCAACAAGCGTAATGCGATCGCCGGAAAAAATACCCAGACGCTGTGCCAATCGATGACCGATAACAGCCGTATCCTTGCCGGTAAATTTATCCAGCTTCCCTGTCACAATTTTCGATGCAATGAGCTCACGGGCTTTCAGATCATCAGGCTTGATACCTCGGACAAGGGCACCACGTGCTGTGCCTTTGACCATGGCCATAACCTGGCCTTCGACAATGGGCGTCGCTGATTTCACGCCTTCAGTTTTTCGCAGGATATCGGCGACGGCATCATAGTCTTCAATGTTGCGGGAAATGCCTTGCACCATAACGTGGCCGTTCAGTCCCAGAATCCGACCCAGTAATTCTGCCCGAAAACCGTTCATCACCGCCATCACGACAATCAAGGTCGCGACGCCAAGTGCTATGCCCAGCAAAGAAAAAGAGGCAATGACCGAGATAAAGCCCTCCTCCTTGCGTGGCCGCAAATAACGACCGGCAATCATCCATTCAAAGCGGGAGAGCATATTCAGATTATCCGGTAAATCGGTTGAGGGTTTCGTCCAGTGAAAGTTCTTCCTTAACGCCACTGGCCCTGTTCTTGACTTCAGCTATACCATTTTTCAAACCGCGTGGTCCGATCACAATTTGCCAGGGCAGACCAATCAAATCCATCTTGGCGAATTTACCACCTGCCCTCTCGTCGGTGTCGTCATACAAGACATCTACACCGGCATCGCCGAGCTTTTCGTATAGATCTTCACATGCTGCATCTGTGGCTTCGTCACCAGGACGCAGATTGATCAAGCCTATATGAAAAGGTGCGACAGCCTCGGGCCAGATGATACCGTCATCATCATGGCTGGCTTCAATGATGCCCCCTACCAATCGAGACACGCCGATGCCGTAGGAGCCCATTTGCAGATGAGTGGCGTTTCCTTCCTGGTCCAGCACGGTTGCACCCATGGCTTCGGAATATTTGGTGCCAAAGTGAAAAATGTGTCCAACTTCAATACCGCGAGTGTGCAAACGCTTGTCTTCAGGAACAGCCACATCAAATTCTTCCGCAACATATTTCTCGTCTGTCACGGCATACAAGGACGTCCATTTGTCGACAATTGATTGCATATCACCATCGTAATCGATACCTGATGGTGGGACCTCAAAATCGAGATAATCACCATGACAATAAACTTCTGATTCGCCGGTTTCCGCCAGTAGAATAAATTCGTGGCTCAGGTCTCCACCGATGGGGCCGGTATCGGCCTTCATGGGGATCGCTTTCAGGCCCATGCGATCATATGTTCGAAGATACGAAACAAACATCCGGTTGTAAGCGCGTTTGGAACTTTCATGATCGATGTCGAACGAATAGGCATCCTTCATCAGGAACTCGCGTCCGCGCATGATACCAAACCTGGGACGGACCTCGTCCCGGAACTTCCACTGGATGTGATAAAGGTTGCTGGGCAGATCACGATAGCTGCGTACACTGGCACGGAAAATCTCGGTGATTTGTTCTTCGTTGGTCGGGCCGTAAAGCATGTCGCGACCGTGGCGGTCCTCGATACGCAGCATTTCCTTGCCGTAGTCTTCATAGCGACCGGATTCGCGCCACAAATCAGCGGGCTGGATGGTTGGCATCAATACTTCATTGCAGCCAGCAGCATCCATTTCCTCACGCACGATGTTTTCAATCTTCTTGAGCACCTTGAGGCCCATGGGCAGCCAGGAATAAATGCCGGCGCTGGACTGACGGATCATCCCGGCACGCAGCATCAATCGATGCGAGGCAATCTGGGCCTCGGACGGGGTTTCCTTGAGGGTGGGCATAAAAAACCGCGAAAGACGCATTACGAACTCCGGAAGAACAACGTGAAAATATACAAATGATGTTAATGCAATTCCGAATCTGAGGAAATTGCTTGTGTATTTGTATCTGTAGTCAATCTGATAGTCGATGCAACCCTGTGATTTCGAAAAAAACAGATAGCATCGTCACCGCAAGCACGCAGGCATGTCCGCCGGGCGTAACAACGACAAAAGCCCTAAGCAAACCAAGCCAGCAAACGCGTTGGAAAGGCTATTTACTGGCGGCCTTGTCACGCATTTGCTTGCACAATTTTGTCAGTTCTTTTCGGGTGCGGGAATTCAGACGCTTGCCGTTAAAGTAAATGCCGCCACTTTTTTTGACGGTAACAGTACCGACCTTGACCGCAGTATCTTCAAGGCCTGTTGGCGGCGTTGTGCCCAGCATCTGATAAATCTTGGGGCTGATATCGAAGCTGAGTTCATCCGGAATTGCTATTTTGTTCGACCCTGGCAAGTCGGCTGATTTCACTTTGCGACCTTTAACGTCAACACCCGGCACATAGTCTGCGCTTTTGGACGCTTGCTTGAGCAGCAAGCGCTTGCAGTCCCTATCGGAAATAACAATGCGTGTTTCATCGGCGAATACATTAGTTGCCGATAGCGAAATCAGACATCCAAGGGCAATAAGTGCAAATTTGTTGTGGCTCATGATCCAGTATTTAGCTGGAAAACCTTAAAAAGACGTATTCACACAAAAAAAAAGCAAAATTTCACCCATATTCCGAAAATTTTGGATGACGTCCTAAAAACATTGTCGTAACATCCGCGTCCAAGAAAAAAAATAATAATCCGGACCAATTCGCGATGCTTTACGGCTTCGCAGGGAAAGTTTCGGGGAGGCGCGCTTCTCAGGGGCGCAATAGCAAGGCCCTTCGGGGCCTTGCTTTCGTTTTGGCCTCTTTCCATTTTCAAAAAGCTCGTCACAATGGTCGCTCATTCCCCAAAAGGGTTCGGCATATATGACCCATATTCCTGTTATTGATCTTGGTGGCCTGGATAATTCTGCAACTGATCGCGATATCGCAGCCCTCATCGACACAGCCTGCCAGGACATCGGGTTTCTGGTTATATCCAATCACGGTATATCAGAACAAATCATCTCGGATTGCTGGCAACAGAATTTGAATTTCTTTGATCAGCCCCTTGCTGAACGCATGGCCATCGCACTTCCCCAACCCGGCTATCCGTACGGATATGGGCCTCTATCGAACGAGACGTTGTCCAGATCGCTTGGCGAAGAAAGCCCTCCCGATTTGAAGGAAGGTTTCGCCGTCGGCCCCTTGCACCGACCTGATCGGTTGCTGGAGGATGAGGAAGCCAGTTTTGTCTATGCGCCAAATTTGTGGCCAGATAATCCACCAGGGCTTCGCCCGGCATTTGAAGCCTATATCACGGCCATGGATACGCTGGCACAGCGTTTGATGCGTTTGTTTGCAATGGCCCTTGATCTGCCGGTGAGCTTCTTTGAACCCATGATCAACGAGCCAATCTCTGCCTGCCGGGCCAATCACTATCCAGCATTGGAAAAACCACCGATTGAAGGACAGTTAAGGGCAGGTGCCCACAGTGACTATGGCAGTCTGACAATATTGCTGCCTCACGACACACCCGGTGGATTACAGGTCCAGGCACGCTCAGGTGATTGGATTGATGCCCCGGTAATCCCGGGGACATTCATTATCAATATCGGTGACCTGATGGCGCGCTGGACGAATGACCGTTGGGTGTCGACCCTGCACCGGGTCGTAACACCTCCGCTCAGTGCTGGTGCTTCATCCCGTCGCATGTCGATCGCATTTTTTCATCAACCGAACTGGCATGCAGATATTGTTTGTCTGCCTACGTGTCTGCCACCTGGTGATGCGCCCAGGTATCCACCAGTCAAATCCGGGCCTTATTTGATGGACAAGTTTACCTCAACGGTGATGTGACACATCTTCAAACCTGGCCTCGATAATCAAAAACACCAGCGTTGACCAAAGCCACAACGATGACTGTCACAACCGCAGCCAAAACTGTCGTGATTATCGCCTTGCGAACCAGCATTGGTTTTGCAGGCGCGCCGCGCTCATGACCAAGTTCAGGGTTTTCAACCTTTCGAACGCCGAAGGGTAAAACCATGAACAGCACCAGCCACCAGACGATAAAAAATATTGCAGAGATGCTTGTCCACGCCATGGCGATTATTTCCTTGGGCGATATCGGTTTTAACCGATTTGCCTCGTTACATATTTTCGTTGCATTGCAACATTTCCAAGTCTTCTGATGTTTCAACCAGAGTTGAAAACACTCTAAGCCTGTTCCAGTTCCACCAGGGTACCGCAAAAATCCTTGGGGTGCAGGAAAATCACCGGCTTTCCATGCGCACCATTACGTGGCTCACCAGTCCCCAGTACCCGGGCGCCTTCGGCTTTCATCTTGTCACGGGCGGCAAAGATATCTTCCACCTCATAGCAAATGTGGTGCATGCCACCTGACGGATTTTTATCAAGGAATACCTGCATGGAAGATCCCTCGCCCAGGGGATAAAGAAGTTCGATCTTGGTATTGGGTAATTCGACAAAAACAACAGTCACACCGTGGTCAGGCTCGTCCTGGGGGGGAGATACCTTTGCACCCAGGACATCCCGATATTGGGCAGCGGCAGCTTCCAGATCCGGGACTGCGATAGCAACGTGGTTTAAACGACCAATCATCTTGTTTTCTCCGACTTTATTAATTCAAGCTAAACGTACAACTTCGACTTCGACGGCGGGCCGCCGTCCCTTCGAAGCCTGTTTCAATACACGGCGTACCGATTGTGACACCGCGTCAAATATTGCCCCGTCGTCTCCACGCCTGTCGTCACTGACATTTACCAGACCGGTTTCTGCAGCTTCAACAGATTTATCGTGTAATTCAGCCTCGGCAAGGCTGTCCGCATGATCCAGCACACCACGGATGGTGACGCGTGGTGTCATAATGGACTTTTGCTTGCCATCCAGCACGACGACAACAAAGGCGATACCATTGAACATCATGCGTTTGCGCGACTGCAGTGTCTTGCTGTCTGTTGCGGTAACACGTCCACCATCAAGTGCCAGTCGACCTGTCGCTATATGATCAACAACCTTAACCGGCCCGGGTGCGAGGCGCAAAACGTCGCCGTTTTCAATCACGGGCGCTTCCTTGATACCCAGTTCAGATGCCAGCTCCGAATGACGACTGAGATGCCGTGCCTCGCCATGGACAGGCACCGCGACTTCGGGTCGTACCAACCCGTAATATTCCCGCAGTTCATCCCGCGCCGGATGGCCCGACACGTGCACAAAACGATCTTTCTCGGTGATTACATGCAGGCCATCATAAACCAGGCGGTTCTGAACCAGGCCGATCATCTTTTCATTTCCGGGTATGATCTTGGAGGAAAAGATAACTGTATCGCCTGTTTCCAGATGGATATGGCGATGTTCGTGCATGGCGATACGCGCCATGGCTCCTCTGGGCTCCCCCTGACAGCCAGTACACAAGATGA
>Ga0233449_1001542_pt1 | contig 20377 bp, 19 predicted proteins | sample SI_124_October20_FD_183012 | JGI IMG/M metagenome (GOLD analysis project Ga0233449, IMG submission 183012) | Seawater microbial communities from Saanich Inlet, British Columbia, Canada - SI_124_October2016_200_MG | ecosystem: Environmental > Aquatic > Marine > Inlet | place: Canada: British... | reverse complement strand
TCAGCTGAGTAGAGAACAGGAAATGACCAAACAAAAACAGGAAAGACGCAAGACAAAGCGCATTTCGAATATTCAGGCCCGGTTCCTTTCCAATGAAGCCATCCTGGAAGAAAGAGGCCCGTCACGCCTCGCCTTCCTGATGATTATTCTCATCCTGGCACTCATTGGCAGCTCTGTTGTCTGGGCCAATTTTGTGCCCGTCGTAACTTCCGCCAAAACGGAAGGTGAGGTTATTCCCTTTGGCAAAAACCGGGTCGTTCAACACCTTGAAGGCGGCATCATTCAGCAGATCACCGTCAGCGACGGAGACCTGGTAAAAGCCGGACAGATCCTCGTTCGTTTTGAGCCAACGCTCCGTGTCGCAGAACTGGACCAGGTCCGTGCACGCGAAGCCACATTGCAAATCAAGGCCCGGCGGATAAAGGCCTTTATTGATGGCACCCAACCAGCCTATGACGACATGGGAGAAAGATTCTCCAATCTTGTTGATGAAGCTCTGTTCTTGCTGAGATCTGCCCGCGAGCGGGTAAAAGGCGAAACTGCGGTTTTGAAATCCCGCATCAGGCAACGCAAAAAAACCGTCGATATTTTCACGCAACAAGCCAACAGTTTGCGCAAACAGGTCAAGCTTGTTCAGGAAGCCGTGGATATGCGCAAGAAATTGTTCAAATCCGGACATGGCTCCCGCGTAAATCTGATCAGCTCACAATTGGAACTGTCGAGAGTAGAGGGATCTATTGCCGAAGCTGTTGTTTCAGCGGAGCAAGCAAGAGCCGCTATTTCTGAAGCAGACAACCAGTTGCTGGAACTACGCGTCAAGGAACGGAACAAGGCAACGGAAGAGTTGTCCGGTGTGCTTGGTGAACTGGCGGAAGTTCGTGAGAACTTTGCCCGACTGGAAAACCGTGTAGAGCGCCTGGAAGTCCAGGCCCCTGTCAATGGCCTGGTTCACGGCTTGCAGGTGAATACGCCCGGTGCCGTCGTTCAACCCGGGCAGGTCCTGATGACGATCGTCCCAAGTGACGAGGGTGTGGTTGTGGAGACGCGCTTCAACCCGAGAGACATCGGGTATGTCCGAACCGGACAGGTAGCGAAAATCACCATTACCGGTTTTGATGCCAGGCGATATGGCAATGTCACAGGCAAGCTGATTCAATTATCCGCAAATACCTTCAGTGATGAAAATGGTGCACCCTATTTTAAGGGTCGAATTGCGTTGGATCAGACCTATGTTCTTGCGGACAAGATCCGCTATCCGGTTGTTCCAGGTATGACGGTTCAGGCAGACATCACGACGGGGAGCCAGAACTTGCTCAGATATTTAACCAGACCGGTCTATGTTGCGCTTGAACAGGCCTTTTCGGAGCGCTGACCGTGTGGCAAGTTACCACATGCTATTCAAAACTCGACCACCTGGTGCTGGAAAAGACTGATGGATATAGAGAAAACCGACACCGACTATATTAAGGCCCGGGAAATAGCCAGCCATGGTGATGTAGAAGCACGTCGCCAACTTGCCGAGGACAATTCGGCCCCGCTGGAGATACTGTATTTTCTGGCTACAGACGAAGAGCCATGGGTTCGCAAGGCTGTCGCTGCGAATCCGGCGGCACCTGTCCAGGCTGATTTTCTGTTATCCAACGACACAGATGCGGAAACACGGACGAACCTTGCTTCCAAAATCGGTCGACAGCTTGGCGATATGGACCCGGAAGATGAGTCAGATACCTATCCGAAAATCAGCAAGGTTTTGGAAAACCTGGTAAATGACCAGTTGCACATGGTCCGTTCGATCATTTCAGATGAAGTAAAACGCCTGAAGAACGTGCCAGCAGGCCTTGTTTCCAAACTGGCAAGAGACGCCGAAACATCAGTTTCTATCCCCGTTCTTGAACACTCCCCGTTGCTGGAAGATACAGAACTTCTCAACATCATTGCTGAAGGAATACACGACGAAGCCATCACAGCCATCGCACGTCGGGAGAATGTCGGCGGAGAAGTCTCGCAGTCCATCACGGGTACAGGCAGTGTGGGCGCAATTGGCGCATTGCTGGAAAACAAAACGGCCGAGATCGTTCCGGAGACGATGGAACAGATCACAGAGATTGCCAGCCAGAACGAAGCACTTCACAAACCCATGGCGGCACGGGACGACTTGCCGGAACCGGTGTTGAGACGAATGGCGACATTCGTGGCTACGTCAATCGTTGAAGATCTGATTTCCCGCTACCCCCTGACCAGGGAAAACCAGGACCAGTTGCGATCTTCCGTCAGTGCAAGAATTGAAGCGGCTGACGCGGAAGCCATTGTCAACGTACGAGAAAGATCTGATCACTACCGCATCCTGATTGCGGAGGACGAACCCATCATGCGGTCCATGATCAGGGAAATAATCAATTCATTCGTCAGTGCCGACATCACTGAAGTTGATGATGGCGAAGAAGCGCTTTCACTGGTCGAACAAGGATACAAATATCACCTGATCGTCAGCGACTGGATGATGCCAAAAATGACCGGCATCAGTCTGTTACGTACTTTGAGGGGTCGTGGTGACAACACGCCCTTTGCCATGCTGACATCCCGTAGTGATGTCGATTCCATCGTCGCTGCCCAGAACGATGGTGTTGATGCCTTCATCACCAAGCCCGTCTCGACAGAAGAAATCAAACGCAAGATTCAGGTACTGCTGAGGTGATCAAGCCTGGCTCCGATATTTCAAGTACTGTCTGAGCGAAATGAAATCCAGAGAATGGAAGTTACATTGCCTTCTTGCCCTGGCAATAATCCTTCCCGATCATTTGGTCAAGATTCAGACATGCCCTTTGGATAGCGAGGTAAAACCTACATGACACATCAAAACGGTATGCTCGGAGATGTGAAGGTACTGGATTTCAGCCAGGTCATAGCTGGCCCATTTGCAACTATGCAAATGGCTTTACAGGGTGCCGACGTCATCAAAATCGAACGACCGGGAAGCGGTGACATGATGCGCGATATTATGTCAAAGCCACCATATAGCGCGCATTCCACATCCGCAGGTTTCCTCGCATTCAATTCTGGCAAACGCAGCTTGAGCCTTGACCTGAAAATGGAGGAAGCAAAGTACATTTTGGCACCATTGATAGAATGGGCAGATGTCGTAGTAGAGAGTTTCCGCCCCGGTGTCATGAAAAGCCTCGGTCTTGATGCAGTTACTCTGATGTCAACAAAACCATCACTGGTATATTGCTCGATCAGCGGCTATGGACAAAAGGGCCCCAAATCACGCAATCCCGCTTTTGACGGTGCCATCCAGGCCGAGAGTGGCATGATGTCCGTAACGGGCTGGCCGAATAGCGATCCTCTGAGAGCGGGTTTCTTCGCTGTTGATATCCCGACGGGTTATGCTGCTGCTTTTGCTATGACCAGTGCGCTGCTGAAGGCCCGCGCCACTGGTGCTGGCGCGCATATCGACCTTGCGATGATGGACACAGCCCTCACGCAGATGTCGATGCAGATCGGCGAATACTACCAGACAGGAACAATGCCTGAGCGTCTCGGCAACATGTCAGCTGCGCGGATGGCAAGCGACAGCACTTATCGTACGCTGGATGGCGCCATAGCTGTAGTCGCCCTGAATTCATCACAAATCACAGCTCTGCATACTATTCTCGGACTGCATCAACCAGCGGACGCCGACGCCATGGCTGATGTATTTGCCCTTGCTTCCAGTGCGGACTGGGCGGAAAAATTACATGCGGCAAACGTGCCTTGTTCCATCGTTCGATCCCTGGACATGGCACTGGAGGATGAGCAATTGGAACACCGCTCAGTCCTCCCTCACCCTCCTGCGCCAGCAGGCTTCGGCGATAAATTGCTGACTGTTGCGGGTGCACCGTTTATGACAACGTCATCGGCACCTGAACTTTCGTCGGCCCCTTCTTTGGGCGAACACAGCACCGAAATACTTCTTGACTGCGGGTTCAGCAAGACTCAAATCAGAACGTGGCAGGATGCAGACATAATATAGTTATGGTAAAGCACGCGGGAGGCCCAGATGTAGTGAATGGATGTTAGCCTCTGGAAACGACAAAACCGGCCACTGCCAAAGGTGTGACCGGTTTTGTACAGAAGTGGTGGTGGACGCAGTCTGAGCCGAACTCGTCTCCGCGTTTTCCCTGTTTAACAGGGAAAATACAGGGAAAAACTCGCGATATGCCTCAATATTGACACCAACGGCGTCGTAAAGTCAGGGATTCTGCGGAAATCTGGACGTTTTCCCTAAACAAAGGAACAGGGAAATACAAAAAGGTATCAGGGAACATTTCAAGCTCAACAGGGAACCTCTTTACTACCTGGAAATCCAGATTACATCAGCAAGCCAAGCTCCTCTGACAGTGTTCCCCAAGTGTTTCTTTACTGACAAACTCGATGCCGACATTCCGGGTCCATCATGATACTATACCGCATATATATAACGGTTCGGACCGGAGGGAAAATTGAGTAAAACCAAGATATTAACCGTTGGCTGTGGTGCCTATGACAGGACCTGGCCACTTATCGCATCGCGCACGAAAATTGAAGGTTTTGAACTGGACTGGGAAATCCTGCCGCCAGAACAAGCATTCCTCAGGGGTATGGTGCAAAAAGAGTTTGACCTCGCGGAAATGTCCTTCAGCACCTACATGCTTCAGGTTTCCCGTGATGACAATCCATATGTTGCAATTCCCGTTTTTCCTTCACGCGCCTTTCGTCACAGTGCCATCTATATCAGTACAAATGCCGGCATAGAAAAGCCGGAAGACTTGAAGGGCCGGGTTATTGGTGTGCCTGAATATCAACTGACCGCCAACCTGTGGGCACGAGGTATTCTTTCTGACGAATATGGCGTTCGGGCAGAAGATGTTACATGGGCGATCGGCGACATTGAGGTCGTCGGGCGCAAAGAAAAAGTTCCCGTCGACCTTCCTGATCACATTCCACATTATCAAATCGGTGCTGCAGAGACGCTGTGGGGTCTGATGCAGGAAGGCAAGGTCGACGCCATTATCGCGCCGCGTGCACCCTCTGTTCTGACTGACGGACACCCCGGAATTCGTCGTTTGTTTACGGACGTGAAAAAGGCTGAACAGGATTATTACAAAAAGACCGGCATTTTCCCGATCATGCATCTGTTTGGCATTCGCAAGGATGTTCTGGCTGAAAACCCACAATTGCCGGGGCTGCTGTTCAAGGCATTCGACGACGCCCGTGCTCATGCTGTCCAGGAACTACACCAGGTCGCCTACTTCTATATCATGCTGCCGTGGCTGGTCGACAACATCAAGGAAGTCGACGATATCATGGGCAAGGACTACTGGACTTACGGGCTGGAAGACAACCGTGAAGTCATCGAGATGATGTGCAGGTATTCGTACGAACAAGGAATTTCGAGCCGTCTTCTCAAGGCAGAAGAACTGTTTGTAGACTTCTGACACATGTCGCCAGGTTTTCACGCATTGTTTCTGGTTTCTAATAAGTGCTGCTAAATTAATGACGCGACAGCACGGGACGCTATAGTCAGTATATGAGTGACGATAAAGAGCTAGACGGCAAACCTGCGACGGAGGCGATTCTTGAGCACTGGCGTCAATCCGCACCGGATGACCGTATGGCACATCTGGTGCGCGACGCCGCCCGAGGGTTGACCCGCGCCTTGCAACTGAGATTATCAGATCATGATATTTCGTTCGGCCATTGGGCGTTCCTGCGTATTCTCTGGGAGCAGGATGGATTGACCCAACGGCAATTAAGCGTGCGAGCCGGTTTGATGGAACCGACAACACATTCAGCTATCCTGAAGATGGTGGACCTGGGGTTTGTCACCCGTCGCCACCCGGAAAATAACAAACGCAAACTGGCGATTTTCCTGACCGCAGAAGGTCGAACACTTGAAAAAACACTGGTCCCTCTCGCCGAAGAGGTGAACGGAGTCGCTGCCGAAGGTGTGTCACAGATGGATTTGGAAACAACGCGGAATACACTTCTGGCCATGATCGAAAACCTGGCCATCGATGAAGAGCGGGCAATTGAAGGCGGCAAAAAGATTATGGCGACCCGGGAACAATCGAAGCGGTCTGCTTCAAGGAAACGCAGTACCGGGAACTGAGCGCCAAGTAGTAGATCCAAAACCTGAACCAGACGGTCAGGCGGCAGGTTTGGCAGCGTCACGCCAATCGATGGTTTTCGGAATAACTTCCTGGTAAGACGCAATATCTGCCTGTGGCGTTACAGCCGGAGATCCCAGTGCCTTACCTTCATCCCGCATGGTTTTTGCTGCTTCGGACATCAGTTTACGAAATTCTACTATAGCCAGATCACTGGCTCCAAGCATATCTTCACTGCGATCCACCAGCGGACCCATGGAAGTCCACATGGCAAGATCCTGATTTGGAATACCGTCGATCCCGGTAAAATTCCCCTCTTTCATCGCCTGTCGGTCTTGCAAAAAATCATTCTCCAGCGATCGCAGGGCGTTGAAGTCTTCATCGACATCAACGCCTTTTTCTGCCCGGGCAAATTTGCGCCAGGTTTCCGTATCAGGACAATCCGCACCACCCCAGGCGATGAAGTAAAAGGTCGAATTAACGTCATCAATCGGCACAATTACACTGGCTACATTATATGAAGAATTCGGTGGGATCAGGGAGATGAAGGGCGCAACATAAACTGTCATTCGAATATATTCGTGGGTTGCGGCGTCCTTGATGGGCCGGCGTATTGCGGCATACCGAAATCCATAATCTGTTCGCTCCACCTGAAGTCGCGGAGATTTATCGGTTGAGGGACGTAGCCAGTTTTCTTCTGTCGCCCCGGCGCTTTCCACACGGGCTGGTACCATATCCGAAGAATGCAAACTGGAAGAATGAGCAGAATCTATCTGGCCTTCGGTAATCTGGGCCCAATTGCAAGGAACTTTTATTTTCAGGATCGAAATTGTTGTGTCTTCTTTTGGCGCAAACGGCGGCGCTTGAAACTTGGGCATTTCTTCTTCTGCGCCAAGGTAAACCCAGACCAAGCCTCCCCATTCCGTATTGGGCCAGGCTTTGTGTTTAACCTTTTCACACAGAGTGCTTTCAGGTGGCTCGGATGACATGTCCGTGCAATTGCCATCGACATCAAACTTCCAGCCATGATACAGGCACCGCAATCCAGCGTCTTCATTCCGGCCATATACGAGGGATGCCTTGCGATGCGGGCAAAGCTCGTCCAACACACCCAGCTTTCCGGAACTATCCCGGAACGCGACGAGTTGCTGACCCAGCAAGCGTAGACGAACGGGTTTGCCATCTGGCTCTGCTACTTCTTCGCTAAGTAATGCGGGAATCCAGTGCCTGCGCATCAGCTGCCCCATGGCGGCATCGCCTTCCACCCGGCAAAGCAGTTCATTATCTTCTTTTGAAAGCATATTGTATTCCCTGACAACAAAGACAGCTGAAGGAGATCAGTGGTTTTTAGAACTGGAAGAAAAACAAAATAGTAGATAAACTTAGATTTCTAAGATAAATACGTCAACAATAATCTGCGTGTGATTGAAAATTTGAGAGAACTCATGATTGCTGATCAGGAAACAAACGGTTTGATGCCGCTTGAAATTAAGAACAAATCTTTGCTAGCAAAGGACATCTTCTCCTTTGAGCTGGGTCGTGCTGACGGTTCCGATTTACCGGAATTTACCGCCGGCGCGCACATCGCGGTCGAGACCCCGAGTGGCGCCATGCGCCATTATTCTCTTACAAACGATCCGCAAGAAACCCATCGCTATGTTCTTGGCATCAAGGCCGAAAGAGACGGCCGCGGTGGTTCTGTGGCCATGGTGGACAGCATCAATGAAGGCGACATTGTGATGGTCAGTCCGCCCATGAACGAATTCGAGCTGTTACCTGCACCCACCTACATTCTGGTCGCTGGCGGCATCGGCATTACACCAATCATGGCCATGGCCCGACAACTATCGAGAAACGCCGATATACCATTCCAGATTATCTACTGTACGCGGCAACCAGAGTTCACAGCTTTTTCAGACGAACTGGCAGGACCAGCGTTCGAGGGCAAAGTCACCATCCACCACGATCAAGGCGATCCTGCAAACGCATTCGATTTCTGGGATACCTTTGCGACACCAACGAACGCCCATGTTTATTGTTGTGGCCCGGCGCCGTTGATGGAGGAAATCCGGGGTGTAACCGGCCACTGGCCACAAACCGCCATTCACTTTGAAGACTTTGGCGCGAAAGCCGGGCAACCCAAAGCAGATGACAAATCATTTGTTGTTGAAAATTCCAGGACTGGAGTGTCCTATAATGTTGCTCATGATCAGACCATTATCGAAGCTCTGCGTGCCGCCGGAGAAAAACCGCCAACCTCTTGCGAAAGCGGAACGTGTGGCACCTGTAAGACAACCCTGATCGACGGTGACGTTGACCATCGTGATATGGTGCTGATGGACGAAGAAAAGAGTAATTCCATCATGATATGCGTCTCGCGCGCCCGAGGCGACAAACTGGTTCTGAACTGGTGAACAGTTCTTCGCAAAAAACTATTGGCCTCGGGATCTGCGGTCTTGGCCGCGCTTTTACACTGATGTTACCAACTTTTGTTGGTGATAGTCGTTTCCAGCTGGTCGCAGCGACGACACCAAATCCTGATACGCGAGGTATTTTCAGCAAAGATTTTGATGCACCTTCCTATCCTGATCTGACGTCCCTGTGTGCGGACCCGAATGTCGACGCTGTCTATATCGCTAGCCCGCATGAGTTTCATTGCGAACATGTCGAAATTGCTGCCCGCGCCGGGAAGCATATCCTTGTTGAAAAACCGTTGGCTATTTCCCTGAAAGAGGCGAGTGCGATTGTCGATGTTGTCAGGGAATGCGGCGTGCATCTGATTGTCGGGCCAAGCCACAGTTTCGACGCACCTGTCCTGCAGGCCCGGGAAATGATCGCCAGCAAAGAATTCGGCACCCTCGGCATGATTCAGGCGATGTATTACACCGATTTTTTGTATCGACCACGTCGCCCGGAGGAGCTGGACACCAGCCGGGGCGGTGGCGTTGTTTTCAGCCAGGCAGCACATCAGGTTGATATCGTCCGTCTTCTGGGTGGTGGTTTGGTCAAGTCTGTCCGCGCCCACACCGGCAATTGGGATTCAACCCGGTCAACCGAAGGCGCCTACAACGCGCAACTCGTTTTTGAGGGTGGGTCTTTCGCGTCTTTGACATACAGCGGATGCGCCCATTTCGATGGCGATGAGCTGGTTGGCTCAATTGGAGAATTGGGCCGCAAGAAAGATTCTGGGCAATATGGCAATGCCCGACGGGCTCTGGTTGGCGATATCGACGCTCAGTTGGAAAGCGAAAAAAAACGCGCCCGAAATTACGGCCTTGCCGGAAATGCCGATGACTTCGCGAAGACACCATCTGTGGATACTCACGAACATTTTGGTCTGATCATTGCCAGCTGTCAGCGAGCCGATCTGAAACTAATGCCGGATGGTATAACGGTTTACGGTGACCTTGAACGTCGCCATATCAACTTGCCAGCACCGGCCATCCCCCGCGTCGAAGTCATGGACGAACTGTTTGCATCCGTTATGAATGGCAAACCACCCCTTCATTCAGCGGCCTGGGGCTTGGCGACACTGGAAGCCTGTATCGCCATCCTCACCTCCGCGAAGGAAAACCGCGAAGTCGAGCTTGAATTTCAGGTCGTGGTCTGAGTTCCTGAGAGCTATGTCAGTCGATCAACCCTTTGGCCTTCACCCAACTTGTTACATGGCCCACTGCTTCGACAAGTTTTTCCGGCTGATCCTTGTAATAATGCGTGGCCCCGTCGATAACGTGCATGGTTTTGTCCGGACTGGCCGAAACTTCAAAAATATCACGTGTATGACTGGGTGGCGTCGCGTCGTCCGCCTGATTTTCCACAAGCAACAACGGCGTATCAACCTGGGCTGCGCAAATTAAACCATCGGCATTTGATTTCTCCGACCATTGTGACATCCAGGCCCGCAATGTGGAAAATCTGGCAATTCCAACAGGTCCAACATTCACGGTCGCCGGATCACCAAGATAGCACCAGTTCGGCTTGCGTCCATTTGGCTCCAGCGTCACGTCGAAATGACGGGGGTCAGCCATCGTCCGATGGGTAATGAAGGCGCGCTCAAGTTCAAGCCCGCCACGCGCCTTCAATTCTGCAAGTGTACCTTCTACACGCGCTGTTATTTTATGAATACGATCCAGCTGTGCCGAACGAAACCGCGCCACCCAGTCGCGGTCATAGGGTGACTTGTCCGCATTGTCAGGATGAAACAAATCAAGTTCGGCAATTCGATCGTCAGGGTTCATCTCGTCCTTGACCGAAGGATCAATCCATTCCGTCAGGATTTTGGCCCGGCCAATATGAGCGGCAATAAAGACAACAAGGTCTGCAGGGATCAAACCGGCCTTGGTAATATCAACGGGATCACCTGCAGGTGTGTGGGTAATTGTCGGGTTCAAGGCCTGTGCTTGATAAAAGAAGGTTAGCGACCCACCCCCGCTCCAACCCATCATCACAACATTCTTGTACCCCAGGTCTTCTTTCGCATAGCGCACATAAGCGCCAAGATCGACCAGAACTTTTTCCATAATCAGTGCTGTGTCGTTTTTTGCGTAGCGACTGCCGCAACAAAGTACGTGGCAACCAGCGGCGGCCAAACCTGCCGGAAATGGCATTAAGTTGAGAGTCGTGGCCGGGTGCATGAACAGGAAAATAGTATCTGATTTAACATCCCGGGGCAGAATGAGTTGTCCCTCGAGAAAGACATAACCCTGACTCCCGACAAAGCCGTATGTTTCTGTAAAAGAGGAGTTATCTTCAAACTGGACGATGACAGGTGAGCGATCAATTTCGTGCGTAGCCATGTTATTTTCCAAATCTAACGGGATTGTTTTTGTGCAATTTCGGCCCAGACCCGACCTTGCGTTCGGGCAGTCGCAAGCTCAAGTTCCTTGCCGCGCGGGTCTTCAAGCCGAGCCATGGCACCGGCGCCGTAGGGGCTGCCACCATGGGCTACGGATACATCGCGAATTTCTTGAGCCCGGTACCCGAGGGGTACAATCGTCATGCCGTGATGGGCGAGCGTGTTCCAAAAACTTGTAATCGTCGTTTCCATACCGCCACCAGTGCCTGTCGAACAAAATACCGTTGCGGGTTTTGCCGCAAGAACTCCATCGACGTAATAGCGTCCGGTTTGATCGAGAAAACTCCGCATGGTCGAGCTCATGTTGCCAAAACGGGTCGGTGTGCCAAAAGCAAATCCGTCATAGTCGGGAAGTTCGTCGACAGTCGCGATGGGAACATCCGCAAATACTTTCCGTGCTTCTGTGGCTCCCGCCCTGCCCAGCACCTCGTCAGAAACTACTTCCGGGACCTGCTTGACGATGACTTCAACGCCATCAACGGATCGCGCACCTTCAGCAAGTGCTTCTGCCAGGCGATAAGTGCCGCCCGTCCAGCTGTGAAAAAGAACAAGTACTCGTGTCATGGGAATTACTCTCCGTGGGCTTCATTGCCCGTTATTTGAAAATTGACTATTTAGATGTCAAAAAGGTACCTGGGGTGCCAACAAATTTCTTGATCCTGAGAAGATCATTGAGACCAAGCTCTTCGCGTTCCTTCGCATAGCGTTGTGTGGCTTCACTGTTGAAATAAGCCTCAAGCTTCTCCCGGGTCTCTACGCCATACATCATCATGTAACCGGGCCAGCCATCTTCGTCCATTTCTTCCATGGCAAACATGCGGGCCCACAAAAATCCAGGTTGCGAGACGACATCAGCCAAATGAGTGTCGTTCAACCAGTCGATGACACGCTGTCCGCCTTCTGGCCGGGTCCAGAACTGGACGATATAAACTGTCTTTTCATCCATCGCTCGATCTCCTGTAATTCTATTCAAGCGGCACTGACGCCACCATCAACATTCAGTTCAGCGCCTGTGATAAAACTTGCTTCGTCTGACGCCAGGAACAAAACTGCATTGGCAATATCTTCAGGTTCACCGATCCGACCCAGGGGCGCTTTGGCTGCCATATTTTTGGTATATCCAACCGGATCTGGCGTTGCATCCATGCTGGCACGCAGCATCGGCGTATTAATGGCACCGGGGTTTATTGAGTTACAGCGGATGTTATATCCATTGCGGCCACACCAGGTTGCGATCGTCTTCGTATACTGGCGCACGGCACCTTTACTGGCTCCGTAGGCAGCCAGTTGAGGAGGTGCTCCACCCAATGCTGCGCGTGAGCAGATGTTCACGATTGCGCCGCCGCCACAATCGCGCATTACCGGCATCACGGTCCTGCATCCGAGATAAATACCTTCAACGTTCACAGACAACACTCGCCGCCAGTCTTCCAGGGTGGAAGATTCAGGTGTGCCTTCAATGGCCGAAGCGGCATTGTTAACCAATATGTCCAGTCGCCCGAACGCGCTCTGAACTTCCGCCACAACGTCTTTCCAGCCTTGCTCGTCAGCAACATCCTGATTGGCAAACCGTACATTTTCACCAATTTCTGCGGCAACCTTTTCGCCGGCCTCAACGTCTATATCGGTAATAAGCACGCGTGCGCCTTCGGCAACGAATTTTTGCGCTGTTGCCTGTCCCATTCCCGAGCCACCACCGGTCACAATCGCGACTTTTCCGTTCATCCGTCCCGTCATATCATTCCCCACCGTTTTCTGATCTACCTGCAATTTCGAGAATGCGATCAAAGGTTTTGCCGACGGCCTGAAGCGCATTGTCAAACCGGACAGTGGTGCTGGCATCAACAATCTCTGCATATCGGGATTCAATTTCTTCCGCCGTGATGGATGAAAAATCATCGAAATCGATTCCAGGAGTTTCAACCATTTGGACAGCCGAAAAATGCCCTCCGCCTGCGACAATGATGTCCCCCGAACGCTGGCACCTGTCACTGCAGAGATAACTAACAGCGGCGCTGACTTGTTCCGGCGCAATCAGCGGGACAACATTTGCCGGAAAGGCCCCGGCAGACATACGCGTACCGGCAAAGGGTGAAATCGCGTTGACGTGGATACCGTGTTCGGGTGCTTCCAGCGCCAGGGTCAACAGCAAACCAAGAACACCCATCTTGGCGCCACCATATGAGGTCGACCCAGACTTTCCATAAAAACCGACTTGGGACGAGGTCATGACGATCCTGCCATAGCCTTTTTCGCGCATAACCTTGTAGGCCGCTTGAGACGTATGGAAAGTACCGAAATAGTGCACCTGCTGCATTTCAAGAAAAGATTGCCAGGGCAAATCCTCAAAAGCATGATGTTCCAGTCGGCCGGCGTTATTTACAACGATATCTACAGTGCCAAAATCAACGATGGCCTGGTTGACGGGTCCAGATTTTCCGGGCTGCGAGATGTCATCGAAATTACTGACGGCGTCTCCGCCAAATGACTTGATTTCAGCAACGACTTCTTCCGCCGGAGCTTGTGAAAACCCCTCACCCGCAATCGACACACCAATGTCGTTAACCACTACCCGGGCACCGCGTCTGGCAAGGTCAATCGCATAAGCCCTGCCGAGACCACGGCCAGCGCCTGTTACAACAGCCACTTTACCACCAAACGTTATGGCCTCTGCCATATCATCTAGTCCTTGGACAATTCGGCTTCATGGACCCAGGCGGAATGACGAACTGACTTTTTGGTCTTGTTCCATTCATCCAACATTGGCTGTGCCGCATCATGCAACTTGCCGATCATATTGAAAGTCAGTTTATTGGCGGCAAATTCGAGCCGATGCCCGTTGGGATCATGAAAGTAGATGGATTCACAAAACCCATGATCAACTGGCCCCAATATATCGAGCCCTTTAGCCCGCAAGTCCTTTTCAGCCGCCCGCAAGGCTTCAATATCCAGCACCCGGAATGCCAGATGTTGGACCCAGTCGGGCGTGTTTGGATCAACGCCCATGTCAGGTTCATCCGGTAATTCAAAAAAGGCCAGGTAGCCACCCTCCTGACCCATTTCGAAAAACAGATGCATGTAGGCGAACGATTCCTTCGTCGACGGCACCTGATTTTCCGATACGGCCATTGAATATTTCATGCCAAGAACGTTTGTGTAGAAATCTACAGTTTCCTGGGCATCCCGGCACCTGTAGGCAACGTGATGCAATCCCTTGATGTACATCTTTTTCTCCTTTTCCTGATCAGGAGGGCACGATCAGATTGAACTCAAAAATCAAAGACCGAGATAGGCCTCCCGAACCGCTTCGTTATTACTAAGTACCGAAGATTCCCCATTGAGAATCATTTCCCCGTTTTCGAGAATGTAACCAAACTCACTGAAGGCGAGCGCGATGGATGCGTTTTGTTCAACCAGCAATATCGGCACACCCGCTTCGTGGACCCGGCCAATTATTTCAAAGAGGCTGTCGACCAGTACTGGCGACAGACCAAGGCTGGGTTCGTCCATCATCAGAAGTTTTGGTTTCGACATCAGGGCGCGACCAATTGCAAGCATTTGCTGCTCACCACCCGACAATGTACCTGCCTGCTGTTTCAGGCGCTGTTCAAGCACCGGGAAATAGTCGAGAACAGAGGCCAGATCGTCAGCGACAGACGATTTGTCACCACGCAGGTATGCGCCCAACAATATATTTTCGCCGACCGTCATGGATGAAAATATCTCACGGCCTTCGGGGACCTGAACGATCCCCCGTTTAACAACATGTTCCGGTGCAAGACCGGTAATGTCTTCATCTTCAAAAAAGATGCGCCCACCCTTGGGATGAACAATACCGGAAATGCAGTTCAGTGTCGTCGACTTGCCCGCCCCATTTGCGCCAAGCAGGCAAACGATCTGGTTTCCCATTTTCAGGGAGACGTCGTCCAAGGCATGCACGGACCCATAACTTGCGGTGATGCCTTCAACCCGGAGCATGATCACCCTTTCCAAGATAGGCTTCGATCACATCTTCATTTGCCCTGATCTCAGCTGGTGTACCTTCGGCGATCTTTTGACCGAAATTGAGGACGGTGATGCTGTCCGCAACACCCATGACAAGTTGCATCACATGTTCGATCAAAATGATCGTGATACCTCTTTCACTGGCCAGTTGTTTCAGTAAGGTATTCAGTGCTGCAATGTCCTGATTGCGCAGACCAGCTGCCGGTTCGTCCAGCAACAAGAGACGTGGTCTGGAGGCAAGGGCACGTGCCAGATCGAGTAGCTTCTGCCGTCCATAGTCGAGAGACTCAGCAAGACTGTCTCTCTCGGATAACAAGCCAAAAGATTCCAGCAGTGCTTCCGCTTCCTCAATTGCATTTGCTTCAATTTCTCTTCGGCGCTTGCCAGGAAAGAACGCTGAATATTTCGGGATCACGGCAGACATCCCGACAAGGACATTTTCCAGCGCTGTCATTTGCATACATAGTTCAATATTCTGAAATGTCCGCGCAATGCCCAAGCCAGAAATGGCATGTGCCGGCGTTTTAAGAAGTGACTTCCCCTCAAATTCAATATCGCCGCTTGTAGGTGTATAGAAGCGGGAAATACAGTTTAGCGTCGTCGATTTACCGGCACCATTAGGGCCGATCAGGGCATGGATTTTTCCGGCTTCAGCAGACAGGGACAGCCCCTGGACTGCATGAAGTCCACCAAACTTGACGTCGATATTGTCCAACTTGAAAAAAGGAGATGTCATGGCGCTTCTCCTGGTGAAGCAGTACTTTTTGCCTCAGGCTTTTCGGCATTCATCGATTCACGAAACGACATAATTCGTCCCCAGATGCCTCGAGGCATAAACATCAAAACACCGATCAGAATGATGCCGTAGATGAACTCCTGGTAAGTCTCAAGACCGCGCATGACTTCGGGTAGAAGTCCCAACAAGACCACACCGACGATAACGCCTGGCAACGTGCCGATCCCGCCGATGACGATCATGGAAAGAACCAGTACCAGCGTGTCGAAACCTAGAACGTCCGGATGAACATACGATTGGAACAGCGTGAACATGCCGCCAGCAACACCGGCATAAACCGCCGAAATGGTGAATGCGATTGCCTTGGTCCGGTTAACAGAAATACCGGAAGCCGTTGCGGCATGTTCGGATTCCTTGATCGCTTCCATACTTCTGCCAAGTTTCGACAGTTCCAGATTGCGTGTTATCCAGATCATGAATACTGCAATTGCCAGGACAAATGGATAGGCCTCCAGGTCGTTGGTAATTTCCCCGAAACCGGTTTGGCTTGGCTGGAAACGCAAGCCGTTGGCACCACCCGTGACTTCATCCCAGTTATTGAAAACCCACTGGGCTACTTCTGCAAAGGCAAAAGTGGCCAGGCCGAGGTAAAGATGTTTGAGCCGGGTCGCGGGAAGCGCAATGAGAGCCCCTACCAGGCCTGCAACACAGGCACCGATTGGAATAGTCAGATAGAAAGGCATCCCTGTTGCAATATTCACCAATGACGTCACATAGATTCCAATACCGAAGAACGCCGTGTGTGCAAAGGCAAACTGACCGGCCCGTCCCAATAGAATATCGAGACCGATTGCAAGGACGACATACATCAGGATCATGTTCGCCATGAAGACAATATATATTGACCCCAGTGTCGGAACCGCTGTGGCAACAACCACAAATGCGGCCGCCAGCGTCAGGTTTCTCGTCAGGTTCCCCACAGTCAGACCTTTTTCACCTCGGACGGACCACCAAATAACCCCTGGGGGCGAACCAGCAGAACCAGAATAATAACAATGAATGGTGTTACAGAAATGGCGTTGGATGAGATCGTCAGCCCAACGATGTTTTCAATAATCCCGAGAGCAAAACCGCCGACAATTACGCCGGGGAAATTGGTAAACCCGCCGATGATTGCCGCAGCGAATGCAAGAATAATCAGTCCACCCATATCGGGCGTCATCAGTATTTTTGGCGCAATCAGAATTCCGGCAATTGCGGACAAACCGCAGGCAAGTCCCCAGACCAGAGCCCGCATGCGAGCCACGGGTATGCCGACCAGCGCCGCTGCACGGGCATTGTCCGCTGTCGCCCGCAACGCCCGACCAAGCGGTGTAAACTGAAAGAAAACAAACAGTGCAATCATGGAAAAAACAGCAATGCCAAAAATTGCGATGTCCTGTCGTGAAATAACGGCTGGCCCGATGAACACAGGATCAATAGCCATCATGGGTGGCAGAGTTCTGACCTCATCCGCATAGGGGATGGGTCGTATAATACCCTTCAGAATGTAGGAAAGCCCCACTGTCGCAATGACCATTGCAACCAACACGCTTTGCCCCGGTGCCTGTCGGCCTTGAATTCGCGTCAGAACTACGCGTTCAAAACTGATCCCGATGATAAACGTCGAAATCGCACAGAGTGGTACGACGACCCAGTAACTCATACCGGTATAAAGAAGAATGAACAGGGCTACATAGGACGCGATCATCACAATCTCACCACCGGCGAAATTGATGACCTGTGTGGATTTATAAATGATGACCAGGGAAAGGGCGATGAGCGCGTAAATGCTTCCAGTTACGAGCCCACCGGCCAATCCCTGCAGGAGATATATTTCCCACATCAGTCAGATACCTACCTTACTGGGCAGGCATATGGTTATAGAAGATACCAGGCACACGTGACGTATTGGTTCCGTCGTACTTCAAAAAGATAGACGCATTGTGGCCGTCTCTTTTGTTTTCACCAAACTCAATTGGGCCAGCCAGAATGCCAGTGTTAAATTTCAATCCGGCCATCGCATCGACAAATGACTCACGCGTAGGATTAGGTCCAGCGTTGTGCAAGGCCTGGGCAACTGCCATCGCGGAAGGTACACCATAGGACATGAAAGGTGACGGATTGCGTCCGGGATAGTTCTTTTTGAACATGTCGATGATCCACTGTTGCTTTGGTCCATCAGTCAGGTCATTCAAAGGCGATCCATAGTAGAAGTTTTTGAAGGCGTCCTTGGTGCCGACGTTCTTGACGAAGGCATTCAGGTTTGGCACAGCCTGAACCGCGGCAACAATCGGAATCTTGATGCCAAATTCATGTGCCTTTTTAACCGCAAGTGCTGCGGGTCCGGTATAGGTCGTGATCACCAGCACGTCAGCGCCAGAAGCCCGGACTTTCAGCATGGGTGCGGTTACGTCGACAATCTTGCGTGATACACGCTGATCTTCAACGATCTCGACACCGTTCTTGTCTGCTGCCCATTTTGCAGCAAGATAGTTGGATGCACCAAAATCATCGTCATGAGCCAGGTAGGCAATTTTTTTGGCACCCAGGGTCGATGTAACAAAATCGATCAGCGATCCACCAACTGTGCGTTGCGTGCCGCCAAAAGACCCGAACATGTACCTGGTTGGCGGAAATACACCTGCATCACCGGCGGCATTAAGCATCACCATCGGTACTTTTTCACGGGTGATGTATTCCTGAGCGGCAATAGTCGCATGCGTACATGACCCGCCGTGAACGATAAAAACCTTATCAACTGTGACCAGTTTTTTCACAACAGCAACAAGGTCATTCGGTGCGCATTTATCGTCGGCAGTTACGATCCGGATCTTGCGTCCCCAGATTCCACCGCGATCATTGATCATTTTGTACCACATCTTCGCTGCATCCAGCGCATCCACGCCGTAGGCCTTTGCACGCCCGGACAGCGGTGCATGCAGACCGATCACGATTTCAGTATCGCTGATTCCAGGATCCTGATATTTCCCTTGGGGATTACCCACAGTGTAGGCGGTGGCCGAACTGGCGACTAATGCCATGCCAAGACCAAGGCCCAGGCCGGCAATTGATTTAATCATTTTTGCAGATTTCATTATTTCCTCCTTGTTGAAATTTGGATCGTTTGGTTTTGTTTGTTAATAACAGGCAGGAAGGGCCACAGGCGATTTTCAGCCTGCAAAGATTTGCCCTATAGAAAAATTCTTTGGTACAACTATTCAACTAATCCCGCGTGCAGCCAATTGGCATGCTTGGGCGCTTGCTTCGTCCTGGACCACTCTTCCAGCATCGGCCCCGCTACTTCGCTCAATTTTTCTGCCATCTCTGCCGTTGTGGTATCCACAGCCAGCTCAAGTCTGTGCCCACTTGGGTCAAAGAAATAAATCGACTGGCAGATCGTATGATCAATGGGACCGATGACCTCTACACCGTGGCTTTCGATATTGGCCTTCTGTTCCAACAGCGTGTCCATATCTGCAACTTTCAATGCCAGATGTTGCACCCATTCCGGTGTATTTGGATCGCGGCCCATGTCCTCTGCTTCCGAAAGCTCAAAGAAGGCAACATAGCTGCCATCTCCCATGCGAAAGAAAATATGCATGTAAGGGCTGTGTTCCCTGGTTGACGGAACAACGTCTTCAGAAGCCGCAATATTGTATGTCAGGCCCAGAACTTCTGTATAGAATTTGACGGTTTCTGCGGCGTCCTTGCAACGATAGGCCACGTGGTGAAGGCCTTGGACGACTTGATCTGCTGACATGGTCATTTCTCCATAATGTATACATTTTGAGTGATTATGCATACACTTTGAGATTAATCCAGAGAATATTTAGCGTAATGTGCTAATTACGCGATAGAATGTATTTTTAATAAATAGAATCAATGGAAAATGTATTCAATATCATTTTTTTGACCTAGTTGGTACAAATTGAAAATCAACGTAGAATGTAATAAAACCCGGATACAGGTGCACGTGTGACGACAGAAACAGATCAATCCCACAAACTAACGCTTACCGAACAAGCGACGTCGGTTCTGCGGGAGGCGATTATCAGCCATACCCTGGCACCTGGCACAAACTTGCAGGAAAAATATGCTTGTGAACTGACCGGTGCTTCACGGACCCCGGTCCGGGTTGCCATGGCAACCCTTGCAAAAGAAGGCATGCTGGAATACCTGCCCCAGCGCGGATACAGGGTGCGCGAATTCTCACTTGAGAGTGTCGCCCAGGGGTTCGAGATAAGGGCAACACTGGAAGGAATGGCTGCCAGACTGGCAGCCGAACACGGGCTGTCCAATGAACATCTGGCAATCCTGCGACAGTGCGTCGAGGACGGAAACGTCATGCTTGAGGCCGACAGCCAGGAGCTGGATCGAATTTCCTGGCGTGAGATGAACGAACTGTTTCATCGTACAATCCAGGCCGCAGCGAACTACCCTTTGCTGTCAGACCTTATCCTTCGTACAGAGAATGTACCGTTCAATACACTGAACGTTATTCCCCATTGGCAGGGTGAGCGATCGGACGAGATGGTCCGGTTCTCTCATTTTGACCACATCTACATCCTGGATGCGATTGTTAACAGACAAGGTGGCCGAGCAGAAGCACGCATG
>Ga0233449_1001540_pt1 | contig 20395 bp, 20 predicted proteins | sample SI_124_October20_FD_183012 | JGI IMG/M metagenome (GOLD analysis project Ga0233449, IMG submission 183012) | Seawater microbial communities from Saanich Inlet, British Columbia, Canada - SI_124_October2016_200_MG | ecosystem: Environmental > Aquatic > Marine > Inlet | place: Canada: British... | reverse complement strand
CGTACGAGCGTCTTCAAAATAAGTCATCATTTTTTCAAAAAGAGATGATTTAACTTCTCCCCACCCAAGTCCGGGTTGCGAAGCTTTTGTTTTCCATTCTACAACTTCATTTGAATCAAGAAAAAGAGAGAAAAGTTGGAAAATGGGTGATGAAAAATCCTTTGGTTCCTCAATCTGAGTTGAGTCTGACACCATGGACATCACTCTCTTTTTTATCGCTTTTTCATTCCCAAATATGGGAATGATATTATCGTAGGATTTGCTCATTTTTTGACCATCCGTTCCCGGAATCATCTGCAATTCTTCCGCTATGTCAGGTTCGGGGATAACAAAAACATCGCCAAAAGTCCGATTAAACTTCTTGGCAATATCGCGAGTCATTTCTAAGTGTTGCTTCTGATCTTTTCCTACCGGAACAAGTTCACCGCCAAATAGCAGAATATCCGAGGCCATTAATATCGGATAATTGAAAAGCCCCATATTAGGCGTTAAACCCTGCGCTATTTTGTCTTTGTAAGACGTTCCACGTTCCATGAGACCTACGCCTGTAACATTAGAAATCAGCCAAGTTAATTCTGTGACCTGCGGCACGTCGCCCTGAACCCAAAATGTAGATGCTTCCGGATCCATCCCCAAAGCAATAAAATCGATAGCAGCTTGAAGAGTGTTTTTACTTAATGTTGAAGCATCTTGAACCGTTGTCAATGCATGATAATTCACGATACAGCAAAAGAGATCATTCTCTTTTTGGTACCGAATCATGCGTTGCATCATGCCAAAATAATTTCCGAGATGCAATTGACCGGAAGGCTGGATTCCGCTGAGGATTCTTTTCATATCAAAGGTTTCGCTTTCATTAAAATGGATCTAAAAATAAATAAGGGCGCCAAGACACCTGTTTGTCCTTAATGAATTGTTGAAAGTAATGTATTCTATTCGGTTTTCTAGGGTTCCTGTTTAAGGGCATTTTTGCTTCTTCGGGTGTACGGTTTCCCTTTGTTCTATTGCAAGGTTGACAAGCTGTGACCAAATTTTCCCATGAATCTGAACCTCCGCGTTCTTTCGGGACAATATGATCAATCGTAAACGGACCGGATTTTGTTGAACAATATTGACAATTATGATCGTCCCTAAGAAGGATATTTCTTCTACTTAAGGCAACACTCATGCTATTGAAATTCACAAAATCTCTTAATTTTACAATGCTTGGCAGATGCAGAGAAACAGATGGAGAATGAACTTCTTCTCCATAGGATTCCAGAATTTCCACCTTATTTAGATAATCTAAACAAATCGCACGCCGTGCTGTGCAAATCGTCAAGGGGGAATAGTTTGTGTTCAGCACCAAAACTGCTTGATTCAATAATGAACCATTCTTCTGATATCCATTTTGCAATGTCACGCCAGTAATACCTCTGCAATTGAACAGGTTGCTATTCGTTTTTCGATTAAAGTCATATTTGCCATTGTGGAATGCGCATCCAGAGACTCTTCCTTTACATACCCTTGAGTATGGATAAATGTATTTCCTTCCACGACCATCCCTACATGAGTGATCGACTCTTCTGTTCCAAAAAAATGAAGGTCGCCCAATAAAGATTGATTTAACTCAACAGTTGCTACCTTTAAACATTCGTACTGTTGGATGGCATCTCTGGGCAAATCAATTCCTAAAGAGTGGAAAACTGTCTGAACAAATCCGGAACAATCAAATCCTTTGGGAGACTTTCCGCCCCAAATATAAGGAGATCCCAAAAATCGTTTTGCCGTAAGCACCAGTTCCTCCCGCGTGGGGTCGGGGAAATTGTGCATTAAATCGCCTCGGTAATACCCATCAGACCCATCGGGTAATTGGACCGAATAGGTATTTGCTTCATCCAAAGGAACTGCATCCAACTTGGAGCCAAAGGTCACATCGCGAATTGGAATGGTATGAGCGATATTTTGGAATACAATTCCATGCAAATCCATAACGAAATGCGAACCTGAATAATGTTTGGTATTCGCAAATCCAGAGAATCGATTCATCCAGCTAACATATTTATCCCATTGACGGATTTTAACCCAATTATTTTTTTCATCAAGGATATCACACTCTTCCCCTAAAAGTCCCTGTGTTACAACCGGAGAATTGAAATCAGGTCTCTCATACAGGTTTGCTACGGAAACATTGATAGTATAGAGGTTGGAATTCATATTATTTCATCTCAAATATAGACGTTAAATTTATTGCGGAGATCTCTGGAAACACAAGCCTTCTTCCAATGGGGTATGCAATTAGTCCTTGCGATAAATTGAAGTAAATCCGTAACATTTGAGGATTAATTGACACGGTTGAACGTCAGGGAAGTCGGTGGAAAACCGACACAGTTCCCGCTACTGTAATTGTCGTGGAAACCCAAAGTGCCATCCGAAAGGAGAAGGCTGGGATTTCCTAGACGGCATAAGTCAGGAAACCTGAGTAATATCGTGTATCCACTAACTTTCGGGACAAAGGTTATGATACGATTGAACTTTCCTTCGGTCATAACCCCTTTTTGAAAGGGTTTTTTTTATGCTTAAACCAGTGATGAATCTTCTTCTCTTTGGGATGGTGCTTTCAACATTGACTGCAACCCAGAAACTTACAGGAGTGATTTTAGATATTCAAAACTACCCCATTGATTATGCAATGGTACAGTCTGTTAAAACCCAAACATGGGTTCTTTCTGATGAGAATGGATTTTTCATTTTTCCATCGAATTTTAGTCAAGGCGACAGCTTAGTTGTTTCGAGAATTGGTTTCAAAACAATGATCAACACACCTGAAAAACCAAATGCCATTACTATTTATTTAGAACGAGATGTCATTTCTTTAGATGCGGTAAATGTCGAAGGAGCCTTCTCGCTGAAAAATGCGAATTGGGGAAAAGAATCAATTTCCCCTACCAACCAAATATCTCGGAATTCTATGCTTCAATCTATTCCCGGATCCCTAATCAAAACCTATGGTGGAAAAGCCGGGGTAACATTGTTAGCAATAGATGGAGGAAAACCTGAACACACTAAAATAGTATTAGATGGCATTGAACTCACGAGCCCACAAAATGGGTTGACAGATTTATCGGAAATTCCAAAATTATTTTACCAACAAGTCTTTTTATCTAAAAATCCCGGCATTGATTTTGGATCCGGTGCAATGGATGGCGTTATTCATTTGCGTCCATGGATGGATGAATCCAGAATCATGTTTAGTATGGGATCTTTCGGAGAAGAGAATCAAGCCGTTATTTATTCCTTCCCATTTTCAAAAACAACCATTCATCTTGTTGGTGGGCGCTCAACAGAAAAGGGCAATTATACTTATCCAAGTTTTGACTCAACCGCAATCCGAAATAATAACGACTTTAATCAAAATTTCGGTGGAGGCCAAATTCGATACTTACATAATTCAAACACCATCATAAAAGGGTCGCTTTTCCTTTCGAATTCTGATAGAGGCGTTGCAGGTTCGGTCGCTTACCTTTCACCCAATGCAAGACGTACGAATGAGCTTATTCTTGCCAACGCAAAAGTAGTGCATCTGTTTTCTTCCGGCTATTTTACCACGCATTTGAGTCATCGGTTTAATGATGAGCAATACAACGATGGCCTCTCTGATCCAAGCGGACATCAAGTTTCTACCGATAAATTATCTGTGGATTGGAATCAAAAATGGACCCATTTTTTAATCACCAATTCTACACTTAGCGTCCGTCAGGAATCTATTATAAATAGTACCGATATCGGGTCTCAGAATCGCAAACACTTGGAAGGTGCAATCGTTACACATCTTTCACCAATTCCTCTATTTTCCATACAGTCCGGAATTCGTTTTGATAAGTCTTCAAATCAAAATTCTGCTTACCATATTCAAGGTTCAATGCATTTACCATTTGGTGGAAATTTAATAGCAGAAATAGGCACTGGATTTCACCTTCCTACCTTTAATGATCTGTATTGGCCAAGCGATCTTTACTCGGAGGGAAATCCGTCCCTTCAACCGGAAACAAGTTTAATGAAGTCTATTAGAATTGATTTTCCTTTAGCCAAAAAAGGTTCCATTGGAATACATTGGCGATTACGAAACAGCAAGGATCTTATTACGTGGACTGCAGGATCAGATTGGATTTGGCGGCCGGTAAATCTGGACAAAACTTCCCGGGAAACGGCGACAGTTTCTTTCGCAATTCCTCAATTTTTTCATGGACTTTCCATTTCAGGGAATACATCTAAAATCAACACAATAGACGAATCAACCGGGAAAAGTTTAGACTATGTACCAAATCAAACCGGATTTATTAAAATCGGATACTCCCGCAATTTCATGAGTATAGATATTCAAGGTCATTTTACCGGAGAAAGAACTTATGCCGGATACAACTCGGATTTTAATCCAATTGAGAAAACCATTGATCCCATTTCCAATGTTACTCTCGGATTTCATGCAACAATTCCGTGGTTAAAATCAGCTCAGTGCCATGTTGTAATCAATAATGTGGTGGATCGGGATATTTCATTTTTTCCGGATTATCCGGAACCAGGACGAAGTGTTACCGCAGGACTTTCAATCAATTTTTAGGCTTAATCCAGAAACTGCCACGTAATGGTAATGCTCACTCTGCGTCCCATTTGTGGAAAATAGGGGTTGGGGCGAAAAAGCGTGGATGCTTCAGTAGCATCCGGAAACCATTCGCTAAATATCGGATAAGCTGCATTCATTAGATTTAAAATTTGATATCGAATTCGGACGGATGAAATCACAGCATCCATTCGAAAATTAAAAATTCTATAATCTTCCACAGTCGTTTCATCCCCAATAGAAATGGGTTTTTGAAACATCGGATGAAACACAGAAGTTTGGTTGCGCATTCCAGCGGTTTCCGCCCAAATAGTAAGTGTCGTTTTCATGTTATCTTTAAAAAGCCATTCCGTCCCTTGAATTCCTATGTTCATTCTCAACCCAATTCCATCGGATTCACGGATTGGATCCGGTGAATAATTGATATTCCCGTTGAAAAACCACCGACGAAAAGGTTCCCATTTCCACGCAGGTCCAAGCGAAAGGAACGGAGATTCAAATCCATCCTGTTCCCGAATGCCGGCGGATAGAGTTCCATTCAATTCAAACGATTTCCAAGATTTGGCAATTGAAAATCCACCCGTGTACCACGTTTCATAATCCAGCCGTCTGTCGTCAATCCAATCAAAATAATGACGCGGGGCTAATTCGATCAATGCATGGGTGGCAATATGCCAATTATTTAAGGAAAATTCATGATTGAAATTCGCATACATTTGCGATTCTGTTAAATTATTTGGCAATGTGATTCCGATATTTCCATCCCAATGTTCACTTTGCCAACCGGCATAAATGGTGCTCCATTTTAATGATCGTATTAACGAATCATTTACCGTTTGCGATTGGGAAACAAATCCCAAATGATCCATAGGAAAAATCGGTTTGATTGAACTCAATCGGCCATGCCAATCCGTACGATTCAATCGCACCGATCCCAAGTCCGGAAAAGCTAAAATGTCTGTCTTCAGCTTTTGATTGAACTCGCTTACTTGCATAGTCCACAACCATTTATCCGTTCGGGAACTCCACAACATTCCTCCGGAGAGTATTTCATCTTTATAACTGCCAACCTCTGTTGAAGAATCATCAGGCATTCCTATATTCGAAATAAGTCGAATAGCAGACACATCTAAATCAGTATTTTCATCATCAGATCTATAATCCAGCTTGTAAGATTGTTGAATAGGAAGATCAGAATATGGCACCAAAAACTGCCCCTCTCTTCCGGCAAAATCGCGTTTAAATGCTCCAATAGAAATGCTAGAATGTTTGCGCGCTGATTTGATTCCGATTTCAAGTTCGTCCAGAAGGAAATCTCCTCGGGTGTAATCAATATAACTGCTAACAATTTCTGAATCCGGTTGGGCTCTAAATGTCGGAAAAGATCCGTTTATTACCGGTTTATAATCGTCAGAAATAAATTTTCCATATCGTTGAGGGAAATAAGCAAAAGTTCCATCCATGACGATCGGGCCGGATGTCCATGCCCGATTCCAAAGCAATCGTCCCCCTTCTGTTTCTAGACCAAATTGCCCGGACCAATCAAAGGCTAGTGATTGAGAAAAAACAGTGCCCGACACACCGAGAATCAATACACAGGCTCGAATTAATTTATGAAACAAGGTGTCGTGTAACTTTCGGAATGCCAATTAAAAACACAATCGCATTGGACACTTGCGGAAATATACAACGCTATAGTTTGTGGCCAATCAAATCCAGCAGTAATGGGATAACTGAGAGTGGTAAGTGAATCATAAATAAAGGTGATCAAAAAGCCACAAATTCCAAGCGTAATTCCCTGCATTAAAGAAGGAATTTTTTTAAATAAAAACGGTTTCAACAAGCCTCCCATCAGTCCGGCGAACCCCATGGAAATTAGCTGAGCAAAAAATAATGGTGGAAATGCAAGTCCGGAACCCAGCGGATTCATTCCTGAATAAATCGATTCAGATGTGATGCCAACCAATACGCCCCAACCTGGTCCCAGTGTTAAGCCTGATAAAAAAATGACAACCGTTACAAGTTCAACATTCGGAATAAAAACAAGAGCGAATCCTAATCCGGCCGCCAATGCAGCAAAAATTGCAGCCTGTACCAATCGTTCCATTGTCATGTAATCTTATTTTGAGGAGGGTTTAGGTCCCCGATAAAGCGGCAATCGAAAATAATTCCGCCTATCTGTCCAATCACCTTCGTCCGTTTCATCATCAAGAATGCTATCCATCATATTCACCTGCGAATCCATATAATCAATTAAATGCAACAATAGCGCCTCCTTAAACATGGGTCGTCTTGGGCTTTGCCATTCAAATTTTCCTTGATGGGATAAAATTAAATGTTCCACCTTTTTTGACAAATCTTTTGGAAATCCTGTCACTTTTTTTATAGCAGCAAGTGTCATATCTCGACCAAGAATAATATGCCCAATAAAGTGACCTTCATCCGTGTAATCAAATTCCAATCCATCGGATAATTCTTTCAGCTTTCCAATATCATGCAGGAGTACGCCGGCCATCAACAGATCTGGATCAGCTTTATAATGCGGACCAATCGTTTGTGCAAGTTTGGCCATCGAAAGTGTGTGTTCCAACAATCCGGATCGGTAAGAATGGTGTAAAGATGCAGATCCGGGATGAACAAGAAACCTATTTTTATATTCTTTATAAATGATACTTATCATCTGCTTTAAATGGCTAGATTTTATTCCTTTTATATGTTTCATCAAAGATTTCCACATTGCCTGGGGGTCTGCTTGAGATGCTGGAACAATCATGGCGGGATCATAACCATAGCGACCATAAGATTGAATAGATGCGCGATTGATTTTTTTCACAACAAGCTGAGGTCTATCTTGAAATGTATCCACTTCGCCGGCTACTGCAACAGGATCGCCCGGATTGAATTTTTCGTGAAATTTGGGAATATTGTCCCAAACTTTAGCACTAACTTGCCCGGTCTTGTCACGGAGAACGATATCTAAATACAAATCGCCTCCTCGGGTGTGGCGCAAATGTTTCTCAACACAAAGAAAAAAACCTTGAATGGTTTTCCCTTCTTTAAAATCAGAAATGGTTGATATTTTTTTCATAATGCCTCATACATTTAACGGATACTGTTTTGCCTCCGAATACTCAGCTTCGTAAACTTAGGTGTTATGCAATCTACGATTCAAACCATTTCTTATGATCATCCGGAAGACAGGCGGATATTAAAATCATGCCTTTCTCAATGGTTTCAAAATCCAAAAGACCTCAATTTGACTGACCCGAAGATGAAGTTTCCATTCCATTTTGACATGTGGGTGAAACGATCCTATTCAATGACAGACAACATGACTTTTATTGCAAAAAATATGGAATGGATTATCGGATATATAAGCCTACGCATGATGCGAACAAAACAGGCAGGGCATCTTTTTCATTTGATTGTTGACCGTAATTACCGCAAGCAGGGTGTTGGCACAAATCTGGTAAAACATATAGAACTGTTTGCTAAAAATGAAAAATTAGTTAGTCTTACATTAAACGTAGCAAAGAAAAATAACGACGCGATCAGACTATATACAACATTGGGCTATGAACCGGCAGGGGAAACTGCCTCAGGAAGTTTTATCTATAGAAAAAAACTTTAACGGCATTCACTGCAAATTCCAAATAGTTGGTGAATGTGCCGAATCAACTTAAAGTTATGCTTTTTTGCTATGCGGTCCTGCAATGATTCTATTTCTTCCATCATAAACTCTTCGATTCGTCCGCATCGTATGCAAACCAAATGGTCGTGGTGAGTCGGATCAATTTTATGTTCGTATAATGATCGGCCATCACCCAAATCCAGTTTTCGAACGAGGTTATTCTTCACCAAAACGTCAATTGTTCTGTACACTGTTGCGCGAGATACCTTGATTCCAGCCTGACGAATTGAAATAAACAACTCTTCTACATCGCGGTGTTCATCACTGGAACATATTTCGTCCCAAATTGCCTGCCGTTGAGACGTATAACGAAGTCCTTCTTTTTTCAGGGCTTTTTTGAGTTGTCTACTTTTTTGGTTCATTATTCCGATTTAACTACTTTTTTTAGGTTAGCAAAACGGACAATAAGTTTTTTCTTCAGTCCATTCTTAAAAACGACTCCTACTCTTTGGTTTTCGCCCGAGCCGCTTAATGCCATTATTTTCCCCAATCCGAAAATTGTGTGTTCAACGGGGTCGCCTACTTGAAAATCATCAAAAATGGTAACGGTTCGTTTCAATTCCATGCGAACCTTACCTTTTGAGGTTACAAGCTTTCTAGTAACAGCAGAAGAAAAGTTGATTTTTTCTAGGCTTTCTTCGGGGATTTCGCTAATAAACCTGGATACCAAGCCATAGAAACTTTCACCTCCATAGCGACGACGATTTTTCGCATAGAGTAAATATACTTTATGTTGTGCGCGAGTTAAACCTACATAAAAAAGCCTGCGCTCCTCTTCCAATTGATCAACAACTTCCAAAGATTGGAACATCGGAAACAAACCATCTTCCATTCCGGCTAAAAATACAACCGGAAATTCTAATCCTTTTGCCGCATGAACCGTCATGAGCGTTACCCTATTTTCTTCATCATTCCATTGGTCAATATCTGATAAGAGAGATACTTCTTCTAGGAACTCTTGAATGACTGCATCCGGATTGCGAGCCATGAATTCATCCACACCATTTAAAAATTCCATGATATTTTCGAATCGATCTCTGTCTTCAACTTGGTCACCGTCTTTGAAGTACCGAATCAATCCTGTATCTTCCGCCAGTGCGCGAACTAGTTCACCGGCACTAAGTTTTTCAAGTAAATCTGAATATTTAGTAATAATACTATGGAAATTCAGGAGCGCTTCTCCCTGTTTTCCGCGAATATCCATACCTTCCGGATCATTTAATATATCTAAAAGATCCGACTTCTTTTTCTCCGCATATGCAACACATTTATCTAAAGTTTTACTGCCAATTCCTCGTGGAGGGAAATTGATTACTCGCCGTAATGAAACTGTATCTTTTTGATTCACAATAAGCTTAAGATATGCCATAATGTCTTTGATTTCTTTCCTCTGGTAAAACCGAATTCCTCCAACAATATTGTAAGGAATTCCGTTCCGTCTGAAACTGTCTTCCAAAGCACGAGATTGAGCGTTGGTGCGATACAGCACTGCAAAATGGTTAAATGCGCGCTTTTTCAGCTTGATTTCTTTTTCTAACGCATTCACAACAGCGTCGGCTTCTTCTCCCTCATCATTGGTTTCGATTAGACCAAGTTTTTCACCTGCTCCATTATGCGCTTCTAATTCTTTTGTTGCGCGTTTTAAATTGTTTTTAACAACCGTAGTAGCGGCTTTCAAAATTTCAGCCGTAGAGCGGTAATTCTTTTCGAGTGTATAGGTTTCGCACCCGGGAAAAGCTTTCTCGAAATCAAGAATGTTGCGGACATCGGCACCGCGCCATCCATATATTGATTGATCATCATCCCCTACAACGCAGATTTGTTTGTGTCCTTCTGCAAGCATTTTTATCAAGAGAAATTGTGGACGGTTGGTATCCTGATACTCATCCACTAAAACATATTTCCACTGTTCACGATATTTTTTTAAAACGTTGGGATGTTTTTCAAATATTTGCAATGGCAATAAAAGCAAATCATCAAAATCCACAGCATTGTTCTTCTTTAAACTTTTTTCATATGCTTTATAGATCTCAGCCAATCGTTTGTCCAAAACTGTCCGCGCTTTTGATCCAGCTTTTTTCACAGGAATCATCCTGTTTTTTAACAGGCTGATATGCTGTCCTGCACTCGCAGGTGAAATATCTGTCTTTGGAATATCAAATCCGTCTAAAATAGTTTTTAATAATGCATTTTGATCCTGAATGTCGTAAATCACAAAGTCACGTGTGTAGCCAATTTTATGAATCTCATTGCGCAGGAGTCGAGCGCAAACTGAATGAAAAGTACCAATTGAAATAGCCGAGGATTTAGATTGGAGCAGTTTGTGAACTCTTTCCCTCATTTCTTTGGCAGCTTTATTGGTAAATGTAACCGCTAAAATGTTTTCCGGATTTACAATATTTTCATTAACCAGATAGGAAATTTTATGGGTTAACACGCGGGTTTTTCCGCTTCCTGCTCCAGCGAAAATAAGAACCGGTTTACCTACTGCTTCTACAGCAGCTTTTTGAGATACGTTTAATCGACTACTTTTCATGAAGTTTCCTTATTTTATTATTTACCTCGTTTAGAATTTTTTGCTTGCCGCCGCACTTGTTGAAATTTTCGTTTTGCCCGATTATGCTCTTTTTCTGTTCTAGAAAATGTATGATATCCATCACCACGTGCTACAAAATACAAATATGCATTTTGCTCCGGATAAAGCGCAGCTATAATGGATGCTTTCCCGGGACTGTTAATTGGACCCGGGGGAAGTCCTAAATTTAAATAGGTATTGTAAGGCGATTCAATTTTTAAATCCACGTTCAATAACCGCCGTGGACTATCCTCAATAATGTATTGAATGGTTGGATCTGCCTGCAATTTCATTCCCTTAATTATCCGATTATGATACACGCCTGAAATTGTGGCTCGCTCTGCATCGTAAATGGCTTCTCCCTCAATAATAGATGCAAGTGTAACAACTTCAAGTTCAGTAATTCCCATTTCAATTATACGCTCTTTCAAATACGGTAAAAGGGTACCCCTAAACTCTGATGCCATGGCCTTTACAATGAATTCCGGGTCTTCGTCCTCGGGGAAAAAATAGGTTTCAGGAAATAGATATCCTTCAAATGAATCTGCCTGAATTTCATATTCATTCAATAAACGACGGTTTCTACATGCTTTTAAAAAATGTTTCTTGTTGACGCCAAGTTTCTTATGAAGTTCTGCAGCAATATTTTTCAACGTCCAACCTTCAAGGATAGTAACTCTTTTTAGTACCGGAGCACCGTTAACGAGTTGGTCAATAATTTTGTAATTGCTATTGGCATGAATAAGTTGGTAAGACCCGGCAGGTATTTCAGTTTCTACCCAGAGTGCCCTTACAGCAAAAAGGAAAGCTCTTTCACTGCGAATCACGTTTCGATCATGTAAAACTCTACCTATTTCTTTCACTGAACTCCCTTTTGGTATATCAATGGTAGTTGTATTGTAAGGGTTCCCCTGAGGCCAAAACAGGATGAGCACATAAAATGCGAGCATACTGCCGACAATAACCGCAGCGACAACTCCTACAATCTTGACTGTTGGCTTAAGATGGTGAGAATACATAGAATAATGGGGGCGAATTTAATGTATTGATCTTACGTACTCCTAATGATAAAGAAATCCCTTACTCTCAATAAAGCACACCTTTAACAGACCGGAAAATTGATTGGTTTCCGGCGATGGCATGCAGTAATTTTGCCGTCGCTATGGGCAAAGAAAATCCACAGGATAAAACCCACCTCTTTGACGGATGGGCCTTTACTAAACCAAATTATCTGTTATTTGGACTAGGTCTGATGCTAGTCGCTGGAGGATATTTGGTGATGTATTCTGGCACAGTTAATAGCTTTCGCAGTTTATCTCTCGCCCCTGTGATGCTTTTTCTTGGCTATGTGGTCGTTATACCGGCTGCATTGATTTATCGGGATAAAAAGTAATTATTCATATATTGGGATCGTAGTTCAGTTGGTTAGAACGCCGGCCTGTCAAGCCGGAGGTCGCGAGTTCGAGTCTCGTCGGTCCCGCAGCAAAAAAGCCTTCGAAAGAGGGCTTTTTTTATATGTATAATATTTGATTTTAACCATGTACTTTAAGATATGTCCTAAAGAAATAATTAATAAAACCATTTTCCTCACGGCTTAATGCATTGTAATACTGGTTCCTATTATTATACTCAATAACTAGAACTGGATATCCTGAAAACCATAAGATTTGATTCATCAGCAAGCGACCTATCCTTCCGTTCCCATCGCCGAATGGATGAATCTTTTCAAATCGGTAATGGACAATGGCCGCCAATTCTACCGGATTTATATCACCTTTTTCGAGCTCTATGAATTTGATCAATTCATTCATTTGTTTTTTTACTTCTGTATAATTTGGTGCAAGGTATGATCCGACTCGTACGTTATAATCTCTAATTTTTCCCGCTAACTCAGGTTTAGTTTCACCAAATATAGATTTATGCCAATCCAATATCATTGATGATGTTAAAACCGGTTTTTCTTCCATTAGCATTTCTAAAAACATGGTATTGTGTGAATCTGCTTCTTTCACATCTCGTAGTGGTTTCCCCGGAGATACCTTGTCTAGAATGATACCACGAACTTCCGGCTCGGTGATGGTTGATCCTTCTATCGCATTGGTATGATACGTAAAGGTGATAGCCAATTCTTGCTGTTGTTTTACTTGGATGCTTTTGGGGAGTTTACCCCAATCCTGTTGGAAATTTTTGTGAATAGAGTCAAGACGCATATATAACTCTGGCTGGATTTCCATCCTGAATTCTCTTTTTACTTTATCCAATTCTACAGGAAGTGTTTTACCCAGATATTTCTCTTTAGTCGTTACTTTACCGTCAGACCTGAAAGAATGTTGAAGATAAAAGTAATGTTTCCCTTTTCGCGCTCTTTTCAATACTCTCATAATGTTGTTGCCATTACATATTTAATATATTTGCTATTATTACAATGAATGTAATGGCAACTAATGAAAAGTCCAAAAGATATTTATACTATAAGAAAAATCAAGTGAATGATAAAAATGAAGAATTAAACATTAACGACAAAAAGAGTTCTTTGAGTGTAGCGCCTGTCCGCCGTAAGAATGTAGGCGGATCCACCCCGCATACTAAAAAGCCCTCGAAAGAGGGCTTTTTATCTTCAATTAATATACTTCTTTTCTATGGGCTATTCGGATAACAGTAATAAGTAGTAAATTATTTTCTTTTAAGTAAACAACCCGATAATTCCCCGCTCTTTTTCTGAATTTCCCTTTATGTTTTCCTTTTAATGGTTTATCACCCGAAAACTTTCCAGATTCCAACAGCTTGAGCTTATTGTAAACTAATTGCTTGTTTTTTTTGTCTAATTGAGAAAGTTCCTTAAAAGCATCATCCGATACAATGACTTTATACATCAGCCAATTCTAATTTCATTGCGACTTCTTCCAATGACATGACTTTCGTACGGCCACTTTTTACATCATCAATCCTTTGATCGGAAATCATTTCATCTAAAGTGTCGAAATAGGCGGTGACTGCTTTTTCAATCAAATAGGTTCGTGTCCTTTCCAAAACACTTCCGTAGTGATCCAAATCAGCCAAAATATTTTCATCCATTCTTATATTGATTAGTTTCTTCATTGTTTACCTTTTGTAATTATATGAATTTACATGTACTTACAACGCACTACAATCAATTATTGATTAGTCAAAAAAATAATTTCACTTAAAAAGAGACACCAACGGTAAAAAGAGTTCTTTGAGTGTAACGTCCACCCCGAAGCAAAAAAGCCCTCTTTCGAGGGCTTTTTAGTTTATATAGATAAAGCTATTTCATAAGAACCATCTTTTTAACTGAATGAAATTCTCCGGCCGAAATTCGATATAAATACATCCCTGCGCTTACTGGCTGTCCTAAATTGTTGGTGGCATTCCAAACAACTGATTTATAGCCGGCACTTTGTTGATTGTTAACCAATGTTCTCACTTCACGTCCCATAATATCATATATCATAATAATTACTTGTGAGTTTTCAGGTAAGTCATATCGAAGGGTTGTGGTTGGATTAAATGGATTTGGATAATTTTGTTCTAAAGATAGTTGTGTTGGCAAGATATCAGTTGGTTCATCAACATTCACTTCGGCTTCGGCAAACCAAATTACTGGCGAGGCTGCATAATATGATTCCGGATCATCTATATTAAGGGCATTTCCCACGGTATCGATACTTTCAGTAACCGTATCATATATTCTCATATGTCCTGGAATTAGTATCATTCCTCCAAAAAGCCATTCGTTAAATACAACTTTTGTTCCATCTGGTGACCATGATTGACCCATGGCAATAGACGCAAAATTATCACCGCCAAAATAACCAAGATAGGAAGATTCATTGGAAGCAATATCATAAATCCAATGTTCATTACTACCTAGAGTATCACTACAGGTGGTATAAACAAATTTATCTAAATCAGTTTCTTTTGTTTTTAAAATAGATGGTATACAATAATAGCCTATTTCACCTGTGCATGGATTATCTGTTAATTGCGTTATATAGCCATAAGTACTGTGTATTCCAAAAAGTTGAGCACAATTATTATCATCAAGAAAAGTTAAGTAAATAAAACCATTATCACTCCAAATCGGGTTATTAACCCAAATGCCGTTTCCACTAATAACTAAATAAGGGATTGTGGCTAATATGGTTGTTTCACCGCTTTCAATGTCAGCTACAATTACATCAACGTCCATAAAATAATCTTCCGTGTCTTCATCTTCAGTTAGTTTAAAATAGAGTACCTGTTGTCCGTTCGGTGAAAGTGCCATATTATCAAAAGCGGAACTCAATGAGTCACTTAACATTGTGATTGAACTATCAGCAAAAGAATATTTATATAATTGCCAATTTGAATATTGAGATCCTTCCATATATAGCACAATATTTTCATCATGGGTAAATCTTGGATTTGTCGGATAAATACCGGTTATTGAACTGATGGTGTCCGATGTTTCAGTATTGTAAATACTAAAACTCACTGGTCCAAGCTGATCCCAACCCATATTTCCAATTAGTTCATAATTAACGTATAATAATTTGGTACCGTCTTCAGAAAGATCGGAATATCGAACGTCTTCTAATATTATTTCATTGACAGATCCATCGGGTGAAATTCTGTTCACGCTAAAATCCATTCCCACACCCCATTCGTAGTTCGTCATATTGTTGAAATAAATCCATTCTTCCGATTGCGAAAGACAGAAAGATGTCAGTATTGTGATAAGTAATATATTTTTCATTTTATATCCGATTCCAGTTTACAACCCAGCCATAATAAAATTAACCATCGTGGAAACATCCAACATATCGATTGAATCATCACCATTAAAGTCTGCAAGGCCATTATAACTTGAACTGTTTATAATTAAATCAACGATCAAGAGAACATCAAAGATATCAATCGATTCATCACTATTTAAATCACCCACAGTTTGGCACTCCACATTTGTAGCAAAAATTGAAGCTGATGGCGGAACTTCTAATAACACATCGCAATTGGAGGGATCGTTGCGAACAAAATTTTCGATCCAATACAAGGCTTTTAAACCCATGTCCACATTATTGTTAGGATTTGTTACAGTCCAATGGCTCCCGCCTGCAATCTCAAATAATAATTTATTTGTTGTTTCTGGGGTGAATGCAAAAAAGACATTTGTATGCTGAACATTTGGGGCATCTTCATCATTTTCACCACTGATAAATATTACAGGGACATCTATGTTTAAAATCTCAGGTGAAGCATATTCACTTTCTAACCATGGTGCTAAAGCCAATACCGATTTAAGAGATGAATCCAAACTGGCTGCCAACAAAGCTCCACCTCCACCTTGAGACCAACCGCCAACTGCTATTTGTTCAAGGGCAAGATTGCCAAATAAGGGTGATTCAGTTCTGTCATTTTCTTCTTCAATTGTGACAATCCCATCCAGCAAAGCATACGCTCTTAGCATTGGGAATTCCCAAATCCAATTCACATTTACAAACATAGTCACAATACCATAAGATGCCAAAAAAGGTCCCCACGTTTCTATAGATGAAATAAGCCTCATGAAACCGGGGACCATAACAATCGTTGGAAATGGACCTACAGCATCAATTGGATAATAAACAATTCCGCTTTGATAATCAGGCCCATTTCTTAATCCGTCCGCTTCTGTAATTATACCCACTGAATATGGCCCATCTGCAAACAAAAATGTTTGAAATAGTAAATATCCCAACATAATAAGATTTTTTTTATGTCTCATGAATTAGATTAAATCTGAGCATCCTTTATTAGTCGCTCAAACATAATCCATGCTCTGTTTTCAGCTTGTGGATCATTTAACAAATGGGATGAATAGTGGTAAGATGGGAAAATAGCCAGAAATTCAAATGCAAATAGATTGATATCCAGATTCTTTCGAAATTGCCTTTCTTCAACTGCTATACCAGCAGCTTTTTCTATAAAGTTAATCCAATATTTTTGATGGGAGACTAAAAAATTCCTAACGGGACCCGGCCTACCCTCAAATTCAATAGTTGCAGTATGTATCATACAACCCCCTGGCATAAATCCTGAATTATCCCAGGTCAGTATATTTTTTGCAAGCGCTCGGATTCTTGGCTCCCCTCTTCGCACCTTTAATGATGGCTCTATAACAATTTTCGAAAATTTCTCTACGACAGCTTTTAATAAATCTAATTGCAACTGTTCCTTAGAATTAAAATGTGCAAAAAGTCCACTTTTAGACATACCCACAGCTTTTGATAATTTTCCAATAGTTAATGCTTCAAACCCTGTTGTACTAGCCATGAAAATGGCTTCATCCAAAATGGTCTCTCGTGTATAATGTCCTTTATTCATGGCGCCATTTTAGTACGAACGTTCGTTTTATACAATAGTTTTTAAATCATTGGACGAAGAAATATGGATAAATAAATCATTACACCAAAATGGGGGCTTTGAGTGTAACGTCCCTCCCGCAGACTAAAAAGCCCTCAATATGAGGGCTTTTTTATTTATAGAATGATAGAGACTTGATAAGTCTTCTCAATACTCTACCTATTGTTGTAGCTGTTTAGTTTTGATCATTATCCTGCAGAAATCTTTTCGATTGCAGTAATTGTGAAAATCGTCTCTTTACCCTCGATTTCAAGCGTAAATTCTTCATCAATCTTTTTCCCAATTATGGCTTGGCCAAAAGGTGAATGGTAGGTTACAACCAATGGATAAAGATCCAATTCGAATTCGATGGGACCTAATAGGTAATAGTCTTCGGCATCATCCTTGCCCTCTTCACGGATTGTAACCTTATTTCCAAATCTTACCTTGTCGGTTTCAATTTCGCTATACTCGATGATCTGGAATGGCGAATGGGTCTGTAGCACTTGTGTCTTACGTACTATCAAACTCTGCTCTTCCCTTGCAGCGTGGTATTCCGCATTTTCCTTAAGATCTCCATGACTAGCTGCATCTCTAATCTTTAATGAAGTCTCTTTCTTTAATTTATCAAGATATTCCATTTTCTCTTCCAATGCGCGGTGTGTATCCCGCAAAATCAAAGTCGCCATATTTATATTCCTATTTATTGATTGGATTAATTAAAATGTTTGTGGGTGTAATCCCATTATTTGAAGTAGAAATTTAACCCTCATCACATAAACAAAAAAACCCACGAATGTGGAGGTTGATGCTTTGAAAGGATAAAATTTATTTCAACAACACCATCTTCCTTATCTGAACAAACTCCCCAACCTGTACTTTGTAAAGATACATTCCAGCACTTACGGGTTGACCTAATTCATTCGTAGCATCCCAAATGACAGATTTAAATCCTGCACTTTGTCGATTATTAACCAATGTTCTTACCACTCGCCCCATAATATCATAAATCATAATATTTACGTGTGAGTTTTCCGGCAAGTCATATCGAATAGTGGTTGTGGGATTAAATGGATTTGGATATGCAAATCCTAATACATAATCCTGTGAGCGAAAAAACTCATCCAGACCGAGATATTCACAACTCCCGTCATCCCCTGTAGCGTATGGATTATAGTTTAACGCATCGGAAGTCGTACACCCAAGTGTATCTGGATAAAAATATAAATGTGCGGAAATATTATTTTTTTCTTCACTCGTCGTAAAATAACCAAATCCTTGGGGATGCCAAGCAATCGCTTCACCCTGTACTTCCGGAGTATATGGTACAGTTGCTAAATCATGATTAAAAACATCCCATAAGTCCTCATTCGGGTTCCGTGAAAAATAGAAAACATCCTGATAAGATTTAACAAGTATCTCTAAACCGTCTGCAGAAATGTCGCCCGCGACAATACGATGAATTGACTCATTATTTATCCCAGGAAAAAAATCGATATCAATCATCATTTGAGGAGTAACCGTTCCTGTTGTTGCCTGTGGGTAGGCAAGTTGATAAACATTTACGGGCTCTTCTCTTTTTGAAATGATATAAATATCCTTTGTTAATGGATCAACCATAAGTGTTTCAGCATCGCGGTTTCCATCAGGATATTGAAAAGTAATGATATCCGCACCATAAATTGTTTCTGTTACAGGTGATTGACTCGAGCCCACCGTGGGTTCTATCACCCGATAAATATATTTTAGATTATACTCTGCATCATTATCGCCAATATTGCCAATATATAAATAAGTTTCACCATCAACGGGCCCCGGCCCTGTGGCCATATCTTCCCAATCCCTTGCGGAACATCCATCCAAATAATAAACGCCAAGATGTTTTCCCTCATTATCGAATGCATAAATTCTATTTTCGTCTCCAGAATCGTTGTGCACCCAAAATACATTCTCATTTTTCCGGCTTGCCACAATCCCAGAAGCTTCATCAATGGGATTATATTCCAACTCTCCCCAATTTTGGCGGTCACCATAATTCTCGGTTTGAGTTTGTCTATTTTCAGACTTATTAGAAGAGACTTCCGACACACCAATCTTCTCTTGGGAAAACACTGATGATATTATCAAAAACGACAATAGGGGCAGGCATTTTATTTTGTTTTTCATCATGATGCTATTTCTCTCTCGATGCGATATTACTTCGGCGGATTTTGGTCGCAAGTAATTTTAATGTTCTTGATCAACCAATACAATCTTATCCAATCTTATATTAATAATTTTTTTCATAATTATCCTTACCATTTTACATGCATATATTGTGTATCGCCTTTATAATATTTTTTCAGTTTGGATGCTGAAAACCAATTAACGTTTTTTAAGAAAAACGATCAATTCACAACAATTATAATTGGAAAAATTCACAAACAATCTACGGATTCTATTTTACAAATAATTACCGTAGATTTAATTCTATGCGTCACATAATCCTCACCATCCTGTTCTCCTTTAGTTTATCCCATGCTCAAGCAGAGGAATTTACCCCTGATATCCGTCAATTAACCGTATTCAAAACCGTTCTAAATGACATGTTCCGGGAAATGTTCGAACAAAAAAATGCATCATCCCGTCAAGAAAAAGGTTATATATCAAATATTGAACACGATCAAATCGAAAATCTTCTTTTTCGATTTCTAATTTGCAGAAGATCTTTATGGGAAATCATCAATAAATACCGCGCATATAACACGTTCACGGATGACCCGGAAGCCAATATGAAAGCATTTGTAATTGGATATTCAGCGGCACTCACTTTATATCGGTATAGCGGTATTTTGGTTACAACCTACATGGATGATGATCAGATCGTCAATAAATTGAATGAATCCTACTATCGGGTCAAAATCCCGGAAGGTACATTCTCTAAAATATTCGACAGTCTCACAAATCCGAAAAATCTTGAAGACCTAGATGTTGCCAGAGAACTTTTTATACAGGAATTACATACATCGGAAACACCTTTAAATGCGCTTTTGTCAAATCCCGAATTTTCTCCGATGCTTGACGAATTAGAAAACCTGCATGAAACCCACATAAAGCTGCGGGATAAGATCCTGAATCATTATGTGTTACTTACACCTGAGCTTACAAA
>Ga0233449_1001537_pt1 | contig 20414 bp, 17 predicted proteins | sample SI_124_October20_FD_183012 | JGI IMG/M metagenome (GOLD analysis project Ga0233449, IMG submission 183012) | Seawater microbial communities from Saanich Inlet, British Columbia, Canada - SI_124_October2016_200_MG | ecosystem: Environmental > Aquatic > Marine > Inlet | place: Canada: British... | reverse complement strand
ACCTGACCGTCTAAATAATTTCGAGGCTTTATAATAGGAGCCTCAGGCATAATGAGGCTCGGGTAACGGGGCCTCATTTTTTGCGTTTTAGAGGCCATAATTTAAAAATTAGGAATAGCGATGAGTGAGCCGCGTACTTTATATGATAAAATCTGGGATGCCCATGTTGTTGAAGAACAGCAGAGCGGCAACAGCTTGCTATATATTGACCGTCATATCATTCATGAAGTGACCAGCCCGCAGGCCTTTGAAGGCCTTCGCGTTGCTGGGCGCGATCTTCGCCGGGTTGAAACCATTCTTGCGGTTCCTGATCATAATGTGCCGACAACAGCGGACAGAGAAACGCGGGTTGATAGCTTAGAGAGCAAAACACAGCTTGATGCGCTTGAGCGCAACTGTAAAGAATTTGACGTTGATTATATCCCGATGATGGATGCCCGTCAGGGGATCGTTCATATTGTCGGACCAGAGCAGGGCTTTACCCTTCCCGGCACGACCATTGTTTGCGGTGATAGTCATACATCAACCCACGGCGCGTTTGGGGCGCTTGCTTTTGGCATTGGTACGTCCGAGGTCGAGCATGTGATGGCAACCCAGACGCTTATTTTAAAACGTTCAAAAAATCTCCGCATTGATGTTTCCGGTGAGCTAGGTATTGGCGTAACCGCTAAGGACGTGGCACTCGCGGTTATTGGTAAAATAGGAACAGCTGGCGGTACAGGATCGGTAATAGAATTTACCGGCTCCGCCATTAAAGGTCTTTCTATGGAAGGGCGTATGACCCTTTGTAATATGGCCATTGAAGGCGGCGCGCGCGCAGGGCTGGTTGAGCCTGATGATAAAACATATGATTATATTAAAGGTAAGCCAAAAGCACCTAAGGCGGCCGAGTTTGAAATGGCGGTTAATTATTGGAACAGCTTAAAATCAGACGAAGGCGCAAAATATGACAATGAAGTGCTTATTGATGCCGCAGCCATCGTGCCGCAGGTAACATGGGGCACAAGTCCAGAAGACGTACTACCGATTACTGGTGTTGTACCAAATCCGGCTGACGCCCATGATGCGGACAGCAAAGCATCAACCCAGCGCTCGCTTGATTATATGGGTTTAGTGCCGGGCACCAAGTTAACCGATGTTAAAATTGATAAGGTTTTTATAGGATCCTGCACCAATGGCCGTATCGAAGATATGCGTGCTGTGGCTGAAGTTGTAAAAGGGCGTCATATTGCAGAAAGTGTTGAGGGTCTGATTGTGCCGGGTAGCGGGCTTGTAAAACTGCAGGCTGAACAAGAAGGCCTGGATGAAATATTTAAAGCGGCCGGATTTGATTGGCGTGAGCCGGGATGCTCTATGTGTCTTGCGATGAATGCGGATAAAGTTTTACCAAATGAGCGCTGCGCGTCCACATCGAACAGAAACTTCGAAGGGCGTCAGGGACCAAAAAGCCGTACTCATCTCGTGAGCCCGGCTATGGCTGCTGCTGCTGCGATTACTGGTCACCTTACCGATATAAGGGAGCTATAAGATGGACAAGTTCACTAAAATCCGCGCTGTCGCCGCGCCGCTTCCGATCACTAATGTTGATACGGATATGATCATTTCGCAAAATCATTTGCGCACTATTGAACGTACTGGTCTTGGCAAACACGCGTTTTCCAATATTCGCTATCATGATGATGGCTCTGAGCGGGATGATTTTGTTCTTAACAAACCGGCCTATAGAAATGCGGAAATCTTGATCAGCGGCGAAAATTTTGGCTGTGGTTCAAGCCGTGAACATGCGCCGTGGGCGCTGACTGATTTTGGCCTTCGCTGCATTATCGCGCCAAGCTTTGCTGATATTTTTTATGGCAACTGTTTTAAAAACGGGCTTCTGCCTATTAAATTGCCGCAGGACATCATCGATGATTTGATGGAAGATGCCGAGCAGGGCGCTAACGCGATTTTTACAGTAGATCTTGAAAATCTGGAGATCACCCGCCCGGACGGCGAGGTGGTTAGTTTTGAAATTGATGGCTTCCGTCAGCATTGCTTAATCAACGGGCTTGATGATATCGGTCTTACTATGGAAAGAAGCGAGAAAATTTCCGCCTTTGAAGAAAAGCAAAAAATACAGCAACCTTGGCTATATAAATAAGAGAAGAAAAATGAGCAAAACGCATACAATGTTAATGTTACCGGGCGATGGTATCGGCCCGGAAGTGATGGATGAAGTAAAGCGGGTTATAAGCTGGCTTGAAGAAAACCGCGGCATAAAATTTGATATTTCAGAAGATCATGTTGGCGGCCGCGCTTACGATGAATATGGTGTGCCGCTTAGTGATGAAGCGCTTGCCATAGCGAAATCAGTCGACGCGGTTATGTTTGGTGCGGTTGGCGGTCCTAAATGGGACGGGGTCGATTATGATAAACGCCCGGAAGCTGGTCTTCTTACCCTGCGTAAAGAACTTAATTTATTTGCTAATCTTCGCCCTGCTATGTGTTTTGATCCACTTGTTGATGCGTCAAGCCTTAAGCCTGAACTGGTCAGCGGACTTGATATTATGATCCTGCGCGAACTTACTGGCGGCGTTTATTTTGGAGAGCCGCGCGGCATTGAAACCTTAAGCAATGGTCAGCGCCGCGGCGTTAACACGCAGGTTTATGAAACATACGAAATTCACCGCATCGCCCATGTAGCTTTTGACCTGGCCCGAAAAAGAAACGGTCATGTCACATCATCCGAAAAATCAAACGTGATGGAAAGCGGCCTTTTATGGCGCGAAGAAATGAATGTAATCGCCAAGGATTATCCGGATGTAAAGCTGGATCATATGCTGGCGGATAACTGCGGAATGCAGCTGGTTCGCACCCCAAAACAGTTCGATGTGATCGTCACTGATAACTTGTTTGGTGACATGCTTAGTGATGTTGCAGCGATGCTTACGGGCTCGCTCGGTATGCTTCCTTCTGCCTCGCTTGGTGAAGTGGGTAAGGGCGCACTTTATGAACCGGTGCACGGAAGCGCGCCTGATATTGCCGGAAAGGGCATTGCTAATCCGCTTGCAACAATTTTAAGCTTTGCTATGGCGCTTCGTTATACATATGACTGCGCTACCGAGGCTAAAATGATTGAAGATGCGGTAAATGACGTACTTGATGCGGATATCCGAACGGCAGATATTAATCAGCCGGGTAAGACGCTTGTTTCAACAAGTGAAATGGGTAGCCATGTTCTGGATGCCTTAACGAATTTAAATAACCAATAGTTTTTGGAGAATAAAATGTCCTATAAAGTGGCGGTCGTGGGAGCGACTGGCAACGTTGGCCGCGAAATGCTCAATATATTGCATGAACGTGAGTTCCCTGTATCAGAAGTCGTCGCATTAGCGTCAAGTCGTTCAATTGGTCAGGAAGTGACCTTCGGTGATAAGACCATCAAAACAAAATGCCTTGATGATTATGATTTTACGGGTACGGACATTGCCCTTATGTCAGCGGGTGGTTCCATTTCCAAGAAATGGGGCGAAAAAATCGGCGCGACAGGATGCGTGGTAATTGATAACAGCTCACACTTCAGAATGGATCCTGATGTGCCACTGATTGTGCCTGAGGTAAATTCTGACGCGATCAAAGGCTATACAAAAAAAAATATAATCGCCAATCCCAACTGTTCAACGGCGCAAATGATGGTGGCGTTAAAGCCACTTCATGACGTTTCTAAAATTAAACGCTGTGTGGTTTCAACATACCAGTCTGTTTCGGGTTCCGGAAAAGCGGGGATGGAAGAACTCTGGACGCAATCACGGGCCATTTTCGTAAATGATCCTGTGGAAATGAACGTTTATCCAAAGCAGATCGCTTTTAACGTTATTCCGCATATTGATGTGTTTATGGACGATGGTAATACCAAAGAAGAATGGAAAATGGTGGTGGAAACTGGCAAAATTCTTGATCCGGATATCCGCGTTAGCGCCACATGCGTGCGCGTCCCTGTTTTTCTTAGCCACTCCGAAAGTATCAACCTTGAATTCACTCGTGAAATGACCGTGGCCCGCGCCCGTGAAATTTTACGCGAAGCACCGGGCATTATGGTCATTGATAAACACGAAGACGGCGGTTACATCACCCCGATCGATGCCGCTGGTGAGTTTGCCACCTACATCAGCCGCATCCGTAAAGACGAAACCGTAAAACACGGCATAAATCTATGGTGCGTATCCGATAACCTGCTAAAAGGCGCAGCACTAAACGCGATACAAATCGCCGAGGTGCTTTGTCGGGATTATCTCAAAAAAGGTTAAATAAACCAATAAAAAAAGGCCCGCTAATTTAGCGAGCCTTTTTCTTTAATTTAGTGGTTAATTACCCCTGCCGTTCAATCATCATCTTTTTGATCTCGCCAATCGCCTGAGCGGGGTTTAGGCCTTTCGGGCAGGTGTTGGTGCAGTTCATGATGGTGTGGCAGCGGTATAGGCGGAAGCTGTCTTCGAGGTTATCGAGACGTTCGCCTGTGTTTTCATCGCGGGTGTCTACGAGCCAGCGGTATGCTTGAAGTAGCACGGCGGGGCCGAGATATTTATCACTGTTCCACCAGTAGCTTGGGCAGCTGGTTGAGCAGCAGGCGCACAGAACACATTCGTATAGGCCATCAAGCTTAAGACGTTCTTCCGGTGATTGTAGACGCTCCGTGCCACTTGGCGCCGGTGTCTGGGTCTGCATCCATGGTTTGATGCTGGCGTATTGGGCGTAAAAGTTCGTTAAGTCCGGCACCAGGTCTTTCACCACATCCATATGCGGCAGTGGGAAGACGTTGACGTCGCCCTTATAAGCGGCGATATCGATAGTGCAGGCGAGAGTATTTTTGCCGCCAATATTCATGGCGCAGGAACCGCATACCCCTTCGCGGCATGAGCGACGAAATGTTAAGGTCGGATCAATTTCATTTTTAATTTTGATCAGCGCGTCGAGCACCATCGGTCCGCATTTATCAAGATCAACTTCATAAGTGTCAATGCGCGGGTTTTCACCGTCATCTTCGTTCCAGCGATAAATGTTGAAACGTTTGATGTTGGTTGCGTCACTTTCAGCGGCCCATGTTTTACCTTTTTTATAGGTAGAGTTTTTGGGAAGTTTAAATTCAGCCATTTTGTCAGTACCTTCCCTTAATAAACACGTGGTTTTGGTTTGATGTAATCAACTTCATCGGTCAGCGTATAATCATGGACCGGGCGGTAAGTGATATCCACTTTGCCGTTATCTAAATGAGCAATGGTATGCTTCATCCACTCATCATCATTTCGGTCCGGATAATCTTCATGCATATGAGCACCGCGACTTTCCTTGCGGTTGGCGGCGCAGTGCATAGTAACTTGCGCTTGACCCAATAGGTTTTCAAGCTCCATCGCTTCAACGAGGTCACTGTTCCAAACTAGTGAACGGTCAAAGGTTTTAATATCCGGTAGCAGCTTGGCCACATCGTCAATTTTGCTTTTGCCTTCTTCAAGAACTTCTTCGGTTCGAAACACGGCGCAGTTTGCTTGCATGGTACGCTGCATTTTGTCACGAATATCAGCCGTTGATATTGAACCGTCCGCATAACGAAGACGGTCAAGACGTGAAAGCGCCATTTCAGCGTGATCATCAGAAAGTTTTGGATGCGATGCGCCGGCCGTTACCACATCGGCAACTCGCTGCGCTGCCGCGCGGCCAAACACCACAAGGTCAATCAGTGAGTTTGAACCAAGACGGTTGGCACCGTGAACCGACACACAGGCCGCTTCACCAATGGACATAAGCCCCGGTACAATACGGTCTGGATCATCAGAGCTTGGGTTTAGCACTTCACCGTGATAATTGGTCGGAATACCGCCCATATTATAATGCACGGTTGGCAGCACCGGAATTGGTTCTTTATTAACATCAACACCAGCGAAAATTTGCGCTGATTCTGAAATACCAGGTAGGCGTTCCGCAAGAATATCCGCGTCCAGATGATCAAGGTGAAGATAAATATGATCGCCATGTTCGCCGACACCGCGTCCTTCACGGATTTCATAAGACATTGAACGCGATACCACATCACGTGAGGCGAGGTCTTTTGCAGATGGCGCATAACGTTCCATGAAACGCTCGCCTTCTGAATTAACAAGATAGCCGCCTTCGCCGCGCGCGCCTTCAGTGATCAGCACGCCTGCGCCATAAACGCCGGTTGGATGAAATTGAACAAATTCAAGATCCTGAAGCGGTAAGCCGGCGCGCTGCACCATTCCGCCACCGTCACCGGTACAGGTATGAGCGCTTGTGGCCGAGAAATATGCCCGGCCATATCCGCCGGTCGCTAGTGTCGTTGAATGAGCGCGGAAGCGGTGAAGCTTTCCGGTGTTCATATCCAGCGCAATAACGCCCTTACATTCACCATTTTCCATAATCAGGTCGATGGCGAAATATTCAACGTAAAAATCTGTGTCATATTTTAAAGACTGTTGATAAAGCGAATGAAGCATGGCGTGACCAGTACGGTCAGCGGCGGCGCATGTGCGCTGGGCTGGGGCGCCTTCACCGAATTCTGTTGTCATGCCGCCGAACGGACGCTGATAAATGCGTCCTTCTTCGGTGCGGCTGAACGGAACACCGAAATGTTCAAGTTCATAAACCGCTTTTGGGGCTTCGCGCACCATATATTCGATGGCGTCCTGATCACCGAGCCAGTCAGAACCCTTAACGGTGTCATACATATGCCACTGCCATTTATCGGGGCCCATGTTGCCAAGCGACGCGGCGATACCACCCTGCGCCGCCACCGTGTGTGAACGGGTTGGGAATACTTTTGAGATACAGGCCGTTTTGAGGCCGCTTTCGGCGATGCCCATGGCCGCACGAAGTCCGGCACCACCAGCGCCGATAACAATCGCATCATAAACATGATCTTCTATTTCATATGATTTGCTCATTATGTCTAAACCTTACAGCGCAATTTTTAATATGGAGAAAAGGGCCGTGGTCGCCAGAGCAACACAGCCAAATGTGACAATTACCTGAAGGGCCATTTTAGCGCCTTCCGTATGAATATAATCTTCAATGATAACCTGAAGGCCAAGTTTCAGATGATAGATGCCGGTACTGACAAAAAGGATCATAAGAACGGCAACTAGCGGTGAATTCATCCAGTTGATCACTATTTCATAATCAGCCTGGGTCATTTGCACAACACTTGCGACAAACCAAATGGTCAGCGGGATAAGCGCGACGGCGGTTAGTTTCTGCATCCACCAGTGATGGGTGCCGTTTTTTGCTGAACCAAGGCCGCGAACTTTACCGAGAGGGGAACGTAAACTCATCATATCTCTCCTATATCATGCCGTAGCCGACAGCCCATGAAAGGACGGTAAGCATTACGCTGAATAATAAAACCATTTTGCTGGAACGGTGGGTTTCTTCAAGATCAAAACCTTTTCCCATATCCCAGAACAGGTGACGAATACCGTTGCAAAGATGCAGCATCAATGAAAAAGTAAAGCCGAGTAGAACTGTTTTTCCGACAATGCTGCTCATGAACATACGAAATTGATCGTAGGCGTCTGGTCCGGTTGCGATGGCAATGATCCACCATGTCATTAATAAAGCGCCACCACCAAGGGCAACGCCCGTTGCGCGGTGAAAGATGGAAAGTGCCATCTCGAGGCTCCATGAATAAATCTGCAAATGCGGCGAGGTGGGCCGCTTGGCATGAGACATATGCTATTCCCTCAGATGAATTAATTTTAACGGAGGAAACCTCCTCCCCTTCAATACCGTTTTTAGCATAATGAGGGGATAGAGCAAGTTATTACAGATAATAATTAATCTTGCTCTTTAATTTTATTCAATTTAATCCATATTCTATATTATGTTCATACAAATTCAAAAAATAGAGACCTTCAATATATGATCAAAAGTATTTTACCGCCTGTAGCAATAAAAAGACCATTTGAGATGGAAATTCACAGACACAAGCGTGTTGATGATTATTACTGGATGCGTGATGATGATCGTGAGGACCCGGAAATTCTCGCCCATCTGGAGGCTGAAAATAATTATCTTAAATCTATGATGTCCCACACAGAGGATTTTCAGGATAAACTTTACGCGGAAATTGTCGGGCGGATTAAAAAAGATGACAGCACGGTTCCGGTTCTAAAAAATAACTATTGGTATCAGGCGAAATATGACGGCGAAAATGAATATCCCGTGCATCAGCGCTGGAAAGACGGCACAGATACGCGTGACGTTTTGTTTGATGTTAATAAAATGGCAGGTGAGCATAGCTATTTTAATTTAAGTGGTTATGCCGTTAGTCCGGATAACAAACTTGCTGCGTTTGGAACGGATACACTCAGCCGCCGTATGTATGTTATGGAAGTAAAAAATTTAAAAACCGGTGACTTGCTTATGGACAAGCTTGAAAGTACATCCGGTGAAGCCGTCTGGGCAAACGATAATGAGCATTTTTTCTATATTAAAAAAGATGAACAGACACTCCTTGGTCAGGAAGTGTTTAGGCACAAACTAGGCACCGACCAAAGCGAAGACAAGCTGGTTTATAAAGAAAAAGATGATAGCTTTTATATGGGACTTTCTAAATCACGCGATGGCAGCGTTATTTATATCCATCATAACAGCACGACTATGGCCGGGGTTTCTATTCTTGATGCAGATGAGCCGCTCGGTGATTTTAAGCCCTTTTTAGCCCGTGAGGCGGATCATGAATACCAAGTCGAAAAAATTGGTGATCAATATTATATACTGACCAACCTACAGGCGACTAATTTTCGCATTATGAAAGTTCATCAAGATAACACTGCTGATAAGACTAAATGGCAGGATGTTATTTCACATGAAGCAGATATTTTTATTGAAGATTTCACCGTTTTTGAAAATTATCTTGTCGTCAGTGAAAAGCAGAACGGTGAAAACCGCATTCGTGTGGTGTCATTGAAAAGTGATCAACGGTATAATTTGGAATTTGATGATTCGGTTTTTAGTGTTTACCTTTCAAACAATCCAGAAGTATCTAGTCGTTCAGTTCGCTTAAATTATAGCTCCATGACCACGCCAAATACGGTTTATGAATTTGATCTGGCAAGCGGGGAAAGAAAGCTCCTTAAACAGGACATTATTTTGGGCGATTTTTCGCCTGAATATTATAAGTCAGAACGTATTTTTATTGAAGCAAGGGACGGCAAAAAGGTTCCAGTATCGATTGTTTACCGAAAAGATATGTATAAAGAAGATGGCTCAAGCCCGCTCTTTCAATATGCCTATGGATCATACGGCATCACTATAGAACCAAATTTCAATGCTTCCCGCCTTAGCCTTCTTGATCGCGGGGTGGTTTACGCTATTGCCCATGTGCGCGGCGGACAAATGCTGGGCCGGCCATGGTATGAGGACGGAAAGCTTTTTAATAAACGCAATAGTTTTACGGATTTCATTGATGTTACCAAAGGATTGGTTTCTGGAAATTATGGCCATAAGGATAAAATATATGCCATGGGTGGCAGTGCGGGTGGGCTGCTCATGGGCGGCGTTCTAAATATGGCACCGGAATTATACCTCGGCGTCGGGGCTCATGTACCATTTGTTGATGTTATGACAACCATGCTTGATACGTCTATTCCGCTGACCACAAATGAATATGATCAATGGGGCAATCCGAATGTAAAAGAATATTACGATTATATGCTTTCCTATTCGCCCTATGATCATGTTGAGAAAAAAGACTACCCACATATTCTGGTAACCACGGGACTACATGATAGTCAGGTGCAATATTTTGAACCAATGAAATGGGTCGCCAAATTACGGGACTATAAAACCGATGATAATAAACTGGTCTTTGAAACCGATATGGAAGCCGGCCACGGCGGCGCCTCCGGAAGGTTCAAACGCTTTAAGCAAATCGCCCTTGAATATGCGTTTCTTTTTGATCTATTGGGGATAAAGGAATAGTCATTTTGACATTCCGGGTGAGGCTGTTAAGGTCATAACTGAAATAATATAAATACTAGGGAAAGAAATATGAAAAAATTAACAATGATGGCTCTTGCCGGGGCAATGATTTCATTTACCGCTTCTGCGCAGGATAGTGCGGTTACGGATGATATGATTGAGCATGCTAATATGCTTGGGCAAAATGCTTTAAAATCCAGTCTGACTGAAGACATAATTACGTCACTGACAACCGAGGTTGGGCACCGCCTTGCGGGAACGGCTAATGATAAAAAGGGACGTGAATGGGCTATGGCTAAAATGCTCGCGATGGGCTATGACCGGGTTTGGGAAGAGCCGGTGACCATTCCGTTATGGCACCGTGGTTCGGCGAGCGTGAGAATTACAGCGCCTTATCAGCAGAATATGGCTATTGTTGCCCTTGGAAATAGTGTCAGAACGCCAGAAGGCGGACTGACGGCGGAAGTTGCACAGTTTGATGAATATAAAGATCTTGTTGCCGCAGCACCAAATAGCCTCAATGGTAAAATTGCTTATGTTTCCCTTCGTATGGACGGCAGTGGACTTAAAGGATATGGCTACGCCGGACAGGCGCGCCGTAATGGTTCAGTTGCAGCAGCCAAGGCTGGCGCTTCAGCGATCATTATTCGCTCCATTGGCTCCGATGATAACCGCACGCCCCATACCGGAAGCATGAACTATGCTGAAGGTGTCACGCAAATTCCAGCCGCCGCAATTTCAAACCCTGATGCTGATCTGCTTGATAATATGCTTAAATACGGTGAGCCGGTAACCATTGAGCTGAACATGACATCTCATTCGCATGACCCTGTTGTGACCTATAACGTACTTGGTGAAATTACAGGAACCGAAGAGCCGGAAAAAGCCGTAATGATTGGCGCTCATCTGGATAGCTGGGATTTGGCTACCGGCGCGCTTGATGATGGCACTGGCGTATCAATTATGATGTCCGCAGGAAAACACATCATTGACGGTGGCATTAAGCCAAAACGGTCTATTCGTGTGATGCTATTTGCTGCAGAGGAAGAAGGCCTTTACGGCGCTCATGAATATGTCCGTGCCCATAAAGAAGATCATAATGATTTTGGTAACACTATTCTTGGTGCAGAATGGGACAGCGGAACGGGCCGTATTATTAATATTGCCCCTGGTGTTGGTCCAACATCCCTTAATGTGGTTCGTGAAATGGGTGCTGTATTCGCGCCTTACGGTGTTTCCACACTTATGACTAATACGGCCAAAGGACAGTCAGATATGTCTGCCCTTGGTAATGCGGGTATGCCAGCGGTTAATTTTGGCATGGAGCCAACCAATTATTTTGATTTCCACCATACACCGAATGATACCCTCGATAAAGTTGACATGCCTGCTATTACGCATAACGCGGCGATTTACGCCATGTTTGCCTGGATGGCGGCGACCGTCGATGTGGATTATCAGAAATAAATCTTAATATCCGGGCCTTTTACCAAAAACAGCGGTGCCGACCCGAACATGGGTGGCGCCGCTTTTTATGGCTTGTTCAAAATCACCGCTCATGCCCATGGATATGATGTCTATTTTATTTCTATCCGCGATGGATTTTAATAGTTTAAAATGTTCCGCGCCGTCTTCATCGAAGGGCGGAATACACATAACACCTTTTACGGGCAGGCCTAGCTCATTGCGGCATAGGGTGATAAAATCATCGGTTTCTTCTGGTGCTATTCCCGCTTTCTGGCTTTCATGGCCAGTATTTACCTGTATATAAATATCGCATGACTTATTTTCTTCTTTAAATATCCGGGCGAGGGCGCGGGCTAATTTTGGCCGGTCTACTGTCTCTATGACATCAAAAAGGTCTATGGCTTGGCGTACTTTATTGGTTTGAAGTGGACCGATCAGGTGAAGCTCCACATCAGGATAGGCTTCTTTCATGGCGGGCCATTTCCCGGCGGCTTCCTGAACTCTATTTTCACCAAAGATACGCTGGCCAGCCTCTAGTACAGGCATAATTGTTTCTGCCACATGAACTTTTGAAACGGCAACCAGTGTCACACTGTCATCCTCACGGCCGCACGCTTTTTCAGCGCCTTTTATTTTTTCTTTTATAGTCATCAGATTACTGGTCATCAGTGGCGCCTTAAGTTAAAGTCAGTTTATGAAAAGAAACCTAACAGAGATTTCAAAAGAGCTCAATCGTCAAAGTGGCTTTGAGGGTAAGGCGAGCGTTATTTTTATTACCGACAGGCACGCCCAGCCTTATCCTGAAAATATAGTTTCAGAACTGCCAGTTGGCTCAATGGTGATCATGCGGGATTATGATGATGAAAACAGAGCTGAACTTGGCAGGGCGCTGGGCTATATTTGCAAAGCCCGTAATTTAAAATTTATCGTCGCCGGCGATTATACACTTTGCTTAATGCTTGAGGCAGACGGGATACATTTACCAGAAACCATGATGGATCAAGCACGGGATATAAGAGATGAGCGTCCGGATTATTTTATTACCGCCGCGGCCCATGATGAAAAGGCGATAAAAAAGGCTACAGAGCTTGGGATCGATGCCTTACTGGTCGGCCCGGTTTTTCCAACCAAAAGTCATCCCGAAACCTTTAACGATCCAGACAGTGTAATCGGCCCCGAGCGCTTCAAAAAAATATGCCATAAATATCAGATACCGATTTATGCTTTGGGCGGCGTCAATAGTCAGTCAATAAATGAAATAACAAACTCAGGTGCCGCAGGTATTGCAGCCATAAGAGGGTTATGATTGAAAATAATTAGAAGCTTAGGTTTGTACCGAAAATAAGTGATTTGACATCTTCAAGTGGCACGACATCACTGCCGAGACCATATGAATAATATGTAAAGCGGCCCGTTAGGTTCACATTGGAAAATAGTCTGTAAGCGGCCCCGAGCTCATAGGCAGAAACGCTATCAAAAATGTTATAATCTTCAGAAAGAAGTAACGCGCGGTTACGGTTATATTCGCCGATACGGACATTGGCTGACCAGCTCGCACCAGAATATCCAAATCCTAAATCAAAACCGGAAAGATCAGAGGAAAACAGATAATCATTGCGGCTATAAGATGCGCCAACCTGAAACCCTGAATATCCCAGTCCTAAAGAAAGATTATAGGCCTGAGGTGTAAGAAGCCCGTTATTTAAGAAGCTGGTATATCTGTTTAAGGAAGATTTGATAAAACTAGACCCGAGGACAAGATTTACTGAACTTCTAGGGTTAAATGGATTGCTCGCTTCACGGGATGGATTTAAAGATAATACGAGTTGTGAGCCACCAAGACTGCCAGCAACATTACCTGCGCCAGAGCCGCCATCAAGTGAAGACGCCAATGCCGGCATGTTAAAGGATAAGGAAGGGCTATATTGATAGCGCTGATTAAACTGCAGTAAAGGAACCATTCTTTTGTTGGCCTCACCTAAAGCGATAATTGGTGCTTTTCTATTTTCAGGCTCGGTAAGAAGAACATATTGTTCTGTTTCTTCACTCGGGTTTAGGAATTGGTTAAAATCATCCTGCATATTTTCAGTAATAATTTCATCACTGTTAAGGATGGAATGTTGCTTATATTCTGGATTTAGGCGAATCTGTTCTTGGGCAAATGCAGAAGATGCTATGCAGTGAGCACCTAAAATACCGATCATTACTGTCGCGTAGCGAATTTTACTAACGTAACTTTTCACATTAAATCCCAAACGAATAACAAAATTTACACAACAAAATCAAAGGGTTACTAAAAAGTAACAATTTAATTTGCGTTGTAATATTTATTATTACAAAAAGTCTTCCAATTTTTCTTGTAAATAAGTATATAGAATTAAAATAAAATTTCAATCCTTTGAAAGAAAAAAGGCTATTTTTTTCAAACGATTAGTTAAATATTGGTGTCATTAGCAGATAAACAACTTTATCAAACAAGTTGCAATGGCTATGATGCAAAATACTTCTGTTGTATACAGCGGAATAACCTCCCATTTATTATTGGGTGACAAAGAATGGATATTAAATGACAATGAAACTAGAAATTTCCAAGAAACTATTTCTGGCAATATTGACTTTAGCGACGCTGCTACTGCTAAGTAGTTGCAGCAGAAGAAGTGAAATCGGCGAGCCGCGTGATAATATTGAAGCTGCCGAAGAAGTATTTTCAATTGGTGTTAACGCCTATCTATGGAGTGCGACACTGGATACATTATCATTTATGCCACTTATGAATGCCGATCATGAAAGTGGTACAATTATTTCTGACTGGAAAGTAAACCCGTCGGATAGCAACGAGCGCAGCAAAGTTGATGTTATTATTGTTGGTAAAGAACTTCGTGCTGATGCGCTAAGAGTTTCTGTTCACCGTGAGACACTTCAAAATGGTAATTGGGCTTCTATTGAGCCAAGACCGGAATCTGCTACTCAGATCATAACCGCGATTATTATCAAGGCGAGATTACTGCGCCGTGACAATGCCCCTCGTTAATATTTCAACCGATTGAACGTGACAAATAAAGCTTAACCTTGCTCAGATTTTGTAATTATCAGGACTTAAAAGTATGACACGCTATAACGCCGGTGCAACAGAGGCAAAGTGGCAAAAAATCTGGGCGGAAAATGATACTTTCACCGTTACAGTAGATAAAAGCCGTCCTAAATATTATGTGCTGGAAATGTTTCCGTATCCATCAGGCCGTATTCATATGGGCCATGTTAGAAACTATACACAAGGTGATGTCGTTGCGCGCTATAAACGGGCCAAGGGCTTTAATGTTCTTCATCCGATGGGATGGGATGCTTTTGGCATGCCAGCGGAAAATGCGGCGATGGAACATAATGTTCATCCGGCCAAATGGACCTATGAAAATATTGCCCATATGAAAATGCAGCTTAAAAGCATTGGATTTTCATTTGACTGGTCCCGTGAACTGGCAACGTGTGATCCTGAATATTACGGTAAAGAACAGTCCATGTTCATTGATTTTATAGAGGCGGGCCTTGTGTACCGTAAGGAATCCTGGGTTAATTGGGACCCGGTGGATAATACGGTGCTTGCTAATGAACAAGTGATCGACGGGAAAGGCTGGCGCAGTGGTGCTGCCGTAGTCCGTAAAAAGTTAAATCAATGGTTTTTCAAAATAACCGATGTTGCCGATGAGCTGGACAGCGAACTAGCCGAGCTTGAGCGCTGGCCGGATAAAGTTCGTGTCATGCAGAAAAATTGGATCGGTAAATCAAAAGGTATGCGCCTTACTTTCACAGAAGCTGCCTCTACGGAGTCAGAGGATGAGAAGAATGTTACCGTTTATACGACAAGGCCGGATACTCTTTTTGGGGCGTCTTTCATTGCTATAGCGGCGGATCATCCACTTAGCGCGCATTATGCTGAGAGTGATCCTGAGCTTGCAAAATTTGTTGTAGAATGCCGCAAACTTGGCACGAGCGAAGAAGCACTTGAGAAGGCGGAAAAGAAAGGCTTTAAGCTTGATCTTGAATTGCAGCACCCTTTTATTGATGACTGTAAACTGCCGGTTTATGTCGCCAATTTTGTGCTCATGGATTACGGCACCGGCGCCGTTTTTGGCTGTCCGGCTCATGATCAACGAGATCTTGATTTCGCGCGCAAATATGATCTGAATGTCCAGGCGGTCGTTATTCCAACGGGCGAAGATCCTGCGACATTTACGGTCGAAAATATTGCTTATACGGATACGGGTACAATTGGCAATTCAGATTTTCTCGACGGGATGAGCGTTGAAGAGGCTAAAGCAAAAGTCATTGCCCTTGGTGAAGAGGGTGGCTACGGCGAAGCGACAACCAATTACCGCCTTCGTGACTGGGGCATTAGCCGCCAACGTTATTGGGGCGCGCCAATTCCGATGGTTTACTGTGATGATTGTGGTGTTGTGCCGGTCGCTAAAGCTGACCTGCCCGTTGTGCTTCCTGATGATATTACTTTCGATAAGCCGGGCAATCCGCTTGATCACCACCCGACCTGGAAACATGTAAATTGTCCTGTCTGTGAAAAACCTGCACTACGGGAAACGGATACTTTTGATACCTTCATCGATAGTTCATGGTATTTTGCACGCTTTGCCTGTCCAAACTCTGATTTGCCGCTCGATAAAGAGCTTACGGATTATTGGATGCCTGTTGATCAATATGTTGGTGGGGTTGAACATGCAATTCTTCACCTGCTTTATTCTCGCTTTTTTACCCGCGCTATGAAAGAAATCGGTCTTTGTGATGTAAAAGAACCTTTTGATGGACTTTTTACACAAGGAATGGTTTGCCATGAAACTTATCAGGATAAGCAAGGCAGCTGGATTCTTCCTGAAGATCTGGATAAGCAGGATGACGGCAGTTTTAAAATCAGAGCAACCGGCGAGATTGTTTCGGCCGGACGTTCCGTTAAAATGTCAAAGTCCAAGAAAAACGTCATTGATCCTACGGCGATCATTGATACTTACGGCGCGGATACCGCCCGTTGGTTTATGCTTTCCGATAGTCCTCCTGAACGTGATCTTGAATGGACCGAAGAAGGGGTTGAGGGCGCATGGCGCTTTACCCAACGTCTTTGGCGTACGGTTACGACTAATCTGGATGCGGACGCTGCAAATATTGATGAGCCCGCTGAGTTTTCAAAAGCAGCGAAAGAACTTCGCCGCATAACCCATATGTCTATGGATATGATCGGCAAAGATATTGAAAATTTCCATTTCAATGCCTCCGTTGCGCAGACCTATAAATTCGCGAACGCCATTGCTGCATTTGATGCGGATGGATCAGACGGTGATCGTTATGCACTTTTTGAAGCGATAAAGACGATTATTATAATTACGTCACCAATGATGCCGCATTTATCAGAAGAAATGTGGACGCTTATTGGTGGTGAAGGACTAATTGCCGATGCGGCGTGGCCAGTGGCCCGCCCGGAACTGATGCAACAAACATCCGTAACCGTTATTGTACAGGTTCAGGGCAAACTACGTGATAAACTTGACGTTGCCAAAGACATGGATAAGGCCGAACTTGAAGCCCTAGCACTGGCCTCGTCAAAGGTTCAGAGCTTTATTGGTGATAAGCAAATCAGAAAGATTATTGTCGTTCCCAATAAAATCGTTAATATTGTCGTTTAAGCTTCTTACTATTAAGGCCGAAACATGCGTATAAATTTTAAATTCACAAAGTCAGTCGTTGCAATTAGTGTTTTCTTGTTGCTGGCTTCTTGCGGATTTAAGCCGATGTACGGTGAAAACTCGGTGACGGGTTCTAACCTAGCCCAGCTGATGGCCAATATTGAAATTGACCGGATAACGAATATTTCCGGTCGTCAGGAACGACTATCCCAACTGATTGAAAATAACCTGCTAGATAGAATTTCACCGCGTTCTTCGAATGGCTCGGGGACGGCTTATTTATTAAAAGCAAATTACGACGTTGAAGAACAGGGTTATGGTATTCGCGATGACGAATCGGTGACACTGCAGAATTTAAAGCTTACCGTTGCCTTCAGGCTAGTTGAAATTAGTAGCGATGACACCATAATGGACGGCACCGCCCGGGCCATTGTGACTTATGATCTGGTGCAGTCGGATTTTTCAAACCTGGCAGCGCGCGAAACATCGTTGGAACGTCTTTCTGAAGAAGTCGCTAATCAGATTGTCACTAGAATTGGCACCTTTTTAAGTAATAATCAGCAAAATTCGGGTTCCTGATAATGAAAATATCCTACCGCGACATTGATGCCCAGGTTCGAAAGCTTTCCCCTGGCTATCAGGCCGTGCTTATTTATGGTCCCGACGAAGGACTGGTCAGGGAGCGGGCAACAAAGATTGCAAAACAAGTTGTGGAGGACTTACAGGACCCGTTTCTTGTCGCTAATATTGATCCGGATAGTCTTAAAAGTGAACCGGGTATTTTAGCCGATGAAGCCGCCGCCATTTCGATGATGGGCGGCCGGCGCGTGATCCGCGTTGAAGGGGCCGGTGAAAACGCCACCAAAGCGGCGGAAAATTTCCTTACAAACCCGATCGGTGACGGGCTTATCATTATTACGGCTGGGAATCTTCGCCCGACAGCGGGGCTTCGCAAACTTTTTGAAAAATCAAAAAATGCCGTCGCACTTCCTTGTTACGAGGATAACCAAGCATCCCTTGATGCGCTAATCCATGAAGTAATGCGCGGAGCGGGCCTTTCCATTGATGCCGATGCGGTATCCTTCCTGCAAATGAATTTGGGTAGTGACCGGTTGGTGTCCAGAAGCGAGCTGAACAAGCTTTCCATTTATATGGGCGAAGCGGGAAAACGGGAAAGCGATATGGTAACGCTTGATGATGTTTCGGCCTGCGTGGGTGATAGCGGTGCGCTTAGCATTGATATGATCACCAGTGCCACGCTTAGCGGCAACCTGCGCGGTCTTGATGATAGTCTGTTCAAAGCTTTTAACCGCGGCGAAAATGCCATTGCCGTGCTTAGATCACTGCTGCGCAAAGTGCAGCGTATGCATTTGGCGCGCGGTTATATGGATCAGGGCTTTTCCGCCGATCAGGCCATGGGAAAGCTTATCCCGCGTGTTTTTGCCATGGAAACAAACCGTTTTAAAATGGATTTGAATAAATGGACCACCGGAAGACTTGCCAGTGTCATGTCTATAACATCGCAAGCCGAACAAGACTGCAAAACCACCGGCATGCCGGTTGAGGCTATTTGTGCGAGGGCCTGCCTTCGGATCGCCAATGCTGCGAAGCGGTAGTTACGCCAGTCCCTCTATCGGTATCCCTGTTACGTCTTCACCGGTTAAACCTTCAATCGCGTTGGCAATAGCTGGCTGAAGTCCAGCTTGCATCTTTTCGCCGCAGCCCATGGGGTGGGCGCCGTTATCGAGCAGTTTTATATCGACATTTTCTGCGCCTTCACCGATAAGGGAGACCGGATAATCATCAAAATTACCCTGTTCTATCTGGCCGTTTTTCATGGTGATTTTGCCGCTGCGCATCATGGATAGGGCGAAAACTATGGAACTATGGATTTGCCTTTTGAAACTTTGCGGGTTAATCACGCGGCCATGGTCAGCGACAACCCAGATTTTATGTACTTTTATTCTGCCGTCCTCAAGCCTTCTCACGTCGGCCATATGGCCGCTATAATATTGATAAGGTCTGCCCGGCACTCCTTCAAAAGCGAAGGCATAGCCACGGGACATGCCGTCCGCTAGCGGAGAAGCATCATTTATAACCTGAAGTTCTTTCATGACAATTGCCGCACGTTCATTTTCACTAAGCAGTTCTGCCCGTAGCTCAATGGGTCCCCGGCCGCTAACCTTGGCGAGCCGATCAATCATCACTTCATTGGCAAAATTGGTATAACCGTGACTAATGCCGCGCAAAATACCTACCGTGATTGGTAGTTCTGCCATTCCGTAAGCGAGATAGCGATTAGGTATTTTGTAAGCGGGCTCTATCCCTGCGGAGCCAACAAACCGACCGCGTTTTGTGCCACGGTCACGCGGTGAAAAATGATAAGGGGATGTATCAATGAAGCCGAGTGCCCCGTCCCAGGCAATAAGCTTACCGTCATCGTTCATTTTAGCGCTGATGCGCATCTCACTCATGGATCTGAAATAATCATGTCGAATGTCGTCTTCTCTGGTCCAGATAAGTTTGACCGGATAGCCTGACTTTCTTGACACATCAACCGCTTCAATAACGAAATCTTCCTGCGCGCGTCGGCCGAAACCGCCGCCTGATAAGGTTCTGTGAAAGGTCAAATCATTTTTATCGCGGCCAAGGAATTTTGCCGCCTGATTAAGAGCATCAAGGATACTTTGTGTCGGGGACCAAATCTCACATTTATCATCCGTCACCCATGCGGTGGTATTCATAGGCTCCATGGTGGCATGGGCAACAAAGGGGAAGCTGAAATGACCCGTCAGTGTCTTGCCGCCCTCTGCGGCGAGAACGGCTTTTGCGTCGCCGGGTTCCGGATTACTATCAACGGGCTGATCCAGTTTTTCTTTTAACATCTCTGAAATCATTTCAGATGATAAATTAGCCAACGCGCCGTGATCCCATTCAATCTTTAAAGCCTCACGGCCTTTTTGCGCGGCCCAGAAACCATCGGCAACAACGGCGACACCATTTTCTACTTCAACGACTGAGCGGACCCCTTTTATTTTGAGGGCATCCGCTGCATCAAATGATGCGAGCTTTCCGCCAAATGTCGGGCATCTCTCTAACAAGGCAATTTTTAGTCCGGGGAAAGTGACATCTATGCCGAATTCTGCTTCACCTGTGACCCGTTCTTTTGATCTTAGCTGCGGTAGAGGCTTGCCGATGAGGGTGGATTGTTCCCTAGTTTTATAGTCTGGCACTTTGGGCAGGTAGAGCGTGGATAAGCTTGCGTAAAGTTCATGATAGTGAAATATATTG
>Ga0233449_1001534_pt1 | contig 20440 bp, 20 predicted proteins | sample SI_124_October20_FD_183012 | JGI IMG/M metagenome (GOLD analysis project Ga0233449, IMG submission 183012) | Seawater microbial communities from Saanich Inlet, British Columbia, Canada - SI_124_October2016_200_MG | ecosystem: Environmental > Aquatic > Marine > Inlet | place: Canada: British... | reverse complement strand
AGAGAATGGTAAATAATGGTACTGTTTTAAATAATGATGGAAAATATGATATTGAAGACCCATTTTTCAAAGAGTGGATTAAGCGGAAAAGATCGCATAAGCTATAACTATTCAACTTTCAACTTTCAGACAAAGATAAAAACAATATGGTGTTAAAAAACCAACCAGAGAATTTATTGACAAGTTTTACTGAGGGTGTTCAGTGAAAATTCTTGTGACGGGTGCAAATGGACAGGTGGGGGCCGAATTGATAAGAAGGGGTAACACTCGGGGGTTTCAAATGCTCGCATCAGATGTTTCTGATCTAGATATTTCAAATCAAGATGCGGTAAATAGGTACATTGAGAATTGTAAACCGGACATTCTTATAAATGCTGCTGCATATACTGCGGTGGACAAAGCAGAGTCTGAGAAAGAGTTAGCGCATTCCATTAATCGAGATGGCGCAATATATCTAGCACAGTCATGCTTGGCAGCAAACATTCCGCTATTTCATATTTCTACCGATTACATCTTTGATGGGGGGAAAAATGGCGCATATATTGAAACAGATACTCCGAACCCACAAAGCGTCTACGGAAAGAGTAAACTCGAAGCAGATTTGGCAATCGAATCAGCAATAGAAAAACACATTATTCTTCGAGTGTCGTGGGTTTTTGGAGCTCTTGGTAATAACTTTGTAAAGACGATGCTTCGTCTTGGTTCAGAAAGAGAGGAATTGAAGATTGTGGCAGATCAGCACGGGAGTCCAACTTGGGCCGGAGCAATTGCTTCAACATTACTGGATATCGCAAAACGATACGATGAGGGCAATCCAATCCAATGGGGAACGTATCATTACAGTAGTCAGCCAACCACAACTTGGTACGAGTTCGCCGGCACCATATTTGACCAAGCGGTAGATTTTGGGATGATGGAGAAACGACCTAAAATAGACTCAATATGTACTGAAGAATTCCCCACTGCTGCTGCACGCCCCTTAAATTCAGTGCTTGATTGCAGTAAAATAATCACAGCGTTACGAACACCACAGCCCGACTGGCGTACTGGTCTCAAAGAGGTATTGTCAGAATGGAGAGAGCAATGAATCACACACCAAAAAACCTACTAATAACTGGTGGCGCAGGGTTTATAGGCAGCAATTTTGTTCACTATTGGCTAGAACAATATCCAAGCGAACGGTTGATTATTTTAGATGCATTGACATACGCAGGCAATATGTTAAACCTCTCAGGTGCTGAAGATAACCCACAATTCACATTTGTTCACGGTGATATATTGGATACAGAATTAGTGGAACAATTACTTGTTGACGAGAAAATCGACACCATTGTTCATTTTGCAGCCGAATCTCATGTCGATAGATCTATTCACGGGCCAGATGCTTTTCTAAAGACGAATATTGAAGGCACACACTCACTGTTGAAAGCAGCGAAAAAAGTTTGGATTGATGGTGGGCCAGCCACACACCGATTCCACCATGTTTCAACGGATGAAGTGTACGGAACGCTCACTGCAGATGATCCACCATTTACAGAAACAAACCAATATTTACCAAACTCCCCATACGCAGCAAGTAAAGCATCTTCCGACCATATAGTTCGAAGTTACCACCATACATATGGTTTAAATACAACGATTAGCAACTGCTCTAATAACTACGGCCCCTATCAATTTCCAGAAAAACTTATTCCCCTTGTTATTGCTAACGCTCTAGAAGGCAAGCCACTCCCAATTTACGGAGACGGAAAACAAATACGCGACTGGCTGTTTGTGGATGATCACAATAGGGGTATTGACCTTGTGATTCGAAATGGAAAAGTTGATAACACATACAACATCGGTGGCAATAATGAGTGGACGAATATTGACATTGTGACTCGCATTTGTGAACTTATGGACGAACAACATCCCAAGGGCGCTCCTCACAAGGATTTAATCACGTATGTCAAAGATCGCGCAGGACATGACCGCAGGTATGCCATTGATGCAACAAAAATAACATCGGAACTTGGTTACAAGCCAGAAGAAACTTTTGAAACTGGAATCGAAAAAACTATAGCGTGGTATCTAGAAAATGAACAGTGGTGGCGTAGCGTGATGGATGGTTCATACCAAAATTGGATTGAAAAGAATTATGTGTAACTCACATTTAGAGAAATATACACATGAGAAATAAGCCTCTCATTTTCGGATCCCCTGCAATTGGGAATGATGAAATAGAAGAAGTGGTTTCTGTACTGCAGAGCGGTTGGCTTGGCACGGGACCAAAAGTGGCTCAGTTCCAAAATAATTTTGCTGCTTATAAAGGCATTGAGCATGCGGTCGCACTTAATTCCTGTACAGCGGCACTACACTTAAGTATCTTGGCAGCGGGCATAGGAAAAGGTGATGAGGTGATTACTACTCCTCTTACTTTTTGTGCAACAATCAACGCAATTATTCACGCTGGAGCAACCCCAGTATTAGCAGACATTGATCCCGTGACCATGAACATTTCTGTAAGTGAAGTGCAAAATAAAATTACAAATAAAACAAAAGCAATCATTCCAGTGCACTTTGCGGGTCGATCTTGTGATATGAATACCCTGTGTAACATTGCAGAAAATAACAAACTAAAAATTATTGAAGATTGTGCACACGCAATTGAAACAGAATTTCATGGTCAGAAAACCGGTACGTTCGGAGATTTTGGTTGTTTTAGTTTTTATGTGACAAAGAATGTTGTTACTGGTGAAGGTGGCATGGTTATAACAAAAAACGAAGAAGATGCTGCGCGGATTAAGACCCTTGGACTTCATGGAATGAGTAAGGATGCGTGGAAACGGTTTGGTGACGAAGGATACAAACATTATCAAGTTGTAGAGTGTGGATACAAGTACAACATGATGGATTTGCAAGCGGCTATTGGCATTCACCAGTTGCAAAGAGTAGAAACAAATTGGATTAGGCGGCAGGAAATATGGAATCGATACAACGAAGCCCTTGCTGATCTGCCTATTACTCTCCCAGCACCAATTGAACCGAATACGCGTCACGCCTACCATCTCTATACCGTGTTGATTGACGAGCATCAATGCGGGATTAGTCGAGACAAGTTTCTTGAAGCAATGTCATCGCAAAATATTGGCGTAGGCGTGCATTATCTCAGCATTCCAGAACACCCTTACTATCAACAAACGTATAGTTGGCGACCAGGTGATTATCCTCACGCCTCTCGCATTGGAACCCAGACGGTGAGTCTCCCGCTTTCCGCGAAATTAAGCGATCACGACATTGATGACGTGATTTGTGCAGCATTTAAAACATTGGCGAATAAAACAAAATGAATGCCCCAGTAGTTATATTTTTGTGTGGCGACCGGTCACCATACGGAATGGCGCACCTAGAACCAATCATTGAACATTTTGACGTTAAAGCAATAATAATCGCAGATGATGACAGGTGGAAAACATTTAGAGATAGTTTGGGAGGTGGAGAACAGTATGTTTACAGAAAAACTCCACCTAGGTTGTTACACATAGTTATAACCATCTTGAAAAAAAGCATTGCTTTATATAGGAGCATAAAGCATAAAACAAAATTTAGAAAGCTTGGGATACCTATTATGGAGTTAAACGACGTGAATGCCAGTGGGTCGATCGATATAATTTCAAAACTATCTCCAGAATTACTTGTATCAGCCGCATACCCCCAATTGTTTGGCACTGAACTTCTGAGGATAGCACCTGGTGGGGCCGTAAATTTTCACCCATCACTTCTGCCTAGGTGCAGGGGGGCGCACCCTCATTATTGGTGCCTGGCAACGGGAGAGAAACAAGGAGGGGTTACTGCGCATTATATGACACCCCAACTAGATAGCGGCGACATTATTGCTCAATGTTCTTTTAATTTAGAGGGGCTCTATTACAATGAGCTGTACAAGAAAATAATTAAAATAACCCCCAAGTTAGTACACAAAGTTTTAAATTTTGTGAATAGCACAAACGCACTCGCTTCTCCCCAAAAATCTGTCGAAGCAACTATTTTTAGAAACGATAGAGAAATACACCGTAAGCTCGATTTCAATACTATGGAATCACAAAAACTACTCAATCTAGTTAGAGCTGGCAGAAGTTATTTATTTTATAATGGATTACAAATTTATATTGAGCAGGCAGTTGTTGTTGATAACAACAGGCACATGTTAAATAATATAAAACCATCACCAGGGACAATTGTTGATATAAACGAAGATGGCGTTGTTGTAATTACACTCGACCAAACTTTTTTGATAATAAAAAAAGTTAGATGGCGAATAAAATCTAAGAAAAGTTCATCATGGGTAAAAAAATGTAATATGAATATTGGAGAAGTGTTGGTGTGAATCAAATGGCAGGTAGATCAGATAAAATGTTAAATGGCATTTGTAACAAGAAACCATGTAATCGCCACAGGCACCCTTTGTGGGTTGGCATGGTATTAGTTTACAAAACAACACGACCCATAAAAAAAATAATCCGATTCACCCTAAAACTATTGGTCCTTAAATGAACATTAAGATAGCTACTAGAAACAAATTATTCTGTCTGTTTAGAAGGCTTTACATTTCTGGACTTTACGAAAATAGGGTAGGAATAAAATCATATAACCAGCTAGTATCTAGTGAATTGTTTGCTTCAAAAACCCATTCTCAGAAACTGCAAATATCAATAGACGAGTTATGTTTACCATTTGATGGGCTAAATGATCAATTTACACTGCTCGGTACTACTTTAAAGGGGTCGCCCCACTACGGATTAGTTCAATCAATACGCAATGGCGATGATATTAGATCTTGCGAATATGTTTGCAGGCGAAGGAGGGGCACACTGGACTTTTTGCCTTCGATGTCTATGAATAGCAAGCATCTTTACAACTTGAAACGTTCGTATGTCGATAAGGTGACCTTGGTTGAAGAGAAAAAATATAATCCAATTAAAGTAGCATTTGTAAGTGGTAAATACTACATTTTAGATGGAAAGCATACTGCAGCAACCTGCTACTTGTTAGGTGTGACCCCAACTTGTATTGATGTATCGTCCGCAGTTTTAGACAGTTTTTTTTGGTGGGTTTGCAGGAAAATGGAAAAGTCAAAAAGAAACTATAATACACACTTGGAGTGGTTCCAAAATATTGAGTTCAGTTACCAATTGCTTTAGGTTTTAAATGAAATATAATTCAGTAAAAGAAGTTGTCTTAGATTTAGAGAAGAATCCAGCCGAGCGTAGCGGGAACATTTACCATCCCATGCCGTTCCCTGAATTTTCCCACCTAAAAACAAGCACAAATAAAGCATCGGCATTCAAAAAATTAAAAGTGATATTGAACGCGGCTAAGTTGGTTTGTCAAAATAATTTAAAAGACAAAACATTGTTGGATGTTGGCGCCAATGGTGGCTTTTACACATTCTCACTTGCCAAAGAAGGGATGTCTGTCACATCTTTTGAGCCACACGATAGATACTCTGTAATAGGGGGTTTTTTGGCAAAAGAAAAATTTTTAAATGTTGATTGGAAACCTGTTTCGTTTGACGAAAACCTAATACCAGAACAGCGATTTGATTTAACACTTATGTTAAGTGTGTTCCAGTGGATGTCTGACGGCCATAAAAACATTGATAATGCATTTAAACAACTTCGCTATATATCTTCGGTTAGCGAAAATTTGATTTTTGAACTCGGTTTTAATACTGGAAAATCCTGTATTACAACGACAAGAAAAAACCATTATGCAGAGTTAATTAGATTGCTGCAAGACAATACAAATTACAGTTTTTTTAAATTAATCGGTACAACCAGTGCCTGGGGATTTAGGCGGAATAGATTTATAGTTCTCTGTTCTAATAATAAAGAGTTGGACGATTCTGCCTATAGAAAACTAATTAGAAATATGTGTGCGCGAAGCACAAAAACATAAATGCAGCTTAAACACGCGGCAGCAAGTGGCGTTCGGTGGACGGCTTTATCACTTCTGGTGGTATCAGTCACCCAACTTTTCCGGCTCATTGTACTGGGTAATATTCTTGAACCAAGTTCTTTTGGCTTGTTAGCAATGATGCTCGTTGCAACTGGGTTTATGGAGTTGGTTAGCAGGTTGGGTTTGAGTGAGTCAATAATTCAACATCATGAACCTACCCACATTGAACTATCTAGCCTTTATTGGCTAAACATAATTATGGGTTGTTTGATGTACGCAATCTTTATATTACTCATTCCACTTTTTGCCTTTATTTTTTCTACCCCAGAATTAATTGAATTGTTTCCATGGCTGGGTCTAACTCTTCTGGTTGTTCCTTGGGGTGCTCAGTTTCATGCCATGTTGCAAAAAAAATTATGTTTTAAGTCAATTGCTATCATTGAAATAACTTCAGTTGTTATTGGAGCAACCGTTTCGATTGCGTTAGCAATAAATGGGTTTGTGGTTTGGTCATTGGTTTGGGGGGTAATATCCCAGTGTTTTGTATTAACGATATTGTTCGTACTGGTTGGATGGAACCATAGGATGTTCCCCGGGTTACACTTCAAATATGATGCGATAAAACCCTATTTATCATTTGGATTCCATCGGATGGGCGGAATGCTGTTAAATTATTTTAATGTGCGCGCAGACCAGTTTGTTGTTGGTGTATTATTGGGACCACAAGCACTGGGCTACTATAGCATGGCCTTTAATCTAGTATTACGTCCCATCTCTCAAATTAATCCAATGTTAACCAAGATCGCATTTCCAGTGCTTACAAAAGTTAGGGACGACAAAATTAAATTGAGGCGTGGATATTTCAAACTGTTAGATTTATTAAGTAGTATTAATTCACCCCTGCTAATTGGTGTTGCGTTAGTAGCACCTGTTATGGTGCCAGCGCTATTGGGTGAAAAATGGTTGCCTACTGTTCCATTGATCCAAATTCTATCTTTGTACGCACTTTTGAGGTCAATGGGCAATGCGGGCGGAAGTTTGGTGTTGGCGAGTGGTCGGGCCGATTTGTCACTTTACTGGAATCTGATTCTTTTTTGTATAATTCCAGTAGCTGTATTTTTTGGAGCTAATATAAATGGTCTTCTAGGTGTGTCCTGGACGCTTCTTACGTTGCAGATTATCCTAGTGATCGGTTGGTATCGATACGGAGTGCAACGTTTGTTGGGCAGATGTTTTAGAGGATACATAAAGTCAATTATGATTCCAATGGTGCTGACTTTACCAATGGTGGTAATATTGATCGCCGTCAAATCAGTTATGCCTAGAATAAGCGTCATAACCCAATTAGTGATTGAAGTCTTAATTGGCGCAATAATTTATCTTGGTTTTTACTTTTGGTTAAGGAAAAACTTTATGATCGAACAATTTCGATTGTTTTTTAACTTAAAATAAGAAAATGTTTATTATGAAAAAAAATTGGAAAATTTGTTAAATGGAACCAGTTGTTGTACACTCTTTTCCTGTTTGGTTACCACAAACACAAACATGGATGTATAGTCAAGTAGATCAACTACAAAAGCTTGGCATAAAAAATTATGTTGTGTGTGATCGAACCGAGAACCTTAATCAGTTCGCAGTTAAGGGAATAATTTGTTTAGAAAACGCATCACCAATTAGACAAATATGGGACAAGGGTGCTAGGAAGTTAAGGCTTCGCCCCTATTCCGGTTTGCTCAATGAACAAATTAAAAATGTTGGCGCCAATATAGTTCACTCCCATTTTGGAAACGTTGGTTGGAATAATCTTAGAATAATTCGTAATTCACAAACCAAACACGTTGTAACATTTTATGGTTTTGATGTAAGCAGGTTGCCTAAAGTGCGACCAGTTTGGATTAAGAGGTATTTTAGGTTATTTGCTGAAGTAGATAGAGTTTTATGCGAAGGCTCGCACATGGCGAACTGTATAGTTGATCTTGGATGCCCAAGCAACAAAGTTAGGGTGCAACATCTGGGTGTGGATGTTGACAACATTTCGTTTCGACCACGAGTGTGGAACCAAGAGAATCCATTAAAGGTACTTATTGCAGCATCATTCCGAGAAAAAAAGGGCATACCAAATGCTATAAGCGCACTTTCAATTATAAACAAAGAGACTCCAATAGAATTAACAATCATTGGAGATTCTGGATTGGATCAAGAAAGCCAGAATGAGAAAACTCGGATACTTCAAGCCCTTAAATCAGGTTGTTTAGAGAATCAAACAAGGCTTCTTGGATATCAAACACACGAAGCAATGTTGGCTGAGGCGTATAACCACCATCTATTTTTACAACCCAGTATCACCGCAATGAACGGAGATACAGAAGGGGGCGCACCGGTTACAATTATTGAGATGCTCGCTACTGGAATGCCTGTTGTTGCTACTACGCACTGCGATATACCAGAGGTTGTCGGTCCGGCATTATCGTCGTTCTTGGCACCTGAAAAAAACATAATCGCGCTTAGTGAATGTATTCGTAAAATGTTACGAAACACAAGCAATTGGAACACAATTGCCCAAGATAGTCGGCGACATATCGAGAACAATTACAATCACGTAAAACAAGCACAAACACTGTTAAATCATTACAAAGAAGTTGTAACAGAAACATGAAAAAAGCAGTTATATTTTCGCCATTTTGGAGAACTCCGAACCATGTAGGAAACTACAGGGTGGACCGTTTTATTTATGCAGCCAGTTCTTCAACGTATGGAGATTCAAAAGAATTGCCTAAAAGGGAAGAACGTATTGGCAGACCATTGAGTCCTTATGCCATTACAAAAGTGGTGAATGAGTATTATGCAAAAGTATATAGCGAATTATACGGGCTAGAAACCATCGGGCTTCGCTACTTTAATGTATTTGGAAAAAACCAAGACCCGAATGGTGCTTATGCAGCAGTGATACCATTATGGGTTAAAAAGCTGATTAATCATGAATCGCCCGTTATTAATGGCGATGGAAATTATAGCAGAGATTTCACCTATATTGATAATGTTATTCAGGCCAACGAAAAAGCTGCCATTACTCCAACAGATGAATTATTGGTTAATTTAAAAAAATGATAAAAAAACTTTCAAAACGGTCTAAGTGGGGATAGATAGAAAAGTCCATTAAGTGTTCATGGGTGCCATATTTATTCTGATTTTCTTTTCAACAGTATTTTAATGACAGGTACATTGGCACAAAAAGTAGTTGTTCGCAATCCTTACAAAGGGTTGTTCAATGGTATAGCTGTGATGACAGCGGGCAAAGGTATCCTAGTTGTTTTGGGGTTTGTAAATAAGGTATTACTGGCGAAGATTATGAATCCAGAGAGTTTAGGCTTGTTTGGTCTTACTCTCTCTATTTTTGGTTTGACATTTATGATGGCAAACATGGGGGCTCATAACGCCCACGTTTACAATATTGTCCGTAATCGTATTTCAGTTGCACGTTCATTTGGCTTTTCCATTGTTTTTGCTACGATTACTGGTTTGATTGGTGCTTGCTTGCTATACCTAATCTATATTAGTTGGTTAGATGGGCTGTATTTCAAATCTATCACAATAAGTAGCAGTGTTATGCTTGTGTATTTCTTTTTATTTATACCGAGCAATATCATTAAAACACACCTTGTTGAGATTTTAATTGGTCTAAAGAAATTTAAAATTCACAACGGGTTTATGATTGTGGAATCGGTATTATTTCTTATGATTTTAGCAAGTTTGTATAGTGTAGTAGGTGGTGGACTATTTGTTGGATTGACAGCTTGGACTAGTTCTGTTTTTATAGTTTCAATTGGTTTAATTGCATATATATTACATCAGTACGGTGTGATGTTTTCGTCAGTAATTAATGATGCCAAGATTATTTTACCTTATGGATTAAAGTGTTTCTCGGCAGGTTTATTTCAAAGTCTTATGGTAAGGTTTGATATCTTGTTAGTGGCATTTTTTTTGGATGCAACTATAACAGGTACATACTATTTAGCTGCCTCACTAAGTGTATCTCTAAATAGTATTACTATACCATTAAATAGAGTTGTCTATACTTATTTGTGCAACTTAAAACTTAATGAAGGAATTCAGCTAACTAACAGAGCATTTAAAATGTCTTTGTATTCAGGGCTTTCTCTGCTTGTAGTTTTTATTCCGATAATTATTAAAACAATACCTTTTATATTTGGAGAACTTTATAGCCAATCTGGTCAAGTCCAAAAAGTTCTGTAAAATGAATCAAAAGGTCACAGTTTTTCCGCCTGCGATTTTTATTTTTACAGCAGGCTGATTTACGATTTTGGTTTCTTTTCTTTTTGAATCGTAGATGAAGATACACAGAACCACCAGCCAGTTTATTTTTAAGAACGTATTGGTAAATCCATTCATGACTGATAGATATTTTCATGTTTTTCTTCATCCAACCGCTTATTTGTTCCGGACTCCATTCTTCGCGAAGCAGCTGTTCTACATAGGCCCAAGTACTCCCATCAATACGAGGGTGAACTTTAGTCTGTCGTCTATATTCTGCAAATGTGTTTGCCTGTTTAGGGTGATAGCCCCGGCCACCCCGATTTCGTTTAAGTTCTCTACTTACTGTCGATTTATGAACGCTAATCACTTCGGCAATCTTCGATTGTGTTTGTCCTATTTTAAGCAACGAATATATTCCGTATCTTTTTTCCAGCGTGAGCTGGCTGTAGTGTTTCATTCGTGCACCTCTTATTTAGGTGTGAGAAAAGTGCGAAGCCTACAGCGGCTCCGCTTCTTTCACAACCTGTCATTGAGTTGCACTTAAGAGTTGAATTCAAGAAAATCAAAATGGAAATTGAAAATATTAAGGTCACATACTTAATTGTAATGGAAGGTTGTTGAACCCAAACTAGAAAAGAGTATTAACAAATTGGTTGAGTCTGAATCCAATATCAAGTTTATACCAAGATTCATTAATGAAAGGGAAATGCATTATTATTTATCTGTGATTGATGTAATAGCATTGCCATTCAAAAAAATAACAAACTCAGGTTCAGCTTTACTAGCATTATCCTTTAATAAACCAATAATCGCACCTTTGTTGGGTGCAATAATAGATTTAAAGAGAGATTTTGGATGTAATAATATTATAACGTATATGAGAGACTTTACATCCAATAAATTAAACCATTGTTTGGATAAAATAGCAAGTATTACTAAGCCTATACGTTTAAAAAAATACAACTGGGGAATTATTGGACAAAAAACTGACAACTTTTATTTCGAAATATGCAAATGATTAAGATAGGTTATATAATTGTTAGAGAAGATCTTTACAATCCAGTTATTAAAACACAAGTTATTAATATCCTTTTGGAAATTGCACAAGAAACTAATAAGGAAATAACAATAGTTTGGTTCTATAGGTTAGACACATTACTAAAAGATAGAGTTAAAATAAAAAAAATAAAAGAAAAACTATTTTTAAATAGGATAAAACTATTAATGATACCATTTTTGTCTTGTAGGTTTCCTGTTAAGAAGCTACTATTCCCTTTTATGATTTTACAATGGTACACTAGCGTTCGGTTAATGATTAATTCGGAAAATTTCGATATATTACACTGCAGATCATATAATGCGGTACTTATTGGCCTAATTGCAAAAAAAATAAAACCTGCTACAAAAATAATCTTTGACCCAAGATCACAATATATCGAAGAAAACATTGCAGGAGGCGAATGGAAAAAAGGAGATGTAAATTATAAAATTTGGAAGTATTTGGAAGAACTATATTTATTAAAAAGTGATATAATTATAGCTACAAGCAAACCATTATATACAACTTATTTAATGAGGACTAACGAAAAAACAAAAATAGAATTAATTCCTAATAATTTTTATGGAAAATCAATAGATACATCGGCTACTCATTATCATCAAAATGGTAAATATATTATCTGTTATACTGGTCATTTTAATCCATGGAATAAATTAAATTTGTATTTACGGTTTTTTAAAAAACTATATATTTTTGACCCTAAAAATTTTATGTTTTTATTTGTTGTGCCATATGTTAATATTTTACAAGTAAAAAAAGAAGTTAAAAAATATGATCTACAAAAAGTAACTCAAATAATATCTGTAAAACCGAATGAAGTTACAAAGACGCTATCAAAGGGCACTGTTGGAATTCAGCTTATGGACCAAAAAGATAAGCGCCTTGCGATTAAATATGTTGATTATCTTTCTGCGGGACTACCCGTGTTAGTATCTGAAAATATTGAAGGTGCTGCATATGCGGTAGAAGATGACTTAGTTGGAAAGGTTATTTTAAAGAATGGTAATAATTTTTTTGAAGTAATTAACTTTATTAAACAAGTATCCCATGATAGACGAAAATGGGCATCAAGATGTACTAATATAGCAGAAAAAAAGTATTCAAAAAAAGTTATAGCCAATCGATTAAACAAACTCTATGATAATATTTAACAAATCTTATTAAGCTGGATAATGGTCTTTTTTGCTTATTGGTTATTTGGTTTTGTTGCATTCTTACCTAACCCTTTTTATTTAGGGGTAATTCCAATTTTATTAACTATTGCTTTTATTACAAATAAATTTTTAAAAATTAATATTACTAAATATGTCATTGTTTTTTTTATATTGTGTTTTGTTTTGTTTTCCATTTCTTGTATATCGATATATTATTCAATTGATCATGAAGCATTTAAATTCTCTTATAGATTACTTTTTACAATATTTGTTTTATTAATTGCTTTGTTTTCTTTTTATAATTATCATAGAAATGCTCAAAAATTTGTGCATTATGGGGTTATCTCATTTTCATTCCTTAACGCTACTATGGTTATTATTACTGCCTTATTACCATCCTTATATCATACACTACATTTAGATCTTTTTTCAGGGTTTAATAAAACAGTCCATTATTTTAGGTCTCCTGGGCTTACCATAGGCTTTGATACGTCTGGTTTTATTTCCTTATTATCAATTGTACTAGTTTTTTTACATATAAATCGTATCCCACCACTACTCAAGAACCTATTGTTACTTACTCTATCTACATCAGTAATATTTTCTTCGAGAACATCGATGATCGCTTATCTTATGCTAATATTTTTAATGCTATTATTTCAAAAAAAATATAAATACCCAAACCTAAAGGATGGGAAAATAGTATTATTACCATTTATTCCAATTTTATTATTTTTATTTTATTTATTAACTTATTTTTTCACAGATGAGCTACCATTTGATAATGGAATAATTGTAAAAATAATAGATGGTTCAATCTCAAATATTTATTCACAAGGTGAAGAATATGGTATGCAATATGCGCTCACCAATTTATTTACCTTTATTCCTGTCGGCTTGTCACCTGCAGATAATTTCACGGGTAAAATATTAGGTGCAACGGGTATCATTGGTCTTTTTATAAGTATTGTATATTTAATAATTCTTTTTATTGTTTACATTAAATTAAAAAACATAATACATCCTTACATAATATTATTATTTCTATTACAATTAATATTTAATCTAAAAAATAATTATTTCTTTACAGGGGGAAGTAACATACTAAATATTTTTTATATTGCAACTATCTCTTATCATATAAAAAATGCTAACATTTTAAATAAATATAATTCAACGGAATATGGAAAAATCACTAATTAAAAAATTACAATGTCTTAATTGTACAGGGCAATTATATTCCATAGGCCATATGCAATATTTAAAATGCAAAGTATGTGATGAAGAGTATCCAGCCGTTCAGAACTCACCAATTTTGCTTAGTGAACAAAATAATCTCTTCCCTAAAAAAGTTATATTTGAATCTCTCAATAAGAGAAGGAAAACAAAGAATAAAGTCCTGAGTAAAAATTATGTTCCTCAAATTTCAGTTAATTTGGCACGAAAAAATCTTGACATGTATTTTCATAGAGTTGCTTCTTTAAATGAGGGCGAAATCTATATATTGGTAATTGGTGGTGGCTCTCAAAAATTGTGGCTGGATAAAAAAGCATCGTTATATAAAAATATTATTTTATTATATTGTGATATAGATACTAGTAGTATAGTAGATTTATATTGTGATGCACATGAACTGCCATTTATCGATTCTAGTATTGATGGTATAATAACTACAGCAGTTCTTGAACACGTGCTTTACCCTGAAGTTGTTTCTGCTGAAATAACACGTGTATTAAAAACTAATGGCATGCTTTACAGTGAAATTCCTTTTATGCAACAAGTTCATGAAGGAGCATATGACTTTACTAGATATTCCCTTTCAGGACATCGGCGCTTATTTAATATGTTTAAAGAAATTGATTCTGGCTTAGTAGCAGGTCCAGGTACGGTTTTGGTGTGGTCTATTGAAAACTTTGTATTGGCTTTTTTCTCTACTAATATCATAAGAAAAATTATTAAGGGCTTAGTTCGATATTTATTTTTTTGGTTTAAATACTTTGATTATTTTCTTAAAAATAAAAAACAAGCAATGGATGGTGCAAGTTGTACCTTTTTTATTGGAATGAAGCAAAACACAATAATAGCAGATAAAAAGATAATTAATGATTATGTAGGAGGTAAGAGTTATAAACATTTCTAGTAGAAATAATTCTATTCCTATAATAGTTAAAATTGTTTGTTGATAAATAAGTAGTTGAGGGTATTATTTTTAACGCGCTATAACCGCTCTGGAGCGAGTAGCCGAATGAGGGCATTTCAATTTATACCGTATTTGCAAAAAATGGGGTGGAACATAAAGGTATCACCATTATTTTCTGATGACTATATCAAGGACTTGTATAATAAAAACCCCTTATTGCTACACATTATTAAGGGATATTTCAATCGTTTGTTTTATCTGCTATATGTTAAACACTACGATCTAATTTGGATTGAAAAAGAAGTGTTTCCCTATCTCCCTGCATTCGTAGAACGTATTTTAAATAAATGGGGAATACCATATGTTGTAGATTATGATGACGCAACTTTTCATCAATATGATTGTCATCAATCATGGGTAATTAGAAAAATATTAAGCAAGAAAATCGATACTGTGATGAATGGCGCCAAAAGTGTAATTACGGGAAATAGATATTTAGCGAAAAGAGCACAAATTGCTAATGCTATAGATGTAAAAATAATACCAACTGTAATTGATTTAGATAAATATTCAAAGGTGGCTACTAATCGTAGAAAACAAATTACGATTGGTTGGGTTGGGACTCCTGTTACAAGTAGATATCTAGATGAATTATTTCCTGTATTGGACTCGCTAAAAAGTCAATTTAATATAAAAATAATAGCCATTGGTTATCAGAAAGATTTTATTAATAATTCAATAACAGATGTGCTCCCTTGGTCTGAAGAATCGGAAGTAAAATCTATTCAAAAATTTGATATTGGTATAATGCCTCTTCCTAACAAGCCATTTGAAAGAGGGAAGTGTGGATATAAATTAATTCAGTATATGGCCTGTTGCTTGCCAGTTGTTGCATCCCCAGTCGGGGTTAACAATGAAATTGTTGAACATGGTCAAAATGGATATTTGGCTAAAACAACAGATGAGTGGAAAACCACATTATCAACGTTAATTCTTGATTATAAGTTGCGTACTAAAATGGGGCTAAATGGCTATGAAAAAGTAAGTAAAAGTTTTTCATTGCGTTCTCAAGCTCAAAGGTTTGAGTCAGTTTTACGTAAAGCAGTTGAATAGAGACTCACAATTTTTATAATATGTGCGGCATTTACGGATCAATAAATAATCTTAAACCAGATCTTAATGAGTTGAAAAATTCATTAAATCATAGAGGCCCTGACGGGTGTGGTGACTATACCTATGATAATATTTATTTATATCATTCTAGGTTAGCAATACAAGACCTTTCAGAAAAAGCAAATCAACCTTTTCACTATAAGCATTATACAATCATTTTTAATGGAGAAATATATAATCATCAGGAATTAAAAAAATTATGTGATGGATTCGATTTTCGGACAGAGTCCGATACAGAAACACTCATTGCGTTATTTATAAAGTATAAAAATAAAATGTTTGATTTTCTTGATGGGATGTTTGCACTTTGTATCCTAGATAGGAAAAGCAACCAACTTTTATTAGTCCGAGATAGGGCTGGGAAAAAACCACTATATTTGTTTCAAAGAAATGAGAAACTCATTTTTTCAAGTGAGTTAAATGCTCTAAAAACGGGTATTCCAAATATAGAAATAAACGAAGAAGCAATTAATGCATATCTAAGATGTGGTTTTTTTTATAAAGGATATACTGCATATAAATATATTTCAGAAGTTGAGCCTGGTTCTTTTTATACAATTGATATAACATCTAAGGTTGTGACCAAAAAGAAATATTTTAATATTTTAGATTATTATATGCTTCCAAAAGTCACCAATTTAAATGAAGCCATTACAACAGTTGATCAAGCTTTGCATAAGAGTGTCAAATCCAGACTAGTTTCATCTGATTTAGAAGTGGGTGCTTTTTTAAGTGGTGGTATAGATAGTTCTCTCGTAGTTGCAGTTGCAGCACAATACAAAAAAAAAATGAAAACCTTTACAGTAAAATTTGATGGTGCTTATGACGAATCAGCACTAGCAAAATTAACATCTAATAAATATTGTACAGACCACTTTGAATTAAGAATCTCAATAGACTTGGATAAGGATATTGAAAAAATATTACAGAATTATGGCCAGCCATTTATGGATAGCAGTGCAATCCCTAGCTACTATGTAAGTAAAGAAGCAAAAAAACATATTACTGTTGTATTAAATGGTGATGGTGCTGATGAACTATTTGGCGGCTATCGTCGATACGTACCTTTTGCAAATGGATGGTTGAAAATTGCATCAAAGATTTCTTTCTTACTAAATGTATTACCTATATCAAATAACAGAAAATCAATTTATAACTATTTTACGCGATTATTATATTTATCAATGAAAGGCGGTGTTGATTCCTATTTAAGCTCTACTACAAACATATTTGAAGATATTTATAAATTTAAATCTAATGAAATAATTAAAAAAATGGAGTTATTTATAGGAGAAAATAAACTAAATGAATTATGTAAAATGTTGTATCTCGATTTCAATCTCATTTTACCACAAAATTTACTAGTTAAAATGGATATAGCTACTATGGCCCATTCTTTAGAAGCTCGTAGTCCTTTCCTTAGTAAATACTTTTTAGAACTAGCCCCACAATTAGATAATCAGTTAAAAGTGAATGGAAAAGTCACAAAATATCTCCTCCGAGAGTTATCAAAAAAATATTTACCCAAAACAATAATCAAACAACCCAAGCGCGGGTTTGAGCCTCCCCTAAAAAAATGGGTAAATAGTGATCTTAAAGTAATAATCAATGATTCCTTAAATGGGGATAGTTATTCATCATCATTTGTTAATAAATCATTTATAGCTTCTCTCTTGACGGATAAGTTGGCCATCTCCAAAGAGAGAAGAGCAAAAATATTATGGAATTTGTTTAGCCTTGAAACTTGGTACAATAACCAATAAAAAGAATGGATTTCAAAAATATAAAAACAGTTATATTTATTGCAAATCGTGGTTTTGCCCTGTCAAGTTCAAGGAAGGGTATTATGAAAAGGTTCCTTTCCAATGGGTGGTCTGTTATAATCGTAACCTCAGATGATGCTGAAAGTAGGAGACTTAAAGAATTGGGAATTACTCTAGAAATAATTTCATTCAAGAGAGGAAGCTTTTCTTTCGTTCATGATTATAAAACAATTAAAAGACTTAAATTTATAATACAAAAATGGCGGCCTACCATTGTAATGCATTTTCACGCAAAACCTGTTATCTTCGGTACTATTCTTGCTAGGTTATTTCTTGGTGATTCTGTCTGCATAGTAAATGTAATAACTGGGTTAGGGAATTCATTTTCTTCATCACTATTTGGTATAAATATTTCAAATATTCTGTTTAGAGTAGTCTCAAATTTGGCAACAAAAACAATTTTTCAAAACAACGATGATAAATCTCTTTTTTTAAGTAATAAACTTATTCCATTACATAAATCTAAACTTATAGTTAGCTCTGGGGTGGATATTAATCATTTTAAATTTATTGATAGGAAAAATAAAATAAATAAAAAACCAATTGTATTAATAATTAGCCGTTTATTAAAACAGAAAGGGATTTTAGAATTTATTGAAGTGGCTAAAAAAATAGAGGAAATGGGGTTTGATGTAAATTTTACCATTATTGGAGAAGAGTTCATGGGGCACCCCGATGCAATATCAGCAGAGATGATTAAGAGCCATAATAGTGTAGAATTTCTAGGGAAAATTAAAGATATAAAAAAATATATCACAAAAGCAGATTTGTTTTTATTCCCTTCCTATTATAGGGAAGGTGTTCCGCGTGTAATCCTAGAGGCATCTGCAATGGGGCTACCGGCCGTTGCCTTTGATGTGCCAGGAGTTAGGGAAGCAATAATTGATGGTAAAACAGGGTATTTAGTCAGAAAATATTCTACAGATGATTTAGTTGAAAAAGTTAGGTTTTTATTGGAAAATATTGATTATCGTTTAAAACTGGGCATAAATAGTAGAGAGTTAATGGAGAAAAAATTTGCTAAAACTATTATCGAAGAAAAATATATGCAAATTTATAGAGATTTAGGGTTTGATATAAATTAATGTCTCATAACACTATTATTATCGGGGCCCCTCGTTCAGGAACAAACATATTACGAGATACATTATCATCGTTAAAAAATGTTGGGACATGGGATTGTGATGAAATACCCTATATTTGGTTATATGGCAATAAAAAACACTCCGCTGATATGTTACAACCTAGCCATGCAACTCCTAAAGTTAAACAATATATAAGGAAACAGTTTTCAAAACTGGGCGAAGAATTACAAGTTGAGAATCTATTAGAAAAGACTTGTGCGAATTCTTTAAGGGTGGATTTTGTTGATAGTATATTCCCAGAAGCAAAATATATTTACATTAAACGTAACGGTTTAGATGTTACCTACTCTATTATGCAAAGATGGAATGCTTCATTCTCTCTTGCCTATACAATGAAAAAGTTTAAGTATGTTCCTATATCAGATATCCCATTTTATGGGATAGAATTTCTGAAAAATAGATATTATAAAGAAAAGAATAAAGACAGATTAAAATTCTGGGGTCCAAGGTTTGCACATGAAAATGAACTCTCAGAATTATCGGTAGAAGAGATTTCGGCAAAACAATGGGTTGCATGTGTTGAAGAATCAAATAAATCCTTTAATAAAATAGATCCCAAAAGAGTGTATTCTTTAACGTATGAAAATTTTGTTACAAACCCAAAGCAACAAATAAAAAATATGGCAATGTTTATGGGTATAACTCTAAATGAAAAAATGTTGTTCCCAACAATCAGAAGTTCAAGTATTGGTAAAGGTGAAAAAATGTTGTCATCTCATCAATTAGAAAAAATCAAACCAATTATCAAGAAAACAATGATTGATAATCAATATACATGTCCCTAAAGCGGTCATTTGATTTTTTTCTTTCACTGTTTGGTTTATTGGTATTTAGTTGGCTCATTTTAATCGTTTGGCTTATTGCATCATTTGGTACAAAATCAAATGGTTTTTTTACCCAAAAGCGTGTTGGAAAAGATGGGAAGCTTTTTACGCTGATTAAAATAAAAACTATGAAACCACTCGATGGTATTAAAACAACGGTAACAACAAAAAATGATGTAAGAATCACACCGTTTGGTGAATTTCTTCGAAAATGGAAGTTTGATGAATTGCCATCATTGTGGAATGTACTTAAAGGCGATATGAGTTTGGTCGGACCAAGACCCGATGTGCCGGGCTATGCAGATAAATTAGAAGGTTTTGATAGAAGAATTTTAGAATTACGTCCAGGCATTACTGGCCCCGCTACACTTAAATATGCCAATGAAGAACAATTATTAGCGAGTATTGATGATCCTGAAAAATATAATGATGAAGTCATATTCCCAGACAAAGTAAAAATGAATTTAGATTATCTAGATAATTGGAATTTATGGCTGGATATAAAGATCATTTTTAAAACAATTTTTAGGTCAAATTATTAAATGAATAACAGAATCTACCTATCTTCACCCCACATGGGTGAAACTGAAAAATCGCTCCTTTTAGAAGCTATCGAATCCAATTGGGTTGCTCCCTTGGGGCCACATGTTAATGAATTTGAAAATGTGCCAATAAAAAAATGCTTGTCATGCCGGTATTTTCGTAGAAAATATCCGGTATCCATTTGAAGTTTTACGCTCTATCAATAAATGGATTCCGTGTCTTTGCACCGAATGACAATCTTTAGCTTATGGATATTATATTTACACGGTAAGAATTAGTCGTATAATAGCAAACGGAACATGGGAAACTTTTGATATCATAGATAAGAAAAGTTCGGTGAAAATAATTCAACTAATCCAAAAAAAT
>Ga0233449_1001532_pt1 | contig 20472 bp, 12 predicted proteins | sample SI_124_October20_FD_183012 | JGI IMG/M metagenome (GOLD analysis project Ga0233449, IMG submission 183012) | Seawater microbial communities from Saanich Inlet, British Columbia, Canada - SI_124_October2016_200_MG | ecosystem: Environmental > Aquatic > Marine > Inlet | place: Canada: British... | reverse complement strand
TAAACAAACGAATTACAGCACCACTGCTTGAGCATAACCGAATCACCAGTATGCCTGATTTTAACAATACGGACAAACTGGGCTCTGGTAAAGAAATGGTAGACAGACTTACCAGTCTTGTGAATGTGTTTAACAGGAAAGAACTGGATTTTAGCAGTAACCGTGCTGAAGGTGATGACATTTTGGGGGATGCCTACGAATACCTGATGCGTCACTTTGCGACCGAAAGCGGTAAAAGCAAAGGACAGTTCTATACGCCTGCGGAAGTAAGTCGAAGCATGGCAAAAGTCATTGGCATCAATAAAGTTCACACACGCTCTGAAACCACTGTATATGACCCCACTTGCGGTTCAGGTTCATTGCTGTTGAAAGTAGGGGAAGAAGCCGACGCGGATGTATCACTCTATGGACAGGAAATGGATTTAGGCACATCAGGCTTGGCGCAGATGAATATGATACTCCATGATAATGCTACAGCCGATATTCATAAAGGAAATACTTTAGCAAATCCATTTTTCAAGGAAAGTGGCAATCTGAAACAATTTGATTATGTGGTGGCTAATCCACCCTTTAGTGATAAACGATGGAGCACAGGGCTATCTCTACCTGCTGATGCCCCTTACAATCGTTTTTCTGATTATGGTGTGCCACCTGCAAAGAATGGTGATTATGCCTATATGCTTCATCTCCTTCGTTCGTTAAAGCGAAATGGTAAAGGTGCGGTCATTCTGCCCCACGGTGTGCTTTTTCGTGGAAATAAAGAAGCCGTTATTCGTGAGAATGTCATCAAAAAGGGATACATCAAAGGCATTATCGGACTGCCTGCCAACTTATTCTACGGCACAGGTATCCCTGCTACGATTATTGTGTTGGATAAAGAAAATGCCCAGAATCGTAAAGGTATCTTTATGATTGATGCTGGCAAAGGATTTATCAAAGACGGCAACAAAAACCGATTGCGTGAGCAGGACATTAAAAAGATTACCGATGTATTTAATGATTTTATCGAAGTGGACGGCTACAGCCGAATGGTATCGGTGGTGGAGATTGAGCAAAATGAATATAACCTAAATATCCCCCGCTATATTGACAGCACTGAAGTCGAAGACATTCAGGATATTGAAGCCCATTTATTGGGTGATATTCCAACGGCGGATGTGGATGCGTTGGGTGAGTATTGGAAAGTGTATCCTACCTTAAAAAACAATTTGTTTGGCGGTAGCAACCGCAATGGATACTGCACACTTAAGGTAGAAAAAGAAGTCATTAAAGATACCATATTTGCCCATCCTGAATTTGTGACTTTTCGACAGGAGATGGATACACTCTTTGCCCTGTGGAAAACCGAAAGCACTGCCAAACTGAAAACCATTGATACAGGCAATAAACCCAAAGAAATAATTGCAAAATTAGCCCATCGGTTACTGGCCAGTTATGATGGCAAGGATTTGATTGATAAATATGATATTTACCAATACCTGATGACCTATTGGAATGAAACCATGCAGGACGATTGCTACATTATTTCGTTTGAGGGCTGGGTGGCAAAGACACACCGTGTGATTGAATTAAATAAAAAGAAAAAAGAAGTAGATAAAGGTTGGACTTGTGATTTAGTGCCGAAAAATTTAGTGATTACATGCTATTTTGCTGATGAACAAAATGCCCTAAATGCTTTGGAAGAAGATAAGCAAAGCATCGAAACCCAATTGACCGAAATGGAAGAAGAGCATAGTGGTGAAGATGGTTGTTTCAGCGATTTGGACAAAGTAAATAAGGGAAATATCAAAGCCCGCTTGAAAGAACTAAAAACAGAAGACGATTCGGAAACAGATATTGAGGTTTTTACCACTTACTTGAGCCTGATGGACAGTCTTGCTAAAGCCAAAAAGAGTATTAAAACAGCCACAGCAGAATTAGACCAAAAACTCTATGTCAAATACCCTGAACTGACGCCAGATGAAGTAAAAATATTGGTGGTGGATGATAAATGGATGGCAACAATAGAGAATGACATTAGGAATGAGATTGACCAAATCAGTCAGAAATTAAGCAACCGCATTAAAGAATTGGCAGAACGGTATGAAAATACCCTGTCAGAGTTGGATGTGGAAGTAGAAGCATTGGAAACCAAAGTGGACGACCATCTGAAGAAAATGGGATTTGAATGGTAGACTACAAACAAACAGATATTGGATGCATTCCTAAAGATTGGGATGTGAAGAAGTTAGGTAGTATTTTACAATCAACTCAATTGGGTGGGAATTATCCAAATACAGAATCAATAACAAAATATCCTTTGATTAAAATGGGAAATTTAGCCAGAGGATATATTGATTTGTCAAAAATTGAATATGTATCAAATGGAATAATTCCTACATATAGAGATAAGCTTTCCTATGGTAATGTTATTTTTAATACACGAAATACGCTTGATTTGGTTGGGAAGGTTTCAATATGGAGAGATGAATTACAAAGCGCATATTTTAATTCGAACATTATGCGATTAAAATTTAAAAAACAATTTGTTTCATCTGACTTTTTCATTAATAATATTTTTAATAGTAAAAATTTAATATCTCAATTAAGAAATATTGCTACTGGGACAACAAGTGTTGCTGCAATTTACACAAGAGATTTAATTAACATCCAAATCCCACTCCCGCCGCTTAAAGAACAGGAAGCCATTGCGGAAGTATTATCTGATGCGGATGCTCTTATTACTGCCCTTGAAAAACGCATTGCAAAAAAACGGCTCATCAAGCAAGGCGCAATGCAAAAACTGCTATCTCCGAAAGATGACTGGGAAGTGAAGAAGTTGGGGGAAGTTGCGTCAATTATTAAAGGAAAGGGATTGCCCAAAAGTGCATTAGTAGTAGAAGGAAAATATAAATGTATTCACTATGGTGAATTATTTATTAAGTATAAAGAAAAAATTATTGAATATTTGAGTTATACGGACAAAAAAGATGATTGTTTTTATTCAAAAAGAAACGATGTATTAATGCCAACATCTGATGTTACTCCAAATGGATTGGCAACAGCAAGTTGTGTGCTTGAAGATAATGTAATAATAGGTGGAGATATTTTAGTAATTAGAATACCAGAAAATGTAATCAATGGTATTTTCTTATCATATTCAATTAAAAAATCAAGAGAACAAGTAATGAAGTTGGTAACAGGGTCTACTGTTTACCATATATACGGTTCTGATATGGCAAATTTTGTTTTTAAATATCCAAAAATTGAAGAACAAAACCGCATCGCCACTATTTTATCGGATATAGACAATGAAATAGACGCATTAGAGAAAAAACTCGCTAAAACTAAAAAACTAAAACAGGGCTTAATGCAGCAGTTATTAACTGGGAAGATTCGTTTGGTATGATTTTACCTGACTTATTGAAAAAAGATTTAGATATTGTATTTTGCGGAACAGCAGTAGGTAATACATCAGCGGAAAAAGAATCCTATTATGCTGGTTCAGGAAACCTATTTTACCCCATCTTATTCAAAACAGGGTTCACACCAACATTGATTGCACCGTCAAATTATTCTGAATTATTAAAATATAATATCGGGCTAACCGATATAGCAAAATGGGTAAGTGGTAATGATGATGAGTTAGAAAACGATGATTTTGATGTTGAGAGTTTTATCTCAAAAATTCAAAAATACGAGCCCAAAGTAGTTTGTTTTAACGGCAAGGCTGCTTCTGCAGTATTTCTTTATAATGATAAAAAGAAAACCAAATTAGTTAAGTATGGATGGCTTAAGAAAACTATTATAAAAACAAGAATGTTTGTTGCCCCTTCTACTTCGGGTCAAGGACGCATTCATTGGGACGAAGATTATTGGTTCAAAGTAAAAAATGAATTAAATAATGATTAAAATTGGACAAATAGAACGGATTACCCAAAACAGGGTCGTCAAACTCTTTTCAAAAGAATTGGGTTACGAATATCTGGGTGATTGGCAGGACAGAGACGGGAATTCCAACATCGAAGAAAAATATCTATCTGATTATCTTGAAAGCAAAGGATACAAATCTGAATTGATTAGCCGTGCTATTTCTCAATTAAAAAATACGGCTACTACTTTCCCCGATAAACTCTATCACACCAACAAAGCCGTATATGAATTGCTTCGCTATGGGGTTAAAGTTAAAGCTGATGTAGGCGAAAACTACGAAACGGTGCATCTTATCGATTGGGAAAACCCACATGACAATCATTTTGCTGTTGCCGAAGAAGTCACCATCAAAGGCAATAAAACCAAACGCCCCGATGTGGTTATCTATGTCAACGGTATTGCTTTGGGCGTGCTGGAACTGAAGCGTTCAAAAGTATCTATTGGTGAAGGCATTCGTCAAAATATCGTCAATCAATCCGATGATTTCATTATGCCATTCTTCTCAACGGTCCAGTATTTGTTTGCTGGCAACGATACGGAAGGATTACGCTACGGCACCATCGACACACCCGAAAAGTTTTATCTCTCTTGGAAGGAAGATGTGGAAGACACCAGTCGCATCTTGCTGGATAAATATCTGCTTAAAATGTGCGATAAAGAACGCTTTTTGGAAATCATCCACGATGCGATTCTTTTTGATGCAGGGATAAAGAAACTCCCACGGGTACATCAGTATTTTGGATTAAAAGCCGCTCAAGAGAATGTAAACAATTATGAAGGCGGTATTATTTGGCACACTCAAGGGAGCGGTAAAAGTATCCTGATGGTTATATTAGCCAAATGGATATTAGAGAACCACCCCAATGCCCGAATTGCAATTATTACAGACCGTGACGAATTGGATAAACAAATTGAAAGAGTCTTTAAAGATACAGATGAAGATATTTATCGAACCCGAAGCGGAAAAGATTTACTGAATCAACTCCGAGAACCGAACCCGCGATTGCTCTGCTCACTGGTGCATAAGTTCGGTAAAAAGGATGTTGAAAATTTTAACACCTTTATTAAAGAACTAGAAGAAAACCGTCCAGAAGTGGCAGGAGATTTATTTGTTTTTGTAGATGAATGCCATCGCACTCAAAGCGGAAAACTGCATAGAGTAATGAAAACGATTCTGCCGAATGCGGTTTTTATCGGCTTTACGGGAACCCCTTTATTAAAGAAAGACAAGCAAACCAGTTTGGAAGTTTTCGGGAAATACATTCATACTTATAAATTCAACGAAGGTGTGGAAGATGGTGTTATTTTAGATTTAACCTACGAAGCCAGAGATATTAACCAGCGCATTTCATCCCCAAAGAAAATTGATGAGTGGTTTAATGCTGTATCAGAACCATTAAACGAATATAAGAAAAGATTATTAAAGCAAAAATGGGGCACGATGCAAAAAGTATCCAGCAGTCGTCCCCGTATCAATAAAATTGTTCAAGATGTGATTATGGATTTTAAAACCAAACCACGGTTAAAGTCCGAAATGGGAAATGCCCTTGTGATTGCATCATCCATTTATGAAGCGTGTATTTTTTATGAATTGTTTCAAGGCACATCACTCAAGGATAAATGTGGGTTGGTTACTTCGTATAATCCCTCCACCCGAGATATTGTAACCGAAGGCACAGGCGACAATACGGAAACAGAAAAAGAATTTATCTATAACACTTACATAGAATTATTAGATGGGAAAGACACCGATACCTATGAAGATTGGGCAAAACTGAAATTTGTGACTGAACCTGCCAATATGAAGTTGCTGGTTGTAGTGGATAAACTTCTCACAGGGTTTGATGCACCTTCCTGCACTTACCTGTATATTGATAAAAGTATGCAGAATCACGGGCTATTCCAAGCCATCTGCCGTGTGAATCGTTTGGATTCGGATGATAAGGTGATGGGGCATATCATTGATTACAAAGATTTATTCCAGAAGATGGAAGACAGCGTTAAAGTATATACATCCGATTTGGATTATGATGACTTCGACAAAGATGATATTGATATTCTTCTCCAAGACCGATTAAAAGCAGGCAGAGAACGATTAGAAAATTCACTGGAAGAATTGTTTGTATTATGTGAACCTGTTGAAGCACCCAAAGACACCTTAAAACATATCCACTATTTCTGTGGAAATACGGAAGATGCAGAAGAATTAAAAAAACACGAAACGAAACGAACAACTCTGTATAAAAAGACGGTTGCATTGGTTCGTGCATTTGCGAATTTGCAGGAAGAAATGGAAGAAGCAGGTTACTCTGAAACAGAGATTACCAAGATTAAAAGAGATGTGAATCATTATTTAGATTTACGGGATGAAATAAAACAAGCCAGTGGTGAATCCATTGATTTAAAAGCCTACGAAGCGGATATGCGTTTCTTGATTGATACCTATATTATAGCAGATGATTCAAGAAAAGTATCCAATATAGATGACCTTCCCTTTTTAGACATTATTTTAAAGTTAGGTATTTCCGATGCCATAGATACCCTGCCCGATGGTATTAAAAGCAAACAAGATGCTATTGCTGAAACGATTGAAAATAATGTGCGAAGTAAAATCATTAAGGAGCATTTAACTGACCCTGCCTACTATGATAAAATGTCTATTCTGTTAGGGGAAATAATTAAACAGCGGAAAGATGATGCTATTGCTTACGAAGATTATTTGAAGAAAATATCAGAATTAGTTAAGCAAGTGAATACAGGAATGGAAGATGAAACGCCCGAAGAATTGGATTCACCTGCTAAACGGGCATTGTATCATAACTTGGGGAAAAATGAAGCATTAGCCCTTGAACTGAATGCCATAGTCCACCGTGTTAAAAAAGCCGATTTTAGGGGCAATTTAGCGAAGGAAAGAGAGATTCAATCCGCTCTTAATGATAGATTAAAAGATGAAGCGCAAGTGCGACAGATATTTGAGATTATCAAGGAACAGAAGGAATATTGATGGCAACCCTTTCCCTTGGAAATATTAGTGTAGAAGTCAAACAGAAGCATATTAAGAATGTTCATTTGAGTGTGCATCCACCTAATGGGAGAGTGACTATTTCTGCTCCAAAGCGAATGGATTTAGAGACGATTCGTGTTTATGCAGTCAGTAAGTTAGGTTGGATAAAAAAACAGCAGAAAAAGATAGCCAAACAAGACCGTGAACCTGCCAGAGAATACATTGAAAGAGAAAGTCATTATTTTAAAGGCGAACGCTATTTAATGAAAGTTATTGAGCAAAATGCACCCCCCAAAGTGGAATTAAAACATGATACGATAGAATTGGTTGTCCGCCCACAGGCAACAACCATAAAAAAGATGCAGGTCATGGATGAATGGTATCGTGAGCAGTTAAAGATAGAGATTCCCAAACTGATTGAAATATGGGAAAAGAAAATGGGCGTAGAAGTGAATGAGTTTGGTGTCAAAAAGATGAAAACACGGTGGGGTTCGTGTAATATAAATAAGAAACGTATTTGGTTAAATCTGGAACTGGTAAAAAAGCCAATTGAATGTTTGGAATATGTGGTTGTTCATGAAATAGCACACCTGTTAGAAAAGAATCACAATGCACGGTTTTACTCACTGATGGAAAAGCATTATCCCAATTGGAAACATGCGAAAGAATTGCTAAATAGATTGCCAATAAGCCATCGAGATTGGGAGTATTAAATTAAAACTCTATTAACATAAAGGAGAAATATGCCAGACTTTAAAACAGAAATATATCCGGAAATTCTTAACCGATTAAGTGGAGAACGGCGATATTTTACAAAAACAAATAATGAGCCTAATTTTGTTAAGATAAATAACGATATTATAGAAGTGAGAACAATGAAAAGCAGTCCTAATTATGAAATTGTCCCTTATGAATTATTTGAGACAACTTGGAAAATTCTTAAGGAAAAAAGAAGAGTAACTCAAAATGATTTAAGTAAGGTGCATTATGTAAAAAGATCTGCATTTATGTTTATTGCTTTCGATCTCCTGGATGAAGTGACTTACAAGGACTATAATAATTCGCTTGTATTAAAATAAAGCTATGATTGATATTTTTACCATTACTGCCGATATTCCACGATTTTGGGCTGTTGTTAACCAGAATCAATCAAAAAGGCAGTGCGGGAAAGAGACTCAGAATATATGGAATCATCTTAATATAACAGATAATGTCTGCACACTGGAAGATGCCGTCGAAGATGTCAAACACCTGCGTAAACTCCAAAAAGAAATGGATGAAGCGGTCTTAAAAGCCTACGGCTGGGATGACCTTGACCTTGCCCATGATTTCTACGAAGTGGACTATCTCCCTGAAAATGATCGGGTGCGCTATACCATCAGTCCGGAAGCCCGTAAAGAAGTGTTAAAGCGATTATTACTTCTAAATCATGAGATTTATGAAGAGGAAGTAAAACAAGGTTTACATGATAAGAAGAAGACAAAAGCAAAGGCCAATAAGAAACCGAAGGTTATAGAGAATCCGGGACAAGTAGGGATGTTTTCCACAGGAACGCAACTCACCCATAAATCATTGATCAGTGAACCGCTTGAAGGATATGGCTACCAAGTAGGACAGAATGTAAATCATGCATCCTTCGGCAAAGGCATCATAAAAAACATTGAAGGACTTGGCGACACTGCCAGAATAACCATCCGCTTTGAAGCCGGTGAAAAGAAGTTAGTGGCGAAGTATGCTAATTTGGGGGTGATTGATATTGGGGGAAGCTAAAGAATTTGAAGTAAGAGTTTTTAAAACTCAAGATGATTTAAATCTAAATAGTAATTTTGATGATTTAGTTAAACAGGGTAATGCATTCATTATGCCCAAAACAAACGGGGTGTTAATTAACCGTCAAATATTTAGGTCCACTAAATTTTTTAACTCCCAAATATTATGTGTTGATCCAATGGGTGAGCATAAGAGAGAAACACCAGATGATGGAGGGGTAATATTTATTGATAAAGTTTTTGAATCAGCCGAAGAAGTAAGTAAGATATTTAAAAACTATGAACGGTTTTCAACTGATGGTTACCACATATTTTTTTATAATTGTGAGTTTAAGTTTCCAGAAGAAATAGCCTATAATCCTATTGAGACAAGGGTTACCTATAATTGGTATAATTGTAAAATAAATAATATCTCAATTAATCATTTCCGAAACAGAAGAAATATTGAAGAGTCAAAAGCAATAAAAAAAGCAAATGATTTAGATAATAAATTTAACAATTGCACAATAAATACTTTCAAATTTGAAACAGACCTTTTACCAGCTTCACCATTCTATCTTTCTTGCAATACGGTTGATATTATTTCTACAAATGCCTTAACAATTCGTTTAAAAAAACTCACTACAAAATTAATTCATCATCAAGAGTTACATAAAAAGCCGGATTTTGGTTTTGATAATGTAAATATTCTTTATGATAAAAAATTATTAACCGAATTAGATACTGATGAAGGGAGAGGATATTTAAACTCTTTCAGACAATTCTATTTGAATGATGGTCTTTACAGTGAACATGATTCTATTGAACGATACATAAATTATTTTTCATCTAAAGATAATGGACTATATAGACTACTATTTATTTTTAATGGTGGGAATAAAAAGATTTTAATTCCAATGATATCAACTTTTGTAATGGTGTGTGGTATGATTCATATAACAACAAAATATTTTGATGTTATGGATTTAGTATCTGCCTTTTACCCAATTGAAATGTTTAAAGAAGTACTATTAGCGGATAAGGTTATAACAGAAAAAGGACTGTTAAAGCTTTTACTCTTAATTTTTGAAATCGTCTATATTTATTCTGCATTCTCAATGATAGCGGCAATCAAAAAGCGGTTTGGGTTTAAAATAAGTCGATGATTTATCCAGTTGAGGTGATCTAAATATGGCTAAAATGTTTCCAAATATTATTCAACGTGGCGCTCCAATGTCGGAGTATAAGGTTTTTACTCAATTAAAAGAAAAATTAAGTGATGAGTATTTGGTTTATCATTCCTTGTCCTACGTAAAAAAAACAAATAAAGATAAATTCATAACAGGCGAGGCCGACTTTTTAATTGTCCATCGCTCTCACGGAATGTTACTACTAGAAGTAAAGGGCGGAGAGAATATTCAATATTTACCTGAAGAAAAAATGTGGTCCAGATCAAGGTTTGATGATGGTAGTATGAATAAGTTTAAAGATCCTTTTCAACAAGCACATCGAAATATTTATAATTTAATCGATAAAATAAAAGAGACTGATATCTTTGGCTATGGTATAAAAAATGTACCATTTGCTTTCGGATATGGTGTTGTATTTCCTGATTCTGCTTTACTAGGAAACATTTTTCCAACTCACATTCTACCTGAAATGCTTATTGATTCTAATGGCATGTCCGAGGTAAGCAAATCAATTGAAAAAATGCAATATTATTGGCAAGATAAATCTGTTCAAGCAAAACCATTTTCGAAAACAGGATTAGAAGAACTCATAACAAAAGTGTTAGCACCAAAATTCAAATTAGTCAGGCCATATAGCGCACAATTAAGGGACGAAGAGGATATATTAATTAGATTAACTGATACCCAGTTTAAATATTTAAATCACTCGCTCAATGAAAATAAAAGAGCCTTAATTAAAGGTTATGCTGGCACAGGTAAAACAGTGTTAGCTGTAGAGAAAGCAAGAAGATTGGCCGAAAAAGGTAAGAAAGTTTTATTTCTATGCTATAACGTGCAATTAGCAAATGTTTTAAAGAATAAAACTGCTGGATGGTCAAATATTACGGTTACTAATTTTCACCGATTTTCTAGAAAACTACTCGTAGAACACGGAACAAATCTCCAATTTCCGACAACGGATGATCAATCCTTCTGGGATGAAGTTGTCCCAGGGGAACTCCTAAATGTTGTTTCAAATAATAACATTAAATATGATGCAATAATCGTGGATGAAGGCCAGGACTTCTCTCCGGATTGGTGGGTGCCAATCGAAGAAATGTGCCATTCGAATAGTCGGTTTTATATTTTTTATGATCCAATTCAAAATATTTATAAACGAAATCTTGATTTTCCAAATATACCAACAGTCCTACCTTTGGTTGAAAATTGTAGAACAACAATCAGTATAAATGATAAAGTTCAAAAATATGGTGATGTAAATATCCCAGACTCGTCTTTTAATCTTGATGGGGAAAAGGTACAATTTTATCCATATAATAGAAGAGATGAACAAAATACTATAATTCTCAACATTATTAGAGAAATCAAAAAAGACAAAAGGTTGAAGTCTCGGAATATTGTTATTCTTTCGCCTTATAATTTTCAAAAATCTATATTTTATCCTGAAGGACGGTTAAATGGGTATCAAGTGGTAGAATACTCAGACCAAAACCCAAAAGAAAACGAAATTCGATATGAAAGTATTTTCAGTTTTAAAGGTTTAGATGAAGATGTTGTGATTCTTTGTGATATTTCCAATAACAAAATATGTAGCAGGAATGCGATTTATGTAGGAACATCACGAGCAAAACACTTGCTATATATTGTTTACTCACAAGATTGGAAAATTTAATGAAGACAGTAGATAGGATTAAACTAACTACATCGTATAAAGGGACATCAGATACTATTGCTGATAAGGGTTTTGCGTTTTTTGAATCGAATCAAATTGATTATTATTTTAAATACCCAAAGCTACCAAAGTGGGTTAGGAAAATCGTTGAAGATGCTAATGATGGTTCGATCTCTGTATTACCTTATATTATGCCTTCATTTGAGTTTGAAGGTCATCATACTATAGATAATTATTCGGGGCAGGATAAATACACAGCCAATAATATTAAGTTAGATGCGAAATACAATAAAGCAATCAGTCTTGTGATTCCAAATGATAATAGAACAATAGATATAATAATTCCAGGCATTGATGGGGCAATCCATGGGCCTTGGAAAAAGGACGATTTAGAACTGGGCTATTACTCAATCATTGTTTATCAATGTTTAAAAAGGGGAAGAAGATCTGAAGACGATTATTGGGTAAAAATAAATAACCGTTTAACAAATTTCAGTGAAAACGATTTTGAAAATATCCACGAAATTTCTAACAGTCATAAGTTCATAGAATCATTCAATATTTGGGATTTATCAACCCTCATCAAAGATGGAAAGATAGATGATGAAGTACTCAACCGTTTTAGTGAAATATATAAGGATGTTGTTGAATTAGGTGAAAAAGCAAATACAGACTTACTGACAATAGGGTTCAGTAAAAACGTAGAAGATTTTTTAGCTAATAATGAAAACCTTAATATCAATGAAATAATTCGAATTAAGAATCTCGTAGGTATTGAAATAAGTGATAATGATATAACAGATGTTTTTTATGATGAGATAAATCAGTTAAATCCGATTGTTATTGATATTGAATCTGATGGAGAAAATATTTTTGAACTCGGAATAGTGACAGTTGATGACGCAAAAAGCTATACAACAAAGGGTACAATTAAAAACGCTTTAAAAAAATTGAACAAATTAAATGGAATGTTGGTCGGTCATAATATAATTGACTGGGATATACCGATCCTGGAAAAATGGGGTATGGATATATCCAATTTTTGTTTTTGGGACACATTGTTGATCCAGGCTCTACTTACACCAATAAACAAGTCTATAGCTTTAAATGGGACCCATAAGGCAGTAGAAGACGCCTTGGTTAATAAAGACCTTTTTTATAATCAAGCATTATCACTTTTATTTAGTAAAGATTTAAGAGAAATATGTAACTGCAATGAAATAAAAAAAGCTACAAATCTTCTATACACAACTTTAGATGAAAGGCTTAATACCTTTGGATTTACTGAAGATGAAATGAATCAAAAAAAGTCTGATTATTATTTAAAGAATACAAGTAAATATCTTCGCCAGAAATCTTACCATACAAGTGAAAAGCTTTTAGATGGCATATCTGACCTTACTATTAATTCTAGATCTTTGATAGTTGCACCGAGAATCATTTGGGATGATCTAACAAGGTTACCTAACACTCATTTTTATTCTCTGGATAAAACAGATGATTACTCGCTAATAATAAATCCGAAAAGTTTAAATAAAAAGGGAACAAGTAAAGAGAATAAATTATTACAAGCATTTATTTCTTATACAAACCAACAAAACTTAATTCCTAGAGTGAATAATGTGTCAGGTTGGACGAGGATCCAGGTAGATAAAAGTAAAAAACCGATAATATCATATTCTAAAGAATTCGAATTAGAAGACCTTGAAGATGACCAAAACCTTTGTATATCATTAAATGATTTATTGGCTATAAGTAGCTCTGAAGAATTTAAACAACATAACTTTAAAAATATTATTTCATGTTTACCTGATTTGGAGCTATCGACTGGTAAAATGAAATTAGGAATAGTTGAAATCGAATTAGCGCAACATTTTATAAATGAAAATCATATTTGGAGGTTTTTCTCACCATCAAATTCATTATTTAAAATTGACTCAATCGAGATGAGAGATATTGTATTTGAGTTTTTTGAGATTGATAAAACTTTTGGGCAGAATTATGATCGAATTTGGTTAGAAAAAACTATTTATGGAGATCTCATTCTATGGGGAAAACAAACGCAGGTCAGTAAGACGTTAGTAGAATTATTCAAAGGTTCTGAACATAAAGTAATTCAAGACCACTTTGTAAAAGATACATCCAAATCGGCACTTTATTTTATCAATACAGAAGCCGATCCTAAACACAAAGGCAATCGGCAATATCAAAGATTAAACCCTGAAACAAGATATAGAGATTTCTATTGGTTGGGGCAAATATTAATTATTGAGAAGCTATCCAGCTCTTCCAATTCTATTATTTTTATTCAGCAAGAAAGTGAAATAAAAAAAGTTAAAAATCTTTTTAAGAGTAGAAGTTTTGATGTTATTGATACGGGGCATGAATTAAGTGATTTAAAAATGCTTGGGCAAAAAGCATCCCCCCCTAAAGTTGGTATTTTTGTGTTTTCCGCAATTGATAGAATCCTAGAGCACCTACCAGACACTTCTATCGACATAATTATTGACTCCTTACCCTTGCAAGAGCAATGGATAATGGGAGGAAAATCATTGGGCTTATTGAAGGATGACTTGGATGAAAACCCAACAGAGGATAACTCAACCTTTGATGTTGATCAAAGTACAGAATTACTTCAAGACGGTCAAATAATTACAACTACAACCGATGATGATAATATTGGCGATGAACTTATTCTTAAATATGATATGGTAAGCGCTTTGCTATTGTTGTACCCAAGGATAAAATACTATTTAAACAGAGTGTCAAATATTCAAAATAATAACCGGTTAATTATACTAGATCCGAGATTGCAAAAATTAAAATCTTCTCCTAAAAAACCTTTATTAAGCAAAATAAATATTGTACTTAAATTAACGGAAAATGCGTACGAGAATGCATTGAATGATGTTCGAACATGGTTTAAATCAATAAATATGGAAACCGAAATTCAGCAATCAAAGGGATGGGTAAAAACATTGGAAAGTGTCTTTTTAAGCGGAAAAGGGGTTAACGGTGATGTCGGGACATTTAGAAAAGATCAAATGGCACTTTTGAACTATGTATTTAGTAAAGAAGGCGATGCTCTAATATCTTTACCAACTGGTGGTGGAAAGTCTGTTATCTTCCAAGGACCCGCCATGTATTATGGACTACGAACTGGCCGCTTAACTTTAGTCATTTCCCCTCTTAAGGCATTAATGAGAGATCAAATTGAGTCATTATGGGGCATTGGTTTCTGGAACAGTGTGGAGTATTTGTCTGGCGATTTAAGCAGAATTGAAGTTAATGATATTTATAGGCGTGTATCTGGTGGTGAGGTGACAATGCTATTCGTTGCCCCCGAAAGATTTAGGTCAAATCAGTTTTTAAAATCTCTTGGGTTTAGAGTTGAAGTTGATCAAGATAGCGAGTATTGGGTATTTGATGAAGCGCATTGTATTTCACAATGGGGATTAGATTTTAGACCTGATTATTTTTATGCAGCCAAGAAAATAAAAGAGTTTAAAAAAAGTTTTAGTAAGGCGCCCATTCTTTTTGTTTCTGCAACGGTAACTAATCAAGTGTATAATGATATTGAGGATATTTTCGATTGATATTTAGAACAGAAAATGAAGGTGCTTATAATCCAATTAGAGCACATTTGTCCTTAAATGTTGTTAATCTAAATGAGGAACAGAGGCTAAATCATATTTATAACGATTTAGAAAAATGCTCATTCAATCCCGCTATTAGTAGGTGTATCGTTTTTTGTAGTAGCCGAAAGCTTACCGAGGAACTTGCTGATAAATTCAATACATTATGTGAAAACAACCCAACATATAGAAATATGACGGGTTTTTTTCATGCGGGTATGTCAGGTGACGAACGTGAAGATCAGTATAAATCATATTTAGTGGGTCGGTCTGTAATATTATTTGCAACAAAGGCATTTGGAATGGGCTTGGATATCCCTAATATTCATTTTATCTACCATATTGATGCACCGTCGTCATTAGAAGACTTTTTACAAGAAGTCGGCAGAGCAGGAAGAGACCCAGGTTATTTAAAAAAAGCAGGGTTTGGTATTAAAAATCCTATAAAATGTACTTTATTTATTCAAAGCGATGATTTTAAAAAACAAAAAGATCGGCTACATAGATCTCAACTATCTTGGTCAGAGTTAAATGATATACTCGAAGAGATTGTACGATTTGTAAAAAATGTACGGCCAAAATTAATCTCCGACAAAAAGGCAATCCCGCTTCCATTAGACTTTTTAAAAAACTCAATATTTTTTAGAGAAAAGCAGGATTTATTAAATCGCCAGAGGCTCGGATTATATTGGCTAGAGCGATTAAATAGAATTAGGCTTGGGCAATATTTATCTGCTTACCTTGAATTTAAAACTGATATTAAAGATGAAAGTGAGATTGAGTTATCCCAGATTGAAACTGATTTATTACTTGTTTTAAAATCTCATAAAAGTAAATCCAAAAATTCAAGCGCCTTTTTGGTCCCAATTACTCAAGTAATGAAGGTGACTGAATCAGTAAGTATGAATGAAATATTTAAAATTATTTCATCGCTATATCAAAAGAAAATAGCGTGTTTGAACCACGCTATTCATTGCAGTATTACTAAAAAACGTGAGAGAGAAATCAGGTATTTCCAATATAAAGAAGAATTATCACCAAATTTAAAGGCGGGATATGATTTTATAAATAAAGTTCTTATTTCAATACCGGCAGGAGGTCGAAATATATTAGATAATGATGGGTTAGATAATTATATTGATGAGATATTTTCTGATTGGGCTGGAAATCCACCTTGGGATTGGATAGATAATGAAAAAAAAATGGACAAGTTTATTAAGGATTCTGCTGATTTTAAGAGAAAGTATCGCAGAAAAACATTATTCAGAGTAATTGATAATATTCCTGGAGTTACTGTTAAAACTCATTTTGATAATGATGAGGTAAGTTACATCATTAGAAAAGAAAAAGATGATTGGTCAGATTGGTTGGAAGATCATCAAATTTCATCGTTAAAACTATTAAATATGATATTTGAAGCCCAATCTGCAAATGAATCTTTGGAGCTCGTAGCTGTTTTAGCTAACATAGGCGCAGAAAATCCTAACCTAGATTACTTAGAAGGTATTTTGCTTTTTTTAAGAGGAATGGGGTTTATCAAATTCTCTGGTCCTTTAGTACCTATGGCTGTAGAAATGTATTTATTAGCAATCGATGAAATCGATATAACGGATCAACAAAAAAATGACTACAAGGTTTTTAAAGATTTTCAAAATAATAGAGAATTAAAAATATTGAGGTTATATGCTTTAGAAACTTTAGCCGTAATAAAAAAGGTAGAAAAACAAAGCATATTCATAGAGGAGTACTTTGATTGTACTAGCACAGGCGATGTAAGAAATCTAATTGAAAAATATCTTGAAGAGATTAACCCAAATCATAATATTTTATCTGAAATTAGAAGTGAAGCACTTGATAGATTGGTCCATGGTGAAGAGAATGAAGATGGAGAGAGTGATGGTGGTCTTAATGATGAACAATTGGAAGTGTATAGGGCTCCATTTGAACAATCTACAGTTGTGATTGCCGGTCCTGGTAGTGGCAAAACCCATACACTATTATTAAGATTAGCAAGATTAGTTCATGAACAAGGTACACCACCAAACGAAATATTAGTATTAGCATATAATAGAGCAGTTGTAACAGAATTAAAACATAGGTTATCTGAATTATTCTCAAGACTGGGATATCGAACACTAATCCATAGACTAAATATTTTTACTTATCACTCTTTTATCAAGAGGTGCATACCAGATATTTCGGATTTAATCCCCTTAGGTACAAATACAGAAGGAGATGTCTGGGTTGAAAAATTTCTAGAACGAATTCAAAGTGAACCTGGATTGGTAATCAATACATTAGGCTCTTTACGATATGTATTTATAGATGAATTTCAGGATATTATTAGGCCCAGATACGAAATGATAAAACAGATTGCAAACCCAAAGAAAACGTCTATCACAGTAATCGGTGATCCAGATCAAAGTATTTATGGCTATGATAGGGTTAAATATGGAAAACCACCTGATCCTAGAGAAGCGGATACATTTTTTAATTTGTTTGAAGAAGAATATTCTGCGAGTAGATACAGTTTAAAGAAAAATTATAGATCATTCCCGGATATTATTACAGAATCTCAAAATTTGATATCGCTTAATAGTGAGAGATTAGAATTACCTCTAGAGCATGTAAGGGAACCAAATAGTGATTGGAAAATCAGAAACTATGTAGAAAAAATAGATTCGGATTCGCAGAATAAATGGTATAAAAAATTGTACAACCTAATAGATGAAAAAAATGGACAAGGTGAATATTATAAAGATATTGCCGTATTAGTTAGATCCAATAATGACGTTGCTTATAGAGTAGATGAATTCATGAACACTCTTGAGAAGGAATACGAAGAAAAAATATCCATTAGAATACAGGGAGCATCTAGTGGGTTTTTACAATCAAGAGAAATTGCTTATTATATGGATATTTTCAATAATAAAACCGATAAAAAACTTCCACCTAATTTCCCCTCTATATTTTTAGATACCATTTTAAAAAAATGTAATGAATTTCAAAATTGGGATATAAATATTTTAGAATTACTTGTAGCACTTGTTTTTGAGTTTAATGAAAATCACGGCGAAGATCATACTTTTGGGGAGTTGTTTGAATTTATAGCACATCTTGGAACTAGTAGAGATGAGAGTCATCTGTATAAAATATATTATTATTGGAAGGATATAATTATACCAGATGATAAAAATAAAATTCAGCTTATCTTTTCTAATTTTCATAAAATCAAGGGTCTTGAATTTGATTGTGTTTTTATTCCGCCGTCTTTTTCTGATTTACCAATGGGAAGATATGGAAAGAATTCTTTGCAATCTGTGATTGAGGAAGAAAGACGTGTGTTTTACGTCGGTTACTCTCGGGCAAAAGACAGACTTGTTATTTTAGAATGGGAGAGAGAAAGATGCTTAAAGCAACCTATCCCGACTAAGTGGAGTTTACCAGAAAGATATAAAGCACAAATAGGTAAAGGAGTTGAACAAACTCTTCAAAATATTCTTATATCGAATAATGCAGATGAAAGATTAATTAGACAATATTTTTCTTTTAATAACTGTGAAGCGTTCATCTCATATTATAATACAAAAATATCTAAAGGGGATTCTGTTACTATTAAAAAAATTGGGGGTAGGTGGTTAATTATACATGAGATGAAGCCAATAGCTATGTGTTCTAGTACACTTACACGCTATCTACAAGATAATCATATGTATTCTGGGTTAAGGATTGCATCAATTGTTAGATACACATTGGAAGAGTCATTACAATATGATGAAAGGAACGATAAAAACTATACGAATAGATGGAGCCCATATTTTAAATCACAGGGTTGGATATATGTACCGGAAATATTTGGATATATGAAAAGTAATAACATTAATTAAAATATGTTTACAAATCAACTAACACTCCTATGGAAAATAATCAAACGGGGATTTTATATCCTTGGTGGGTTGCTACTGTTCATCGTTGTCATAGAAGTTATACGAGCATTACAGACCCTTGCAGCTGTTCATACGTTGTTAGCATGGGTGGCTGGAATCTTAGGCATCGGGTCCATTATATGGGGTGTTTGGAAACTGTTGAATCTCTTAAAAGAATTCCCATCCGCATTAATATCACCGAACCCGGATACACTTGGTGGGATAGAAAGCAGAACTTACCTAAAAGCCCACCTTTATTACTTGAAATCAGTTGTCGAAGGGCTATCGAAGAATAAACAACTTCCCATTGAGAGTCGTAATGGATTGTACGGTGTGTTATCTGACAGTAAATCATTTTCAACGTCTGGTAATGCTGATCAAGTAAAACGAAGAATAGTGACATTGGACGAAGACGTTATTTTTCCTGCTCTAAAACAGTTAGACGATCAAGCGGAAAAGAAAGTTCAGGATACGGTTAGGGATACTATGGTTGGTGTCATGCTTCTTCCGTTTAAAGCAGCGGACATTTATTTAGTTATTTACCGTAATGGCGTCATGTTTTTTGAACTAGTCAAGTTGTATAGCCAACGACCCAGTATTAAGGAAACTTACAATGTTTTCAGAGACGTTTTAAAGATGGTAGCCACAGTAAACATTTTAAGCTATACGGAACGGTTTACCCAAAAGCTCATGGCTTCTGTTCCTATCTTGGATAAAACGACGGATGACATCATTCAAGGAACTGGTGCAGGATTATTAACAACTGCCGTTGGTAAAGCGACCATTCAACGGTGTAGAGCATACCAAGGTTGGAATACTGAATCTGAAATCGAGAGTTTCCGTAAAACATCATTAGATTTCTTGGGATACGTTAAAATATGAATAAGTATCAATTTTATTTATGGAGCTTGAATGGCATCACTTTTTACAATTAATTTCGCGCTATCTATGACACTTTCTTCACCAGATTCAGTTTCAATAGACTCCGACCCTAACGACTTTCGTATTGGTGTCCGAGGCTCTGATGGTTTTTGGGGAAGACTTATAGATGGTGTTTGGTCTGCTGGCGGTTTTGACGTGGACGATCTTAAAGATTTCTTTAAACCCGTTAATGACCCCACCGAAGCAAAAAGATGGTCTAAAGAAGCAAGAGCCTCTTTACCGGACGTACCGACGCTAAATGATGATTGATAAAATCAGGTCGGTTTTGGTCGGCTTTTTGGAATTGGGGTTTGTTTAAATTGGACTGGTTGTCCGCACTTTGCCCCAGTGTGCCGGACGCTCTTTGATCGCTTTTATCCTTGCGTTCCAAAGAGACTCTCTTTCGGATGCTGTCAATAGATTGGAATTTGTTGAGGGCGTAGGCTTCTGGGTAGGTAAGGGCT
>Ga0233449_1001523_pt1 | contig 20588 bp, 7 predicted proteins | sample SI_124_October20_FD_183012 | JGI IMG/M metagenome (GOLD analysis project Ga0233449, IMG submission 183012) | Seawater microbial communities from Saanich Inlet, British Columbia, Canada - SI_124_October2016_200_MG | ecosystem: Environmental > Aquatic > Marine > Inlet | place: Canada: British... | reverse complement strand
TGATTGGGGCAACCTCAATTGGGGCAACCTCGATTGGGGGAGCCTGAATTGGAACGCAATTAATTCTGGAAATTCCGATTGGGCAAGTATCGATTGGGCTGGATTCGATTGGACCTCATTGGATTGGGGCAGCCTCACCTTTACCGGTTTAGATTGGACTGGGCTTGATTTCTCAGGTTCGTGGTATTTCAAGAGTCTGCTTTCCCTGCCAGAGATCCGTGGATTAATTGGACGCTTCCTCGCCCTTCGTGGCGGGAGGCTCGGACTCTTCCTTTCTGGATTCCTTCGTCTCGACATGGATATGCCCTTGTTCGATCTTGCTCGTTTTGTCGGCGGTTCGGGTTTGAGCATTGACATCCTGCCTAATCTCAACTGGAACCTGTTCGATTGGGGCGCCCTTGGTTGGGGCGATTTCGATTGGGCAGGACTCGACTTGGAAGGAAATGGATTGAATTGGGGTGCCTTTGATCCGAGTTCGATAGATTGGACAACTTTCGATTGGAGTGCCTTGAATCTCGGAGATCTTGACTGGCGTAGTTTAGATTGGGCGAACTTGAACTGGGCCGCCCTTGACTTAAACAATCTCGTTCTCGGCAATCTTGATTGGGGCAACCTCAATTGGGGCAACCTCGATTGGGGGAGCCTGAACTGGAACGCAATTAATTCTGGAAATTCCGATTGGGCAAGTATCGATTGGGCTGGATTCGATTGGACCTCATTGGATTGGACCAGCCTCACCTTTACCGGTTTAAATTGGGACTTCTTTGATGTGGCCAGCATCATCTCTGACTTCGGGATTACGCTTCCTGACTTCGAATTCCCCGATTTGCCTGATGCGTGGAGGATTGGGCGTGGAGGTAGCGGAGGTTTCGGCCTAGGTCCATTCTCCATGCCACTTGACTGGCCAGAGATTGATTGGGCCTTCATGTTACAGAATCCTTTGGATGCCCTTCTGGACTTCCTCCGCCGCCTGTTTACGGGTCGCTCATCAAGCGGTGAACCGTTTGCACTCCCTGCTCTTCGGTGGCTTTGGGGGCTTCTTTCCGGCCGCCTTCCTGATCTTCGTTTGCCTGACCTCGGTTGGAGTGGCGGCTCTGGTGGAGGGATTAGTATCCCTGACATCCCGCTGCAAGTCAAGGGCACTGGCACCTACGACGACCCATGGTCGGTAGGGCTCACGATGGAGGGCCTACCGGCCTTCGAAATCATCCTCTGGCTGGACCCCGATGGACTCCCCCGTCCCGAGGGCATTCAAGAGGTGTTCTCTCTCATAGGAGACGACGTCATGGACATCCTCGAAGGAGTTGTTCAGAGCATCGATTCCCCTTCTTTGCCGGTGTCTTGGGCACATTCAGTCTCATCAATGATCCATGGCATGGCACGCCTCCATCCAGCAGTTTCTCACGCATTGGGGGAGATGAGTCGTGCCGAGATACAATCGACGATCGAACAGTTCGCTACATTCATCCAAAATTCAGATGGTATTGTCACAGTTGATTCCCAGAGTGATTCCACTGGAGGCTGGGCCGATCAGACGCCGTCAGGCATCCACAATGCCCATCATCTCAACTCCTTGCGGACACAGTCCATCATCCAGGAGGCGGTGAACTTCCATTCGTCGTATTTACCGGCGACGCCGCGTATCGTCCTTGTAGCTCCTGAATGGATGGGTACGGCGGCTTGGGCAGATGTTATTGCCGCATTCGTCTCAAATACGGGCGTGGCATCATCATTTAGTACCACTGATCTTGCTACTACTGGCCCTCACACTATACAACAAATACAGAGTCTTGACCTTACCTCTCTCAACCACGCTGCTAACTTCCATATCGTAATTCCTTCGATAAACGTCCATGTAGATTCCAATGCACCAGAGTTCCTTGCACATCAGTTGCGCTCAGTCGTGGAGCGAATATTCTCACAGACTGGAGATCCGGTATTCCTCGTCGGACACTCTGTTGGTGGATTAGCAGTCCGATATTATACCGATGGGCTCGCAGATCTTGCGCCTGATGGGACACCAAATCCGCCTGAATCGAAAGTTTATGGAGCAATGACAATCTCAACTCCACATCATTCCGCTGCTCGTGTTTACTATGACGAGAACCGGTTAGGATTCGTGAGATTCCTCCATCTCCTCCGTCTTATGGGGTCGATTGAGGACATTGATCTCTTGTCTATAGACCCTGCAACATTCTCCCTTTCCGATGTCATAGGCTCAGGTGGTTTGCCGAACCTGACGGAAGATTATCTCAAGCAGATGGCGCGCTTAATCTTCGATTCAGAATCGCCCCATTACATTCAGGATGTGATTTCTCAATGACGATTCAGATTCATACTGATTATCAGGCCGCTGCAGTGCGAGTCGATTGGAACTGGATCGAATACAGGCTGGGCGCCCGTGAGGTGGGTGCGATTGGTTTCTGGCAAGAGCGTAGAAACTCAGCATTTGAACAATACATGAAGAGAATGAGACCGTTTCTTTTGAACAAATTATTGGAGCCTACACCAACAAGATCTCCTCAAATCATTTTGCATGGAGTGAATCCATCTCCAACTGTCGTGTACTATCAGCCATATGTTCCAGCACTCCCAAATTCAGCACCTGCTCCAATTCAGTCTGACTTCTTCACCGAAGAGAAAGAATACGACACAGATTGGGAGACAAACTATGAATACGATAGAATCGAAGCATTGAATGAGATATTCGATGATTTAGCAAGATTGAGATATTTTACCCAAGATGTACCGACTCAACGAGCCAGTTTTTCTACAGATTTAGGTTTTCTTTCAGATAGAGTATTAACTAGTCTATTATATCTCTGTTTAAGAAACGATGTTCAAACTATCAATAATTTATCTAATGGAGAAATTGTTACAAATTTCTTCTTTAGGAAAACTTCCAATGATGGTCAATTGACAAATTCGGGTGGTCAATTAAGATCAGCATCGATTCAAGCGTCGGGTGGGTTCGGTGAGATTACTGATTGCGAAGTCCAAATTACCCCTAGTGGAGGTGCACCACTTCCAAATTGTAGAATTATGCACGTCTTAACTGAGAATCCTCAGAAACTTATGTTGGATAGAGAATTTACGAATCAGACTGGTTGTACTTTTGTCATTCGAAAATCGCCTTATCAGTTAGCTTCTATGTTGATTGATGCATTGGGAGATCAACAAGCAGAAAATGATGATAATACTCGTAAATTAATGGAATCACTCCAAGAAGTTGCAGTATATATCAACAACTCTGCATTTGAACCCAATACTATTCTGTGGTCTCAAGTTCGTCCTAACTACTCCGAAGAAGATTTATCATCACATCATTGTACTATCTACACAATTGATTTTCAAACAAATCCTCCAACAGTAGCTTCAGCAAGTTCGAATGTTCCCTTAGGCGATGGGGGAAATCCGGAGAATTTCACTTTACAGGATGTTGAATATACTACCAAAATGATTGCTCTTCAAGATGAAATATTCGGACAGACCGAGGCCTCTTTAATCGCTTTCCCTACGCCTGAATTGAATCATGCAGAGCGATTATCACAAGCCGCTAGGTTAGTGCGACTTCATCTTGCTATAACATCTGAAGGGCGGATGACGTACTCAGTAGCACCTGAAGGTCCTCACTATACTTTCACTTGGTCAAATTATTTTGGCTTCGCATGGATTAATTCCGATTCAATCATCGAGTTTGACGAAGAGGGAGATAGATTGCCACTGGTGCGACCACAAGAACCTATCTCATATGGTTTAGATAACGCCTCGTCACAGAATTATCGTTTGATACCTCAAATCCCATCAGATTTTGCGATTGACGAGACAAAATATAAGTTATCCACTGGCACTAAGAATAATGCAAGTTGGTCAACTACCTACGGTTCTGATCTAAAGGAACATTCTGTAGGGACTGGTCCCGGCGGAATTACTTGGCATTGGACCGGTGGGTGGACATTCGAAGCAGCAGAAAATATGCTTGGAGAAGATGGAAGCAATCCCGATGGTAGTGCACATTACAATGTTGGTTTGAGGTTCCGTGATATCACTCACAGTAGTCTGACTAGTCGTAAACCTGAAGGTATAGTTTTGTGGGTTGACCCCACTAGTAATGTTGCTTGTAGATCTTGGCACTCAGGACGCGCGACAAGACGAAGAATTAACGGGACTTCGGGTAGTTCAGGAGTCCATAAAGGGAGCCGAAACTCAGTTGGAATTGAGACTACAGGAATTGGTAGGGATGGAATACCTAATGCTGAATGGACTCATCGATACTTGAATCGTAGTAATCCTGGCTGGTTCCAAATATATCTTCACACTCATGTACGCCAATGGGTTTCAGGATGGTGGGGGGATCAATTGGCTATGTGTATGCACCTATCAACTGTTTTAGTGGACGAATATGATCAAATTGGAATTAGAGATCATCACGGACACTATGATTTAGTTCCCGGAAAAATAGACCCATGTGGATTTCCTTATGCCCGTGTATTACGTGCTACTTATCCTGATCAAATTGTGCCAGATATCTGGAGTGAGTTCTGGCCAACTCTAAGTTCCAGAGAGAATGCATTGAGCCAATTGGGATATAGCCCAACGAATGTAGGTGCAAATCCTTGGAATGATAATGGAACTTATGCAAATGAACTCGAAACTTTCAAAACAGATCGAAATGCAGTAAATTCAGTGGATAAGCGAGTAGACCGCTTCTGGTGTACATTCACATGTTGGGAAATTCATGATGCCCGACTGGCAGGTTGGAGGCGACCAAATGTTTGAGTACTGTAACAGGGAGTGTGAATAGATGGCGATTCCCAAGATGGCAGTTGCGTGTCGCCCGGACAGCGCCCCCGTAGGGCCCGCTATCTCTGGTTTGATATCCAATGTCATTGATTCAGTCGAGGGGCATCTCGGGTCCATAGCCATCCCTACTCATCTTGGGGTTGGTGTTCGCTTCGGATTTAATTCATCCAACTCATCTTCTCCGGGCATCAAGGTTGATTCAACATGTCGTATCGATTTACATTCATTTGAACTGGGTTCTTCAGGAGCCGATCAGATTCACCCAACACCGGCAGTTCATGTTGAGGCGAAGGTCTGGGAAAGAGGATATGACGGCACGCAGACCTACCTCCATGGTTCTCCGGAGAGTTCCACTCGATTGCGTTCTGTTGAGATGCATCTTGGATGGCACAATGAGGACATACTCGACTCCCTCGGCAATAGCACCGGACAGAAAGAGAGTGTCTGGGACGCGTCCGTTGTACTGAATGATGCGGCATTCATGGGGCACATGAATTGGCCTGATTTGCCGTCCAGCGGGCCGTGGGATGCCACTGCCCTCCTCGCTCATGCGTCCAATGTCCCAGGGCGTTTGGTCATTGATGGCCTATCCTCTGCCACAGGCGCACTGGAAGTACTGGGGGCCTTTGTTCAGGATTACGCTCAACGACAGGTTGAGGAGAGGTTCTCGTCCTTACTAGAACGCCTCGAGGAACTTGGTCTAGCAAACCACACTGGCACTGACCCTACCCTCCCGCAATGGGAACTTGATCTAAATGCTATTCAGACCTTCCTTGGTGACCCCCTCGCTTACCTTCAGTCATTCATCCTCGACCCCTACGGCCAGATTGACCTTTCTAGGCCGCTTCCCTTCGGAGGTCGCTCTGTCCTCGACATGCTCGCTAGTATCCTCCCGTCGGGTCGAATCCTCAATTCTCCTTCTAATCCACTCGATGGGGCTGCCCTTTTCGAAATCCCACTCCCCTTCTCATCAGGGGCGGCTAACTTTCATCTGACACCCAACGGAATGTTCGGGCTCGCCACTGATGCTATTGGACTCGGGCCGATGGAACTGACCGCTTCAGTGGAGATGCCTCTTCTAGATCCTGCTTCTTGGATTAGTAATGGGCCAGTTATGGCGTTCACTCTACAGGCGGCAGATCACGTCAGTGGAATCCTTGGTGATTGTGCTCTCGTACTCGCCCGTAACTCGCCGTGGACTCTCACGTTGGATCTACCGTATTCGGGTATGGTCCCGGCGTACGATGGCTCCTCGTTTGACTGGGTCCAACCTCCGAACCAAATTGTTCTATCTTCATCAACAGGTTTTGACGATTTATTGACCTATGTCCCTGGCATGATTATCGACTCTGCTCTTTGCACCATGGTGGAGCGAATCTTGTCGCCTCGCGTATCTAAGTCGGGGGCCTTGAGCACTATTCTAAGTGAACTCGACCTAATTACTTGGGACTCCTCTGGAGCTTTGAGTGCGAACTCTTTGTTCCCTCTAATCAGTAACCCGATTGGCCATCTAACTTCGTGCTTTACCGATGCGCAGGGAATTGACACCTCATCGTGCCTCAACGTCGCGGGTGCATTACTCGGGCTGCTCCCCGCTGATCTTCGGATGTACAATGACTTAGATGAACTGATTGAGCACGATGTAACCGGACCTGTCGCGCAGATAGTTCTCCCAATTTCAATCCTTGAACTTTCTTTGCAGGCTTCACCCACATCTCCAGGTTCTTTAGCACTGATTCTCAGTACATCTTCAGGCTTGGAGTCCTCTCTTTCCTCCTCACATATCGATCTTGATGCCTCCGTCGTCTTGAACCTCCATCCTGATTTTACATTGGATCTTGATGGTACTCATGTCGATATTGGCGTTGCTTTCGGAGCAATGATCAGTAGTTTGGTTGCTAATGATGATGGGTCGGATTTATTTTGGACAAACATTCTCTCCGCATTATCAGATGCTGAAGCGAACATCCATGCTAGATTGGATTCTGGGATATTCCATCTTGAAGCCGATGTAGATTTTAATCCCAACGACACATCTCCTGCTGCGCACATCACTCTGCTCCCGACAGTCAGTGGCATCGATTCTTTCCTCATGGAACTGGTTTCCAGTCTCAGGGATGCGTTGCTCCCCGATATTATCGAATATGTCGTCAATAGATTAAATACAATCTCTGTGTATACGGACTCTACTTCTCAAATTATCTATCTCTCAGTAATTCTCAAAGATTTACTTGCTGCACTAAGCCTTTGGGATGATTTGGCAACACCGAAGGTCAATTTGATAAATTTCAAGAATCTATGTTCTAATCCAGTTGATTATCTAAAACCATGCGTAGTTCTGCTGATTGCAGAAGCCCTCCCACACCTCCAAGGCATCTTCCCAACAACGGGGTCGACGGATCCAGTCCTCAAAGTAACGCATGTAACTTCGGGAACATCCGATTACAGGAAGGTCGAGGTGACCGCCACATCTGCTCCGGCTTGGGTTTCTGACCTCTCATTGAACATCGGCTCGAAAGTATCTGGGGGCTCAACCGGCCTGTGGCTTGGATACTCTACATCAATTGCAACTGGCATTATACTTTCAGGGGGGGATGTCGCAAATATTATCATCTCAGTTGAGGCTGGAGCGCTCAAGGATTCTGTAACGGATGAATGGGGGATGATGGCCTCGCTCTCTGCTCATGCTGACGGCGTCCTAGACGATACCTTGTTCACCATCCAGCCGTCTATCTCTTTCAGCCTCAACGATGGAAATCTAAGTCTCCTCCTGAGTACTATGGATGATTCATCCGGCGGGGGTCATTCTCCATCGATGGGTACGGAAGCGTTCTGGATTCGCATCCTTCCGACGGCCGATTTCGATTGGGGGATGCCCAGCCTCAGTAATCTTCTCCTCGGGGCCGCGAACAATGCCCTCACCTTCATCGAGGAGAACACGAAGGTTCAAGATTTCTTAGAGACCTCTCTATTTGTTTATTCAGGGGGTTCTGCAAACCGCCCTCCTTGGGCAGATCCTCTCGAAGATCTCACTATCATCGGTGAATGGTTGGTGCATCTCGGTGTTTGCACGTACACGGGTGTTGAATCAGGTGCGTGGTCTACTGGCATTTCAAAGCCGCCTTCGCCGGATTACGATATTCGCCTGTTACAGGACATAGCCAATCATTACAGAATAGTGCCATTGTCCCAAGGTGGCCCAACTACTCCTTGGACTGGTGCGAAAAACGGGTTAGAGATTTTACTACGTGGCGCGATGTCCATGATATCTTCCGTCATTCCTTCATCGGTTTCTGTATATACTAAAGAGGATGATGAAGGAAATATGGTCCTCGATATTTCACTCAGCGTGGAGGATGTCACAGATGGAAAAATCCTTGGGATCACTGTTGATTTCGCGCCGATTGAGATTGAAATGGGCAATCTGGTGTTAACACTAGATTTCAAAGATACGTCCGACCCGGAGTACAATGGAGATTGGGCTAACCAGCACAAGTCATACAATCCGGGGATTACACTCCAACTTGTCAAATGGTTCACCGCTCCAACTGCCGATCCAATTTTGGATGCTCACCTAAGCTTGGAATTCGGTCATCTCTCCATACATCTCGGAAAGGCTGACAAGAAGCCAATGCTGGATGGATTTATCCTGCTGGATGCTGTTGCAATCATTACCTGTCTGGATTTCACCTTCTCAGGCGGATTCACCACAGAGGCCGGTGGTAGACTCGACATCGAAGGATTTGGTATATCCCTCGGTGGCGATGGAAACACAGATGGTGGTAATAGCCTCGCTTCAGGTGTCCTCGCGGGTGACGAAGATGGAGGAGAGGCAGTCCGCCCAACCTTCGATCTTTCTGTGTGGAAGTACGATAGCAATTCTCTAGGAATTGACATGCGAGGTAAGGCTGAATGTTGGTTCCCGATTAACAAGCAGTTCGGCCCAATCAAGATTGCACAAATTGGCGTTCGAATCGATGATGAACAACAGTATGGGGGTCAAGATGAACCGAGAATCGCCATCCTGATTGACGGGGAGGCCGAGATAGCAGGTTTCCTCGCTCAGGTAGATGATCTTGAAGTTTCATTCCCTCTTCTGAAAATAACTGATATCAAGGGTGACAATTCAAATGGTTGGCAATACGACATGGCTGGATGTGCTATTTCGTACACTGGCCCCGCAATTGAAATCGCCGGTGCTCTAAGAAAAACCCTCATCACAGACACTAGTAATAATGAGTACATTGAGTACCAAGGACTCTGCACCATAAAGACCTCTACTATGGCAATAAGTGCGATTGGAGCCTTTGGAAGGGTACCAGTTACAGGAGGAGACTCCTACGTAACATGCTTCGTCATTGCGGCATTGGACATGCCCATCGGCGGCCCTCCGATGTTCTTCGTAACAGGGTTATTAGGCGGTCTTGGGCTCAATCGTGAACTATATGTCCCTGATATATCTCAGGTGCCATCAAGTCCATTCATGCTTGCAATGGATGGTTTTGGTTCTGACCCAATGGGTGCTCTTGAGTCAATTAGGACCCACCTCCCTGCTGAGCGTGGCTCTCTTTGGTTTGCTATTGGAGTGAAGTTTACAACATTCCAAGTCATCGAATCCAAGGCAGTTCTTTACTTCAAAATATCCAATGATGACTTCGCTGTTGGCCTCATTGGCTTGTCTGCTATGTCTCTTCCCACACCTGAACTGAATATAGGTTACATTGAGTTGGCCTTCGAGGCCGGATATGATTCAGGAACTAACATCTTCCGAGCCGGAGCTCAATTGACCGACGCATCTTATCTCTTCTCCAAGAGTTGCCGCTTGACCGGTGGATTCGCATTAGTGAATTGGTTCAACCGCGGTGACTTCCTATTATCAATTGGTGGTTACCATCCTAAATTCAAGGTTCCATCTCACTACCCTGCTGTTCCACGCCTAGGTTTCAATTGGAAGCCCATGAGTAAACTTGTGATTAAGGGAGGGGCGTATTTCACTGTTTGTAGTTCTGCAGTGATGCTTGGCGGTAGCTTTGAAGCCAGTTATAAATCGGGATGTCTTTCAGCATCCTTCCGAGCCGGAGTAGATGTTCTCATAGTATTCGACCCATTCTTCTACAGTTTCCGCGTTTATATTGGGGTCAGCGTCCGACTCAAGACATGGCTTGGCACTCTGAAGGCCAGTCTTGGAGCAGATCTTCAGATTGAAGGACCTAAGATGCGTGGAACTGCACGCATTGAGGTAGTATTCATCGAGTTTACAGTTAAATTTGGTTCGAATCAAAAAGGTTCCCCTCAACCAATTTCTGGCAAGGAATTTATGAACAAACATATTCTTCAACGCCCTGAGGGCGAATTCAACGATTCATTCAGCAATCTGTTTGAGAAGCAATTTGCTCTTGCTCAGCCAGTTAAAGGTTTGATGCGTTCTGGTGATGGAGATTCACCAAGTGAGGATGAAATTGTAAATGGTCCATTTGATTTAGAGGCGGAGTTTGAGTTTGCCTTTTCTCACCTATTCCCCTCGGAGAGTCACGTTGCATACATCGAGACAGGACAAGGCCATCACAATATTGACTTCAATTGGCGTGATGAAATTAGTGTTCAAGGTGAAGATCCGTTTGATATAGCGCCTTGCCATATTGATAATGATACCAATGGGGCGCCTTTTTCAATCAAGATTCTCAAAGAAAACCAACCTCTTAGTGATGTAGATTACTGTATGGAGGGGCTCTCATATGTTTCTACCATTGGTCATTTTGCCTCGACTTTGTGGACATGCGATATGGATGGAAACAATCGTCCTAAAGCATCAACTTCCGTTCCAGAAAATCAACCAAGACACCTTAATGGTGGTTCGCTCATCGGGTGTTCAACTCCTTTCCCACAGTCTTGGTTGGGCACAATAAAGATGGATCAAGTTGAGAAATCGGTTTTCGTTCATAATCTTCCATTGATGAGAAATGATTTAATCTCAGAAAGTGATATTATCGATGCAACTGCAATTATTTCAAAGATTAAGGGTGCCACAAAGGTAACTTTGGCCATTGATTCCGCCTTGGGAAGCAGGGATGACCATTCATATTCAGAAATTACTAGTGATTCCGGTATCAAATCATATTCCATGGGTATGCTGGCAACGGTACTTGATGGGGCCAAGGTGAATCAAGAAGCAAATCGTAAGGCTTTGGATGCCCATTCTGGAGTGTCAATTCGTACTGAAACGATTAGGACAACTAGAACTGCGAGCCCCGTATTTCAAGGAAGGGTGATGAAGAGATGAGCAATATTCCCAAGCGCCTTCTGACTCGTCGTTCCCCTCCAAGGGTGATTTCAATTGCAGAAGGGGTTGGAAATGCCACTCCAACAGAGACCCGGAGTAGGTTACAGAATCAAAACCCAAAGGAAATGAAAAACCAGTCATATTCACCGACCCCAATTCATATTTCCCTTTCTGAGATTCAAAGGCTTCCTGAGGAGATAAGCACCGAGTTACCATTATCAACGGTGACATCGGTAGAAACTATACTTGAGCAAGAGAGTATGCCTAGGTCCACTGTGCCGCGAATACCATCGTCATCTTTGAAGACAGAGCAAAGCAGGATGAGTTCCACTAATTCGGACAACTCTCAAGATATTGCAAGGGGCCTAGACGTAGGGAAGAGTGGCGTGAAATTATCTCAAAGACGTAGTGCAGCCTTATCGTTTCAGAACGAAGGAACTGTATTGGCTGCTGGCGATCTTCAGATATGGAGGTTATCTAGAAAAGTACGTAAAGATGAATTGGGTGATATTCGAATCCATATAGAAGGAGATCAAGGTGCTCGAATAACATTCCATCGCGGGGCTGGCGGAATCATTCAGGACCTTGAAATCCCTCCCGATTCTCAACCAGCAGAGATAGTAGTGCCAATTGGAACTATTCGTTTCACATTGACAGGTCTTGGTGGAAAGGGAGCCATCCCAACAGGCATCCAACCAGGTGCAGGGGCGCTCACATCTACGCTTTCTACGAGAAATCGTACTTTTATTGGATTCCAGCGGAATTCCTTGGTTCACCAGATTGGTTCATTTCGTTTTCTTTGTAGAGGCGTTTTCATTGAAGCAGATGGCACTCCATCTTGGACATCTTTCAAGGATAGGAACACGCACAAAGCCTTGGATGTATTAGCACGAATTGACAATCTAAAGGTATTAACTACCACTAAGGTTAGATCCCTTTGTGTAGTGATAAAGACTAGAGAGGGCTCAAAGGAATCATTAGATTTGGACCTTACAGGGATTCGAGCAACGGGTGAGGGCACCAGAATTGAGCGTATGGATGGAGTCGCACATATTTGGCCTATCACAACCGACCCTGCATATTCTGGCCCAGCTGTAATTGAGATATTGACCGATGAGAATACCGATGTACATGATGTCGTATTATCTACCTCTGCAGAACAATCAGTTGTAGATATGTTCTCATCTAGTTCATGGGTCGATTTGATTGAAGAAGGTCCACTTTCACCACATGGATATTCACAAATTAAGTGGTTAGACCAGACCGAAAGTTCACAATTGAAGTCACCATCGCCCTCCCAATCAGATGATTTGCGCGAAAAAGAGATTGAGGAGCAAAGGAGAAAAGAGGAGAAAGAGAAATCAGAACAACCACCTCAGAGCATCACTGATGTGCCTGAGCAAGAAGGACAAACAAGTATTGAACTACCGGAGGCCATTGCTTTTGATTCATATAAATATAATATTTCTCAATTTGCAGATGATCCCGATGAAGAAGATATGGATAAACTCGCATTCACCAAGATTTCTGGACCGGATTGGTTGACAATAGAACCCGAAGGAATCATCCATGGAATTCCTACAAATGAAAATGTTGGTTTGAATCGATTTATTATTCGCGTCAGTGATCCAAAGGGCCTATTTTCTGATGCGTTGGTCAGTATAGAAGTTATTTTCAAGCAACTCAATAGAGCACCATTTTGGTCTCCTAATATTATCAAGGCAGAGAATAATGATATAATTGAGGATAAAGGTCTAGAGGAAAAGGCCAAGGCAGAAAATGATACGTCATCAATATCCAAAAAGAGTAGGAGGCGGCGATAATGACATTACCGATTGAACCCCCACTAGTAGGCGAGATTAGATATTTTGATCGTGTTGAACCTGCTCTTACAGCAGGCCAATATGCCTTCGATATTAAGCAAGAACTACCGTCTGAAATGAACCTTAACAAATCCAATTTTAATCGTAAAATAGATTTCAATATTCGCGGTCCTCGGTGGAAAATAAATCCTGCTAATGTGCATATGCGTAGCCCTCCAAAGAATGAGCAAGGAGTCCTGTGTGATATGAGTTTTCCTCGAATTGTGCTCCAGCGTAAAACCACACCTTGGGAACGTAGTCTTGAGGGTTCTAACAACGACGAGGACCCTTGGATGGCTCTTCTGTTGATTCGAGACGATGAGATGGATGATTACTGTTCATTGGAGTTATCCGAAGGCTCACCAACGGGTGGTGGGGTGAAAATTAGCACCTTCACATCGTCTCTTGAAGGTGATGATCCCAATCGCTATGTTGATGCTTTGGTAATCAAGTCAGAATTTTTCAATCGAATCGCCCCAACTCCAGAAGAACTCCCATTGTTAGTTCACGCTTTACAAGTAAATCCGTTGGACAAGGAGATGTGTGGTGATGATGAAGATGGATGGTTTTCCGTGGTTACAAGTAATCGAATCCCCGCTAAACAGGATTGTAAGTATCACGCCTGCCTAATCTCACTTGAACATGTCAATAGTATCACTGGGACTCTACCCGGTTCCGTTCAATTTGTCCCTACTATCCCAGCACCGCTCGAAACCAACCGTCCCGTCAGTATTGTTGGTTCAGTAGGAGTGGCAGGTAATTTGGATGAGGACATCATCGCTAGAAGAGAGGTTCTTGAAACTATTACGGATGGCCCGATAACATTTCCTCCAATTGATGGTGACCCAGACCCTAGAGATTTGGGGCCGGCGGGAATACCACCAGAGATTGACAAGGAAATAGAGAATGATATGGGTTCTCAACCATTAGCCGAGGTTTCTGAAGAAGGGGGGCGCAAGGGCAATTTATTCAATGCTTTGGACATATTACTCGCAAATCCCTTAACTGGGCGCTGGGGTAGGCGCAAGAGTGAAGTTGATTTAGAAGAATCATCTGTGAAAGAGATGGTAACTTCTGTAAATGAATCGCCGACTAATTTCACCTCCCCAGTAGGAATAAATGACCACGGCACAAGTATCCAATACCACGACATCGCAGATCCAAGTAATCAATATCTAAATCCTCCAACAGTGACTTCTGGTCCTAATTTAACTTTCCCACTCCTACACCATTGGACATTCAAGACAGGAGATGGCGGGGACTTTGAGGCAAGGATGACGGGATTGCGAGTTCGAACCCATGTTGAAAAAGAGGAAGCAGTTGGTCAACTTGGTTCAATTGCATCCAAATCTAGTGGGACATATGCTCCCGCTTTACTGGGCAATGATATGGTTCCAGATGTTGCAATTAACAGTTATCTAACAATTGACATAGCTGGTGATGATGGTATTCGTAGGACTGGTTACTATCGAGGCCCTTGTATTGCAGTTCCCACTAATCATGAAACTAGAGTTCAACCGTATAACAATTCAGATGAGGCTAGAGGATTAGATCTTGAGACTGGTCGTGATGAGATCTCACATTCAAGTGCGTTTGAACTTGGTCGGTTGTTAGGTATGAGCGATCCTAGGTTCATACGTTCTATAAATCGGTGGAGGAGGCTAAGATATTCGGATACGCAAGATTTTAATGAATACATTCAAATTAAGGATTTATTTAAGATTGATGTAATAAAACCGCTAACTATGAAGGGTATGCTAATGAAAGACATACTTGCAGAGAAAGTAGTGAAACCCCAATTAGAGGTGATCAAGCACGATGAACATCGTGCCCCTCCTGCAGGAATTGGCGGTTCGGGGCCAGTGACCGACCCCTTGCCAGGGGAGACTTTCATCCCTCCAACAAGAAAGGAGTTTCTAAGAGAAGAATATGAACGATATGAAATGGAATCACTTGATTCAAAGATTGATAGAAGAGGTGAGGATATTTGAAGGCAGGACAACCACATTCAACTAGAACGGCTTTCGATCCTCGAGAAAAGTCAGCGTTTCATAATAACCCGCCTTGGAATACTATGACATCCGAGGACGAGGCTTGGATTACTGTTGTTGAATGGCTTAGCAAACTTAGAACCCTTCAGGGTGTACCATTTGTTTACATTGTCCCAGCTGAGGAAATGCTACCCAATGAATCAATCCGTTTCTTCCACATTGATCGTAATTGGCTCGATGCACTAGTTGATGGTGCAATTAGCGTAGGTTCCTTGGATTCGCGAGGATCCCTACCCTCAGTAGAAGATGAAAATCAAGAAATAAAATATCAACGATTAATTAGGGAATTGAACTATTCGGAGATAAATAAGAATCCATATCGAAATAAATTGTTAGGGGATGCAAACCCCTCGCGAACTTCTGACGAGTTATATCCAAATGGTGGTTCAACAAGTGGATTCCTTCTTCGTTCCACTGTTGTTAGAGATTTCCCTGGTTTGGAGGTTTCAGCCTATGGAGCCTTAGGCATCAGTTCAGGTAACCCTGAATTGTGGGCTACATTAGGTAAACGAATTCAGACAATACATCAAGTAAGATTATCTGAAACAATATTATTATGTATTTTCAATGGAATTCCAACTCATCTCAGACTTCAAGAGCCAGGAGAGGGAATTAGGTTAGGATTGGACCCTCACAAACCACCATTGGATGACCCAATCAATTTAACAGTGGATATTACTAATAGATACACTTTGAAGTACAAAAAACGAAATGGTGACATCGCATATATTGACTCTGCTGATCCGGATAGTGGACAAGAGAATATCATCTCAGATATTAAATACAGAGTTCACACAGGTGATCGATCAGTCATTGACATCGCTGGAGTGTTGTCTGCAACAACAGAAATTGAGCAGTTATACAGTGCTAATCCAGAAGTAATTAATTTGCCAAGTCCGGGGTCTCAAGAATTGACTGCTGGAGGCTTGGTCGCATCACAGTTGATGCAATTCCCATATCAACAGGACTTTGGATATGATTCCATTACTCAGCATCCTTATGGAGTTGGAGACTCTCAAACTGCAACTGTTGAAGAATCCGAGATTCTAACTATCGCTCAGGCCGAACATGAGGACAATCGTTTTGACATAGGGGTGTCTTATGATGAGCAGCACGGGGATGATGATTGATGAAAAGGAGTAAGAAAACCAGGACTTCTAGTGGTGATGCGAAAATTCGTAAGGTTAGTGAGGAGGTAACTAAGATGCCTATCTCCAATGACAAAGAATCACCTAATCAAGATTTAAATTCCGAGGCCCTATCTGAGTCATCTCAAGTCGATGCGAAGAGTTTTGTTCAGAATATGTCAGTACAGGCGGAAAAAACAGTTGCTGGGCCAGCAAGCAGAAGTGAGCAGAAGATAGAGACTCAGAGGATATCATCCACATCTCAGACTAAGGTAATAGACCAATCTGATAGGATGAAAGTCCAAGAAAGATATCCTTCAATTGATGAAAATGATAGTGTAAAGGACAAAGGTATTCCTACGGGTATAGATTTAGAAAGTGACCTTTTGGATGCCAGCAAGTTCGATCAATTCTCAGTGGACCCCAACCTCCACAATGGGCCGCGCATACTCGTTCCTGTTGACGTTCAGGCTTTCGTGGTTCCCAAAAATTCGACCCCTTTTTCAAGTGCTAGATCTAAATCTAGTGAACCATCGTCATCGTGGCCGGTTCCTCTTTCTGACAAGTCGATAAAATCTTCCAATCCAGTGAGAGCTGACCTTCATGTGACAAAGAAGGAAAAAGTAGCGGATCGCGCCATCTATGGTCTACCTAATCCATTTGATCAAGAAACCAACCCTGCGACATCTCTAGAACCCGGAGTCCATTTATTCTGGTCTCTGCCTGATGCGTTGATGCGCGGTGAGGAAAAAGAAGAATCTAGAGAAATTGATGAATATATGGACCTTGACGAAGAAATCCCTTCAAGCATCGCAGGTTCTAGGGCTGGAATTAGTTATGGAGAAGCAATTAATGAGTCTCTTGAATTTGAGGCTGAAGATGATGCTATGGATTTGAGTGATTTCAATTTCCCTCAACTACCAGATCGTTGGTTGATTGTACGACAATGGAAGCACGCCCATGGAACGATTATGACCAAAAAGTGGGTTCTTGAATCAAATTCTGGTGAATCAGAGACATTGGATACTTGGACTAGCCCAGGTAAAAGTGGAACCATGCCTGAGTTGACAGCGGTAGGGCCGGGTGTTGGAGATATTTATTGGACGGTTACATACGATAGCGCTCGCAATCGATTTACCTTCCACGACATTCCCGAGGATCAAGTAAATGGCCCATTTGACTATCTTGTTTCAGGATGGTACTCAGACGAAACTAGAGACCCACTTTGGATGCCAATGAGTACGCCTGAGACAGAATGGATGAGACGTTTTGAAGATGAACTTCGTTGGAAACTCCCAATTGCTTCTCTGGGCGGAATGGTAGATGGGGATCGAGAAGTGAGTTTTATGCCCGTTAAGCATTACGATGGAGGTGGTGATTGATGTTTAGGAGGAGAGGAGAGAAATCTAAAACTCAGGAGCCCACGGAAACAGCGATACCTGAAATGAAGGTGCGCCAGGATATTGATTTAGATAAGTCTAAGGCTACTGAAAAGGTAAAGAATGCATCACCTAATTCTGGTGGAATCAAGGACGTTGACTATATGCAAAGGTCACCAGTGGATACTATTTCAGATGGTTGGCCTGTACAATCATTGTTCCATGGTTCGGTATACGGGGTGCCTTGGAATGGAGGTGGAATATCTAGGAATGTTAATACATTAGATATTGATGCATCCGTGGGCATCAACCAAGAGGAAGCAATCGCCGCATTGATATCGGGGGAATTGTTACAAGATAATCATATTACAAATGCGTCAGTTCATGCCATTGAGACGTTCTTGGTAGGTTTTACTCATGGTTTACTTGGACAAATGGATGAACCAGACGGGATTCATCAATTCCAAAGTGCCCTTCATCGTGAGACATTTGATTCCATTTCTAGCGGCATTATTTTTGATTATGCTAAGGAAGAGGCAAATGTTCTAAAAAGGCAAACTTCTTCTTCTCTTGAGGTGGTTTCAAAACTATCAAGCCAACAGGAACTTAAACCTCAACTCGAAGAATTACATTTGGTAGCAAAGGACCCCACTGATTTTCCTCTTGCAAAGCCAATAGAACAACAGATGATAGATATCAACAAACTTCCTAAGTCCAATGCTTTAGGTTCTACACTCCCATCTCCTCCTCCCGCCACGCCGCCAATGGCGGTTGAGTATTCAGCGCCTAGATACTACGAGGCGAAGGATCCGGTATTGATGCTGACTAATTCTAGAAGATCATCTCGTCATGGAGGCGACGGGATTTATGAGGACGATGGGCGCCTCAAGTGTCGTTCTACTCGGGGCGAAAAAAGTCCAATCCTATTTGATGGGCCGGGGAAACATCTGCGTTGTAAGTGGTGGGACAGAACCGTTCCAGTCGTACCCTTACACCGATCGGTCCCTATTGATTGCCAACAATTAATTTGGGAGTTGGGTGTTATTTCAGGCCGCCTTCAGGCGAATGACTTCCGTGAGAAATTTGAACAATTTGTATCTGGCGACCCATTATCTGTATGGCGCACGGGTTGGCAATGTAATTATCTCCCTAGTCCAGTAGGAATGAACTTGTGGAAGCATCAAGCGTGGGTTCCTATAATAGCGGATTTGAGACTTACTTACACACCTTATTCAGGCGGTTGGGAGATGGGTGTATATGATTTTGAATTGAACCCAGATTCCCCTCCTGACGTGGGTTCGCCGATTGTATTTGAACGTAGGATGCCAATCACTCATGGGACCGGTCGGATTTTGGCTGATCGACTTCAGGGATTTCTCAGTGAAGAGGCTGAACTAGATGCTGATAATGAAGGGGTGCTAACTCCCGAACAGGTCAAAGGAATTGAAGCCATGATTAATGATTATCTATATCGCGATTTGATATCAATTTCTTTATCTTCAATTGATGAAGCAATAGACGAGGCAAGTGCAGATCTCGCCATTCGTTCAGGGAGTCTTACGGTTGATGATATTTCTGTGATTGACGCGTTTGGTCAAGTAATTGAGTTCCAAGCATCTGAAGTAATGAGTCAAGTTAGAGTTGGCCTTTCTTTGGAAACTCCAGATGATGATAATGGAATACTATTGATGAAACCACGGATCCCCCGTGGTTCAAGAATAAATTTGAGATTATTAACTCATGATGAAGATACAGTAGAAGCGAATTCTGGTTCTAGCACACTTGCACTAGATCCTGATGATGATATGATTCCTCCCGCACGTTCACCAGTTTGTGGTTTCTTCCTTCCTGACCACATAGAATGGGCGATGGAGGTATTCAATCAGGATGGAGATGCGCAAGGTCAACTTAGAGTGGCTGACAGGCATTGGGGTCACAAGGGTATCCAGAAGGGACAATTGGCTTGGGATTCTGCTCCAGGGAGTCAATCTTCAGTAGGACCATTGCCAGATACTGGTAATTTACATATGGACCGACTACTAAACTCTTTGATGGACATAGGTTACACTGATGATATTGAGCGAGGTTTATGGGATGATGTGGACGAAGGTGATTTTTCGGGAGATAACACCGGCGAGGGTGTACTTTCGGCCCTTCTTAGAGCGATTGATACTACCAACTGGTATTCTGACCCATATGGGAAGGGAGGTGATGATTATCCAGTATTTTACATGGGTCGCCCAGTCGCAGTAGTTCGTGCAGTGTTGCGCCTAGAAGTTTCTCAAGCCACGCCTATGTCTGAGAATCTAAGAAATCATGAATTTGAGGTTCGTTTAGGGGCAATCCAAAACAGACTTGATGGTCTTCTCGGATATTTCGTGAATGATGATTATACGAGATTCAACACCGTCTATCCGATTCAAGATGGGACCCCAGTTCACCCTAAAACTTCCATTGACCATGAGTTCCTTGATTTTGATCCCACACTTGAGATTCGTCCCGAACAGGATGTTTATCTCACTTTATTGATGAATCCCCAATCAGCAGTTCATGTCACTTCCGGAATACTTCCTCAGAAAGAGATAGTTCTATTGAGGGAGCATTGGCAGGATGCTGTTGCTAGGATTGCGCCATCATTTAAAGTGGGTCCAGTATTAGTTGATCCAACTTCAGTGAGAATGCCGATAGATGACATGAAGCCGAATCTTATTTGGAAATGGACTCATCGAGAGACCCCTTCGGAATGGGTTGAAGGGCCAATTAAGCGTTCGGATTCCAAAGCAGGACTTCCTCATGGTAAGATGACTGCATACGAAGGTTGGATTAAACTAGACATTGATGAATCTCAAGATAATTAGGAAGTGAAAAAATGAAAAACAAGAAAAATATTAATTCAATTTTGGTATATGCTGGAATAATAATAATGATTATTTCAGCATCAATTGCTTCAATTCCAATAGATGACAATACAAATGAATTGTTAGAGAAAGAATTATCTCATTCAGGAGGAGTAAATCAAAATGGCTCACAGATTCAGGGTATGTTTAAGATTATTCCATCTACAAATGCAAACTCATATAATATCA
>Ga0233449_1001510_pt1 | contig 20749 bp, 22 predicted proteins | sample SI_124_October20_FD_183012 | JGI IMG/M metagenome (GOLD analysis project Ga0233449, IMG submission 183012) | Seawater microbial communities from Saanich Inlet, British Columbia, Canada - SI_124_October2016_200_MG | ecosystem: Environmental > Aquatic > Marine > Inlet | place: Canada: British... | reverse complement strand
TACCATTCAATATCGCTTCGTATGCACTTCTCACACATATGATGGCACAAGTATGTAATCTTGAAGCAGGTACATTTGTCCATACTTTGGGAGATGCCCACCTATACAATAATCACTTTGAGCAAGCAAATTTACAAATAAGTCGTGAACCTTTGAAATTACCTCAATTAAAATTGAATCCGAAAATAATGCAAATCGATCAATTTGATTTTGATGATATTGAGATTATTGGCTATCAACATCACGAACATATCAAAGCACCAATCGCAATTTGAGGGATTTCAATGTTAGCAATGATTTTCGCGTGTGACCTCGATGGCGCAATTGGGAAAGATGGCGACCTACCATGGAGGCAATCATCTGATTTACGTCATTTCAAAATGACTACAATCAACAAAACAGTGGTAATGGGAAGGAAGACATGGGATAGTCTTCCAGCAGGCGGATTACCAAATAGAAGGAATATTGTGATGTCAAGAACACCGCGGGAAGATGTTGAAGTAATGAGTTATGAGCAGGTAATGCAGTTATCTCAAAACGAAGATATTATCATTATTGGAGGGGGAGAAATATATTCGCTCTTCCTACAGCACTGTAAAGAAATATTCAGGACAATAATCCATACTAATGTTGAAGGAGCAGATACTTTTGCTCCAGATATTTCAAAAATGGGCTTTGTATTAATTGGAGAAAACCATCAACCAGCAGGACCTCACGACCAGCATCCAATGACTTTCCAGCACTATATTTGTTGAGCAGTCAGTAAATACTAACTAAAGTGACTAATCCGCTTTATACTCTGTAACTCTAACGCCTAATCGTCCAGTTAATGCTTCTCTTTTCATGATTCTTTGGTACTTCTTTTCGAAGGCTGCTTTCAAATCAATATCCATTGCAATTGAATGGCCCATCAGTAAAATCAGAATATCAGCCATTTCTTCAGCACATTCTTCAATCGGTTTTCCTTTGGTAATTGCTGCCGATAATTCTCCAAGTTCTTCAACAGTCAGAGCAATTCTATATCCCATATCATGACCATTTTTATTGGCGAAGTCATGCTTATGGTGAAAGGCTGCAACCTTCTTTACCATCACTTCCCATTCATTTGATGTTTGATGGTTCATCCATTTGTCAACACTTGCAGCGGTCATTATTCCGCTCTTACCATGGACAGGGCATCAACCTTGCGACAACATTCCAATTACACATTTCCACACAGGTGCTAATCTTTTATTGGCTTGTGCAGACACTGAGTGATGAGATAAGTCCGCAGAAATATTTCCAGGTTCCCTTCCTGCTGCCCAGTTTGATGAAATACAAACAGCCGCATATGGAATTTCAAGTTCTCTGCAAAGTTTTGCTTCACGCGGCATAGTCATTCCAACCATATTGCCACCAAGTTTGTCTATCGCGTCTACTTCAGCACGTGTTTCAAATTGTGGACCATGAGCTAGCCAATAAGTGTACAACAATCTTTCTTCTTCTGTAAATGATTGGGCCTTGCGCAGAATTTTCTGCAATTTATCATTTATCTCTTCGCTGAATGGTTCAGTAACGGAAGTAAATGTTGCATCTTCATGATGAAATGTACTTGCCACACCGGTAAAATCCATATATTGATCTGCAAGTGCTACTTTACCAGGCGGGAAATCATCAGATATTGCGCCCACTGAACAAACGGCCATTATCGCATCACAGCCACTATTGGCCAATGCGCTAATATTTGCTCTATGCTCTATCATATGCGGTGGCTTACTTGGATTGCCTTTGTTATGATGGCGTTGTAAAAATATCAATTCCTTCTCACCTTCTGAACTGCTAAGTTTCAAGCAAGTTAGTGGTACATCTCCCCAATTGGTTTCAACAATGACCTCGTCTTTTCTTTGCAAAATCAACCCTGCATCGTTTAATTGTTGACCAAATGTCATCTCAATCAAACCGGTTCCACCGATAACCGCTAACCTCTGCATAATAATCGCCTACCGTTCTACATTGTCAAACCTACGGCCAAAAACCGTGTGGAACCTTGCTTTCACTGGCCCATTAAGAGAACTGGTTCAAATCTAATCATTCGTTTAACCGAGCGATTAAATCTGCCTTCTTACCAGAGACTGGTTTTCCTGCAGCCTTCAAGAGTTCCTTGAGTTCTGCAACAGTCATTGAACTGTAGTCAGCGTCGGAAGAAACTTCTTCTTCAGCAGGTGCTTCTTCAACAACTTCTTCTTCAGCAGGTGCTGCTTCAGTCTTCTCGCTTGCTGGCTCTAGGGCCTCGGCTGCGTCAAGAATAGATGGTGCTTCTGATACTTCCTCTTCTTCCGCTTCTTCTCCGTCCATTGCTGCTGCAATTGCTGCAGCCTTCTTGGCTTTCAATTCTGCTTCTTGGCGAGCTTCATTTGCATGAATATCATCCAAAGTAGGACCCTTCTCATTGGTTACACCCTCTTGTAGAAGTTGGCTCTTTTGAATTGCCACAGACTTTACAGGGTAAATTGGCTTAACTGCATTGAGAATTTCTCCTTCCAATTCGCCACCAAGAATTGATTCTTGGATCTTAGAAAAGGTATTCTTTGATGCAAACGCACGGATTACTTCTGCTGTCTTTGCTCGCATTGCTTGCTTGACTGAAGTCTGAACACGCTTTTGAGTAATAATCAATGGCTTCAAACGTACAAGGTATCCATCTGTTGAAACGACATCGACTACATCGTCAACCTTACCACGGTAACGGCGAATTTGACGTCGTGTGTGGTCTGTTTGGTGATGATGACCGATGAATGTAGTCAATGCATCTCTGCCAACTACTTCAGTAACTCTGAATCTAAGGATGATGTGCATCTTTGTAAAGTCGCCATTGAATTCTTGCAGTGTCATTTCGTAGACACGGCCCATAATATGTTCATCTGACTCACCGATTGTTTCTCCAATTTGCTTGAAATCCCATGGATGACGAGGTGCACGAATAGTGTACCATCTCTTCATCTTCCACTTGTCACGTTGCTTACGTGCTGCTGCACGTGCTCTTGCACTTACTTTCTTCGCCATTGGATTCACTCTCGGTGTTGTCTTGCGGGGGCTACCCCACTTGCATTCCGCCGACTAACCACCCCTATATGAACAGCCCCCTTTGATTCGGACTTCTAAAACGAATGATTGCGTGTTGATTTGGAGTTAATATCAAATCCATCTCGCCGACACCCTCGCTCATGGCAGTTCACCAACTCACGTGGAGAGCAACCGCCAGTGGCATAGAAGATGAAATGATTCTTGCTGAAGCATTGGCTACACTAATCGGAGATGAAGAGGCTGTTGAAATTGAGCGCACCACCTCATACCACAACTCTCCAATCCACATGATTTCTGCAAAATTGACCCGCTCAGGGCCGGCACAAAAGGCTCTTGCGAATATTGGCAAGGAAAATTTGCAAGTAATATTATCAGAATTAAGCACCCGATTGGATGAGGCGAATAATATCCATTTCCGCTTAGATCAGGGCGATTTAATCAATGGTAAACTGACACTCTCAACATCTGGTGGACTTGCTACTGTAAAGGGTCAGACCAAAATTCAAGTTTATCCTGGACAAACCCCTTTGGAAGAGGCACAAAGCACAATTCGTAAAGCAATTGCAATTTGTGAATGAAAATTCCCACGAGATTGTTTATCCAAACTATTCATGTATGGCTACCCCATCAGCAGGTTTGAGGAATACCCATGACACATGTTGTTACAACCGCTTGCGTTGATCACAAATACCAAGAATGCGTTGCTGTTTGCCCAGTAGAAGCATTTAGAGAAGCTGAAAAATACCTGGTCATTGACCCTGATGAATGCATTGATTGTGGCGCTTGTATCCCTGAATGTCCTGTTGATGCTATTTTTGCAGATACCGACTTACCAGCTGGAGAAGAAGCATGGGAAGAACGCAATGCAACAGAGTCTGTTGATGCAGAAGTTGCTGAAGGTGATTCACCTGTTCTTGCTGATTAAGAATTCCAACTGGGCTATATTCCACAGAGCATTGAAATTACCAATGTTCTTGAAGTAAATAATTTTGGACAGGCTGATTGCAATGGTTAAGGATACTGATTTCACCAAGTTTAGAAGAGGTAGTGATTTGCTAAAACGTGGCTTTGCACGTATGCAGCAAGGTGGCGTGATCATGGATGTTGTCAATCCAGATCAAGCGGCCATTGCAGAAGATTCTGGTGCCGTTGCAGTAATGGCTTTGGAAAGAGTTCCCGCCGATATTAGAAGAGATGGCGGAGTTGCTAGAATGAGCCACCCAGATATGATTCAAGGTATTCTCGACTGTACTTCAATACCGGTAATGGCGAAGGCAAGAATCGGCCATGAAGGAGAAGCACGAATTCTTGAATCAATGGGGGTTGACATGGTGGATGAAAGCGAAGTTCTAACACCTGCTGACCCATTTTTCCATATTGCAAAGAAAGATTATGACATCCCATTCGTATGTGGTGCTACTGAATTAGGAGAGGCTGTACGGCGTATTTGGGAAGGCGCTGCAATGATTCGCACCAAAGGTGAAGCAGGAACTGGAAATGTTGTTGCCGCAGTTACACATGCAAGATTAATCGACCAAGAGATTAAACAATTGCAAACGCTTGATGATTCAGGGATTGATGAAACGACTGAAATCATTATTGATAGATATAGGGTTTTGGCAAACCAATCAAAATTACCAGGAACTTTTCATAGCACTCCTTTTGGTGCAATTGACCAAACAATGCATCAAGAAGTCCGAGAAATTCTTGAAGAGGTTAGAACAATGGGCCGTTTGCCAGTGGTTACATTCTCAGCTGGAGGAATTGCAACACCAGCAGATGCATCACACATGATGCGCCTTGGAATGGATGGTATCTTCGTTGGTTCTGGAATATTCAAGTCTGAAGACCCTAAGACAATGGCTGATGCAATTGTTCTTGCAACAGCACATTATGATGATGCTGAAAAAGTAACTCAAGCAATGGCAATGATGGCTGGAGCAGCCATGAAGGGTGATGAACTTGAAACTCTTGATGTACGCTACGACCAACGAGGACTTTGAGAAATTAACCTTTAGTCTGTAATTCTATAGAATCTCATTGGAGAGGATCACTTACGCCAACTTCACCTAATGTCCAGCGAAGAGTTTTGATAACTCCATCCAATGCTTTGTGATTCCTTGCGGCTTCCTTCATTCCTTCTCTATCCCCTGAAGATTTACATTCCTCAAACCAACTTTTCCATTGCTTACGTTTTGATTCTGCTTTGGCGAGCATTTGCTCAATCTCATCCCATGTTCGGTCATAGGTTCTTTCGGCCATGTGGCCGTCGCGAGAAGAAGTCATAATCTCCTCCGGCTAGCAAGGGTATATGAGTAATACGCCGACATCATTCACTAAGTCATGGAATTTTTTGATCTGAAAGATTGGTGTCAGCGTCAATAACGGTTCCATCTCCTAGCACAACATTGTGTAAATTACATCCATTTCCAATCACTACATCTTGACCAAGAACAGATTTTGTAATAGATGAATTCGTACCAATACTGCATCCAGACATCAATAATGAATTAGAAATAACTACTTCCTTTTGTATTTGGCAATCGGAAGAGATTACGCTGCTGGTAACTTCACCAAGATTTTCCGTATTGCCCATACAGAACCCATCTCCTGGGAGGAGAGTTCCATCTGGAATAGGGAAGGGCAATTCATTCATCCTCTTGACCAATGTTGATTGAGCGTTGAGTAATTCCATTGGATTTCCAACATCAAACCAAACACCATCGATTGTCTTGGCATACATTGGCCAATTCATTTCCAAAACCAATGGAAATAATTGTTTACTAAAATCAAACTTTTCACCATGTGGGACTAAATCTAATACTTCTGGCTCAATTATGTACAATCCAGCATTTATCACATTGCTAAATGCTTCTTGTGGACTTGGCTTTTCTTTGAATTTTCTAATATATCCCTCGCGTAGATTTCCATCCAACACACCATTATGGGATTCGGATAATCCAACAATTCCAAAATCACTAGGATCTTCCACTTCCCACAGTGCCATGGTTACTTTTGCACCACTTTGTTTGTGGGCTTGCAATAGTCCTGAAATATCAAACGATGCTACTGAATCACCAGAACCAACAACAAAAGTTTCAGTTAATAATTCACCCAAAAGGCGAACACTTCCAGCCGTTCCCATTGGAGAATGTTCTTGATTAATTCGTGCTGAAATTTCCCGGTTATGAGAAATTTGTGCCTGCTGCGGCCAAGTAGAAACATGCTTTTGCAGTTGTTCCCCTCTATATCCTGTAGTGACAATTACATTGTCGATACCGGCTTCCAACATCGCATCCTTTACGAAATCAATAACTGGCCTGCCTAGAACTTCAACCATTGGTTTTGGTCGTGTTAATGTCAATGGGCGCAGTCTTGAACCCTGACCACCAGCCATGATGACCCCATACATCAATTCCACCTCATCGGCGACGATTCTGCATATTTATTCGGCGCATTCCGGCTTTCTTAGATGACTTCCCAATAGGAAGGCGGGATTTTGCACTGTTTTCTGCTCCACTTGTCCCACCAATCGTCAAAGAACCTGAAGACATTAGACTACTAACTAAATCGTTAGCAACATCTTCGGAACTAGCTCCCGATGACATCTGATTTTTGACAGATTGGTTATGGTCGGTAATCCAAGATTCTCTCTCCTTCTTTGCAAGTTTTAATTGGTCACGTGCTTTGTCAACATCCTTCATCAACTCAACAGTCTTTGCATGCATATCATCAGCCTTCTTTCTAAATTCAAGATATTCTTCATGGAACCGGTCTCCTTCTGCTTTGAGGAAATCACGGTGGGCAAATACTTCATCCAATTCCTTTGATTTTTCAGTAACGCGGCCAACTGCTTCTATCATTGCTGTATGTGCTGCATCCGCTTCGGCCTTTAGAATTTTTATTGAACCATCCAAATCTGACAAATCAACGCTAACAAGGTCAAAATGTGCAACCTCTGGTTCTAATTCTGCAAGACGGCGATGCTTTAATTTTAGACTAGCCATCATTTCTTTCTCTTTCTTTGCACCAACGCTTGATGTTTCAAAAGTTCTCTCTAAGTTGTCAACCTCTTGTCTTAGTTGAGCAAATTCAGCAGTAGCTGAACGCTTCTCTTTCTTTTCACCGCGACGACCCTTTGCTTGCGAGATTAGTTGGCGGATTTGGTCTTGAATTGCATTGCGCTTCTCTTTAAACAATTTTATTTCCGCACGAATTACTTTTACTTCTGAAAGAACAAGAGCTGATTTCTCTCTGTGTTCCTTGAATTGTGCCTGGATTGCATTGCGCTTATCAGCACTCTGCTTAGCAGAATCGCTGAATGAATTACGTGTTTCACGCAATTTGCGAACTTTCGCTTCCATCGTCTGAAGTTCTTCACGAAGGTCCGCATCAGGCTTCTCCTCAGCGTCATCTTTCATTCCGCGCATGACTCCTCCACTGCATTTACCATTTCAAGGCTGTGGATGGCTTACAAGACTATTCAATTCTATAATTGACCGAATAATGCATATATTTGCATAAATATTGCGCTTAATAATCCAAGAGTTCCTATGAGATTGGCAGCGAGTGAACCGGAAGAACGGACCATTGCTCTAAATTCAGAACGAACTCTGACATTTATCTGCTTACCAACTAACAATTCACCACTCTTCTGTTCAAGGCGAACTGAAATTGTTGCTTCACCATTAGTGGTAGGCAATAGTGATTGCCAGGCAACTGTTCCATCTCTGAGTAATCCACTCATCATCCCTAGTGTGTCCTCATCACCTTCAGCAACACTTGGCAGCGCTTTATCAGACCACCAATATTTTTCACCTGGCATAAGCCTGTAAGTAAGGGCTACATCATTAGGCCGGAAATCAGGTGTTTGAACTCTAAAGACAACCGTTCTCTCTTCTGAGCTAAGATTATGAATTATTGTAAATAGGTTCGCTCTATTGGTTACTACGTTTTCCAAATCCACTTCGAATACCAAATCTTTCAAAGCAGGATCGTTACCAACTTCAATCTCATGTTCCAATCTATCGATCATTCTAAAAAATGCTGGGCATGATTTTTTGACATGCTCAATCAATGAAATCCATATTTCCAATGTAAACACATCATGTGATACAATTAACTCCAGACCTTTATCATTCATTATTTCTGATAGTTCAGAATTCATCGTATTACGGTCCAAACCACACGAGTGCCTATACAGTGTCATCAGCATCTTTTCTCTTGCATAATCAACTTCCACATTGGCGTGAATATTTTCTTCTATTCTTTTTATGAAATCAACATATTGAGCCCTCATCAAAGGATCCATGTGTGTAATTAGTAAATCATTGAATACTGAGTTTATTGTTGACGGGTGAATCGCTGGCTCATAGGCATCAAGTAATCCGGTACGGTCAACCATGCTGAATTGATTAGACCTAGTAGCCAATTGTTGCCCAATTGATAATAGCATCAGAGAAAAGGAGCCAAATAGTAAAATCATCGCAGATTTATGCTCTGAACCAATATAGAATATTATGCATAATAGGGATGCACTCATCATAGCCAAAATTAAACTAGATTTTGTCTTTCTACGGGTCCTATTCATCCTATCGACTAACCCATCGTACCCTTGTAAAGATTGTACGGGTCTATGCGCATCATTTGAGATTCTAATCTCATCGTTAAAGACGCTCCATGAAAGGCTAACTCTATGCTGGTGAATTATTATTGCCAATATATATCCAAACATAATAACAAAAGTAATTGCAACTAAGGTAATTGAAAAGGTCAAATCCAGAGTAGGTTCAATATTTTTCAACCACCACTCAGGAGAACCTGTTGAAAATGCCCATGCTATGAAATAAGTAAACATTGCAAATGCTGGTAAAAATAATATTAATCTAAGACCAAAACTAATGATTTGCTTGTCAATGGCAAGAAATATTGCTTCCCACTCCTTGACTGTTGCCTTTTCACCAATAGGAGAAACTGCCATTATCTTTGAAAAAATTCCTTTTCTCGACCTCGATTTATCTTTCATGGAGGTTTCAATCTGCACATCTGACCCCTCCATAGCAATAGGGAGCGGTTATTGCTTTTTACTGTTGACCAGAAATTCCATCTTAACAACGCAATAGTATTTTTTCTGCTAATCTTTCAGATATCTCAAAATATGCCCCTTCGGAAGTTTGCCATCGTCCATTTATTTTCTTGACATGAGTGCCAATACTAACACCAATATCTGATAACGATTTCATACCCGTTTCACTGACGACCATCATTCTAATCTCACCTTCACAATTGTTGGAAATAGAACTCATCGGACGTAATACGCTTGCATGAGTCTCAATTACCGTTGCTAAATCATCTCTTGCAGGAGGAATTGGCCTTCCTGAGGGGTCAATATTTGGTTGGTTCAACAATAGTGATAGTGCTATTTCCAGATCATCATCAATTGCATGCTCTAGTCTGCATGCGGTTTCGTGGACATTACCAAAAAATGGTAATTTTTCCAAAAGTACCTCGGCCAAACGATGTCTTCTCTTCATCTGCATACCCACTGAAAGACCTAGTTCAGTAAGACTGGCGCCTTTGTATGGTATGTAATTCACCAAACCCTTTGATGCTAATCTTTGTATCATTTCTGTTGCTGATGCCGGTGAAACTTGTAGGGTTCTAGCTATTTCTCCAGTTCTAACAAGCAATTCCGGATCATTTTCGTAATAACTGTACATTGCTTCTAAGTATTCATCCTCAAACTCTTGAAAATGTCCACCCATACCAATCCCAGTTCCTTCATACCCATCAATGCTTGCTTATTCAGAATTTGCACTGAAAACCACCTTGCAGGCTGGACAGCGAACAGAACCAGAATAATCAGTAGGAACTCTCAATGATTGAGCGCAATCTGGACAAGCAATTTCTTTCTTTTCTTGCTCTATTATTTCTTCAATTTCATCTTCTTTATCTGATTCTTCTCTCGATGTCACATCAAAACGGTTTGAGCAATCTGGGCACCTCACTTTACCTGAATATGATGCTGGAACACGTAATTGTCTTGCACATTCAGGACATCCAACTTGCACCTTTCTGTCGCTGCTTGAAGTTGAAGATTTTGATTTTGATGATTTCTTCTTTGATTTTGAAGTATTATTCTTGTTTTTGGGACTTTTTGGAACAACCTCTTTTGAGGTATTCTTGAGCCTAAATGCGAGAATTACCGCACCTGCTATTGCAATACCAGAAATCATACCAATCCAAGGAATCTCATAAGACTGAGTAGATGCTTCATTGGTGCCTGATGTAAATGATTGACTTGAAGTGATTATTTCTTGTCCAATACTCCATTTTGCAGTTAATTTTACATCAGCGCCAGATGGCCAAACAATACTGAGAATTACTCCTTCTGAATCTCCTGATAGCAAAATATCAGTATCGCTCTGAGCCAATAAGTTTCCACTTGCATCAACCAATAAGAGTTGACCGGAGATTCCATCAATGACACCGTCATTAGAAATTTCCACAACAATGCTGGTTTCATCACCCGCGGTTGGATCTCTTGGTGTAGAAAGTGGATTTATTTGAATCGAGTAAACCGGTCTTTCAGATGGTACCGATTTTGTTGCCGATGTAGGTCCAGGCCCTAGTGTCCAATTAATCGAATCAATACTTATTACCACCATATCCGCATCAACATGCCCGACATCAAATTGACCGGCAGTCATTCCCGGATAGACTGTGATTACTGAATCATATGGATAACTCTCTGAACCACCCGCAACAAAACCGAGCCTTAGACGGATATCTCTTTCCACTCCAACATCAAGTTCAACTTGCCATGTGAAAGAAATCCCTTCAGCCGAGTCCCATTCTACCAGGTTTATCTTTGGCTCAATACTTTGCTGGGCAGAAACTGGAATTTGAATAATTCCTTCTAATCCAGAGTCAATTGCACCATCTGAAGACACTAAAGACCAATTGACTTGGTTTTGTCCTGTAGTAGTCATTTGAATAGCAACTGATACTTCCCCTGCTGCATCAATGGCTAAATTTAGTGGTTCACTCAAACTGATTACACCATTTATTTCACAACGTAATTGGACCATCCCGTCACTATCGCCATGATTACGCACCAACATTGAGAATGTTGCAATATCACCTTTATGCCAAGGACCTCCCAAAGTGGCAGGAGTGGCTGATCCGGCTGCCTCAAATGCTGCAGCGGTCATGGATAATGTGGAGTAAACTGGGCTGATTGAATCATTCCAAATTCGTTGTCCTTCTGTTTGACAAGAAAGAACGCCTGGACGAGCTGATGCGCTTATTGAAATCGTAATGCTATTGTTTGGTGAAAGTCCTATTGTACTAGAATATTCAACTTCACCTCCAGTGAAAATACAAGTGACTGTTCCATTGAAATCTCTTTCTCCGTTATTCGCTACCGAGAGATTCCACATTGCAACCCCTCCCGCATTTACTTCAGAATTAAGATGCAATAGTTCCATGTCTATTCTCGCTAAAGGCGGTGGACCAACCTCAAATGTATCGACTTGGAATAGTTCATTTTGAGAAGGAGGGGGAACTGATACTGTAACATTTACCGAAATATGAGAACTAATATTTGTACTACTTTCGGTAAACTGTGAAGAAGAGTAAGTTTGTATTATTGTTGTTGACGCTGCATTAAAGGTCGCCGGTGTTACGTGCGTCTCAAACAAATCTTGATCAATAATATCAACGTTGATATCGCTTGACCATTGAATATCGCCAAGATTTTCTATTTCAGCACTAATCATCACATAATCTCCATCTCTAATGCTTTCATTACCCGTTGGAGTACCCATAAAATCAACCGGAATTATTGAAACTTCTTCAATGGACAATAGTGCAGGGCGCAGACGTTGAATTGTACGATTAAATTGCGTGACATAGTTTGAATCTACTGTCCCAGTATCACCACTCATTGTAACAACAAGGTTAGAAAAACCAAACGGCATGTTTGCAAATGTGTAATTGATTGGTGTACTGCCAGATGCCAAAATAGTATAATTTGTTGATTGATTGTGGATTTCAACACCTTCAAGTGAAGAAATGATGACATTAACTTCTACATCTGCATCAATGCCACTTTGCTCTACTATGGTAAATGGGACATTCAATTCACTATCCTCGAAGGTACCCATTTCATCAAGTTGAATACTACTTACATCAATCACTGCGCCTCCACCAGATGCAGAAACTATGGGCGCAATAATGACGGTGATAAGAAGAGAACATACAAGGTATGACATCGTGTTTGATGATGTGTTGTACTCCCCCATGTTACCACCTATGCGAAAGGGGTTCTTCACCTTCACGCCAAAAGATGACCTTGCGCCATGTTTATCCCATGTTGAAAGTTCGCCCAAGAATGTATGACACCTGACGAGTTGCTGGAAATTACCCCAGACTTGTTGGCTCGGGCCATCTTGCATCGTCGAGAGAGGTTAGCGCAGGCGATTCCTGAACAGTTGGATGCTCGTCAAGAAGAGTTAGATGTCGCAGTACCATTGACCAGAACTGCTAAAGAAAACCGCGATGGTTTTGACAAGCAAATTAACGAAATATTAGACAATTGTTTACAATCTCAAAATAAAGCAAGCCTGTTATTTTCAAGCATGTGTGAATTTATTGAAGATACTGTTGCTGAAGAATCCAAAAAAGAATTTCTCTCATTGATGCAAATATACAAAGAGTCCAATGAAAATAATCATCAACAAAGGATTGTCCTAGACCAAATGAAAGATCTAACAACTGAAACTTTCAATCAGTTTAGTGGTAAAAATAGTTCAGATGAACAATTTGAATCACACCATAATGACACATTGAATGAGATTTCGGCATCAATACTTTCGCATGATGAACTATTACCCTTGCAGGATGCCAAAGAAAAATTCAGTAATACTTATCTCGAAAATGAAGCGATGAGAAGGAGGGCAGACTCGCGTACTGCTCTGCTCAGCCAAGCACTTGATTACAGCGAAAGAGGAATTGAACACTGGCAACAATTGATTGACAAAGGATTGGATAGATTATTGGTAAATGCCAAGAGAGTGCGAGAAGGTGAATATTCAACCCCTGCGATATCAAAGATGAACAAGACAAAAGCATCACAAAATAACAAGGGCGGAGAGATTTGAATGGCTGACATCTGCCCGATTACTCAATTTACTGCAGAGCAGCAGGGGCGCTGGCCAAATCTGCATAATGCATTAATCGGTGAGTTAGAATTTCCAACGGCTGCGGAAATTCCTCAAGAAGCCCTTGCCAGACTAAATGATGATGTCACTGAAATGTTGCGCAAGCAACTTGAACACAATAAGAAAGACAAAAGCCGGACAAAATTATTCAAATTCTTGAAACAGTTGTTGGAATCTCGCTTCCCAGGAAGCACATTAGACAAATTCGGTTCATCAGTTACTGGATTGTCATTAGCTCAAGGAGACCTTGATTTATGCTTGCAAATATCGGGCACAGTTCCGAAGAAGATTTTCAATAAAATCGGCAAATTACTAAGACAATATGACTTTGTAGATATTGTGGTAATTCCACATGCGAAGGTACCTATCGTGAAATGCAGAGATGCCAAAACAGGAATACCCTTAGACATATCAGTAAACAATACACTTGCACTACATAATACTCAATTACTCAAGACGTATTCTATGCAAGATGCAAGAGTTTCGCAAGCAATTTTAGCGATAAAATATTGGGCGATGTGTCGAGATGTCAGCGATGCCCCTGCAGGGACTTTATCCTCATATTCGTGGTCTCTGATGAGCATTCAATCAATGCAAATGACTACACCGCCTTTGGTCGCAAATGTTCAATCTGGTAAAAAACGAAACATTCAGAATGTTGAAGGCGATGAATACGATGTTACAATTCATCCAAATCCAAAGAATTTACTAAAGCAACAAAATCAGCAAACACTTGGAGAAATTATCGTGCACTTTTTTGAAACATTTGCTAATTGGGACTGGGCCAATGACATATGTTCCATTAGAAATGGGGCACCTCTTTCTAGAGATGAAAAGAACTGGATTGAGCACGACCCAACTGCAATTGATATCATTATCAATGATGAATCAAAAAGAGTCGGCAAACATAGTTTACCAATTGAAGACCCATTTGATTTGAAGAGAGACCTAAGTACGGTTCTTCGGGCAGAAGGGGTAATGGATATTCACGAAGAAATACTTCGTATGTGGTTTGGTATTTGTAATGGTGATTCCTGGCAACAATTGTGTGAATTGAGAAATCCTGAAACTCATGTTTCGGACAAACAATTAGATTTATTCCACGACCTTAGAGGCAAAGGAAAGGAAGAAGTAAATGCTTCAATCAAGATCAATACTACCCAATTGGAGGAAGTAGAAAATAAAATCATTATTTGTCTAGAAGAGAGGAAGAAGGTGCAGAAAATCCCTGAAATCGCAACATTGCGCGATGAAATACAGAAGAAAATACTAATCCCCACCTATAGAATCGAAGAGGAGTTGTCAAGAATTTACGAACGCTTAACCGGCGAAGTTGACATCTTTAGAGTCCCTTCAATTCTCACAGAAGAAAATGATTTCTCATTGTTCTTTGAACTGCAAGAAATGTTACCTAAGGCACGTGAAGCAGACAAATTACATGGCCAATTTATAGAACTTGTAAAGAATCAGAATAATTCAGAATTATCAACATCAACTGATTCAGCCTCAGCAATAAAAAATAATATTTCGAAAGAAAATAATTCTGATACATTTTTCAGCAGTTCAAACTTGATTACTCGCTATCTTGAAGAACTTAACCTTGAAAAAAGGAAAATAAAGAGAGAATTAGGCCGATTAAAGTCGTGGCTGAAACATAGTGAATCTATCAAGAAGCAGTATTCCATAAAATCATACTCTAAGAATTTTAACAAGTCTAATTATAAGACATTTAGCAAGAAAGACATTGCCAAAGTGCAGTCCAAAATGGAATCTGGAGAAGGTTTGTCGTTGTCCGAACTAAATATTCTGTTGAGTAAAGGAAGTATTTTCACAGAAATTGAAAAACAAAACAAGCATTCTCCTAAGAAAAAATACTCTCGTGCAAAAAGAAGCAACTCTGCTAGAGACTTAACAGCCCATAGAGGGACGAGAAGCCGTTCAAAAAATTCCCGTAAGGAGTGATAATTGTGCAAGATGGCATCCAATGGATGTTAGGACCAGAACCAAAGAACTTGAGTTCTGAGTGGAAAAATGAAGTTTTGGAACTATTTTTGAATGAAAATGGAGAACAATATTCCAGTGCTTCTGTTTCAAATCTTAATATCCCAAAATGGGGTGGCAACTTATTGCTGCTTGAAGGAACTGATTATACAAATGCTAAGTGTCTAAAGGGATTATTTTGGTCCACACCATTCAAAGACGACATTGTCAGAGTCGCAGCATTTTCTATTTGCTCAGAATTACAAAGTAAAGGATTAGGCAGCCTTGCTTGGAATCATTTCGTTGATTGTGCATTGAATGCAGGATATCGTAAAGTGCAATTAGAAGTGAAGGCATCAAATATTAGGGGGCAAGAATTCTATAGAAAAAGAGGCCTTGTAATAATGAATGAACTCAAGGGATACTATTCTAGCGGACTGGGATATATGATGCGTGGCGATTTGAAAAAATATTGAAATGTGCCAATAATGTCAATATTACATCTCAAAGGTTATGCCCCTGTCATTTCTGCAGTAAATGTGGAACAAAGGATTCTTACTGAGTTGCAAAATTCAAACGGAGTTGTCAGTGCGCAGTTATTGGACCAAGATGGACTAGTTACAGTGGCGAAGAGTTCTGAACAAAATCTCGATTTCTCCTCTATTATCGGTGTATTAGAACATACTCCGGAGAGTCAATCGGTAACTATAACATCACAAAATGCGATATTGATTGCAAATCGTTTAGAGAAAAATAATTTGTTGGTAGTAAAGTTACAACCATCGTGTAACTTAGGCCTAATAAGAAAATCATTAGCAAAGGCAGTAGAGGAACTGAATGCACTTCAAATATGATTTTAGTCAAATAGCGGGCCAAGAATGACCATTCCATTTTGCCCCACATCAATAGCCATCTTTTCCATGGCATGGCGGCAATGACGCATTTTCTCAATTTGTAAAGTTCTGATCAGTTTACCATTTCTTTGATCCATTCCCAAATTGATTACAGCATCAGCCAAGAATCCTTCATTACCCTGTAGTTCAGCATGTGAGCCGACATTTCTCTCAGTGATGATGAATACATTGAGATCCATGCTTCGCAAGAAATCAAAGAAGCCAAACATTTTCTTACGCATTACTTGGTCTACAGAAGTCAATGAATATATTGCACCTAGAGAATCAAGTACAAAAGTAGTAAATCTTTCACCATGTTGCTGCTTGAAATGCTCAATCATTCTTCTAGTAAATTTTAGATAATCCATATTTTCGTTTTCCCTGCGTAGTTCGGTGAAATCTGTAAGCTGCAAATTATTTGGCATGTTTATTCCCATACTGGCAGAGCCACGCACGAGTGAATCTACACTTTCTTCAACTGTACAGTATAATCCGAATTCACCAGTTCTATTGAGATGATTAGATAACATAGTCATACAAAAACTTGACTTCATTGAGCCAGGTGGGCCTGTTACCAATGTAATGTACGGCGAATTAACATCATTCTGAAGTACTCGTTCAAAACCTTGTATTGACCCTAAAAACATATCCTCACCAGTAGTATACAGGTGCTCCCCCACCTTAACTATTATCACAAATAATATTCTCATTTTGCAGGATAAAATAATTCGCTGAAAGCCCTTTCAGCATGGTCTTTAGCAATAATGGATGTCAAGGCTCTAATGAAGGGGTTAAATGGGGGAGTAAAGTGGGCGAGTCGGCGAGAAGATGGGAATCTTCCCCCCGAACAGGTGCGAATGACAATGTCAGACTTCAAAACTCAACTCGAAGAACGTAGAAAACTAGTAGATAACAAAGCTACACAATACCGAACTACCCGTGATGAATGGAATGAAAAAACCAAATCTCATACCACAGTTCGTAACGAGTTGAATGCCGAAGTAAGAGAATTAATTGTTCAAGTCAGAGAACAGAGAGAAATTCGTGAACAAATGAACGAAATCGTTCGTGAAAAGAAGTCTGCACGTTCTGCTGCCAGTGATGCAGTGAAGGCTGCAAAATTAGCATTTGACAGTGCAAAAGGTCCAGAAGCACCTGCGCCGAGAGAACAACAAGGCGGCAGAAAGAAATGGGAAAAGAGACCTGCAACTATTCCATCACTTAGAAAAGAACTGTACAGACTTGAAAATGAGTTTGAGCAAGGAAGGCACACCGGAAACAATGAAACAAAGGTAATGAAGAGAATGAAAGATATCTCTGCTCAGATAAAGAAACTAAAGGTTGCTGAAGAATCTAACACTGATTTGAAGGATTCTCGAGCCGCAATACAAGAAGCAATGGCACTGCAAGAAATTGCACACGAAGAAGTTCAACAGGCTGCAACTGCGGCTCAAGAAGCACACGAACTAATGCTTCTTTGGAACTCCGAAGTTGACCGTCAAAGAGAACTGGCAGAAACTGCACATCGAGGCTTGAGAACTTCAAAGAAAGAAGCAGACAAGGCTCACCACTTTTACATCGTTTCACTACGTTGCTTGCATTCCATTCAAGATATGCTTAGAGCAATGCGTGGCGCTGGTGCTGGCCAAAAGCAAAGTGCCCGCGTGGAAGTACAAGATTTGATGAGCAAATTGATGTCTGGTGATACACTTTCAACAGAAGAATTGATGCAACTTCAGAGTAATAATTGATTATTTTTCAAGCGAACACATCAAAGACCCCTTTCAACACGATAATAATTACGAGGATTCGCCATGTTATCTAAGGACGAAATCGCTGAACTTGTTGAAGATTATGACCGAATGAAATTGCGCATCGGTATGACTGCGTCACATTCTGCTCTAGATATTTGCGACGGAGCAATTGAAGAAGGTTTTCCAACTGTCGCATACTGCAAAGAAGGGCGCCACAAAACCTATGCAAATTATTTCAAAGCACATCGTTCATCCTCTGGAAGAGTTTACCGTGGAATGGTAGACAAAGCAATTGTTATGTCATCTTTCAATGATGTAATGGATGCGAGCATGCAAGAGCAAATGCGTAAGCGTAATGTGATTTATATCCCTAATCGCTCATTTACTTCTTATTCAACTATCGAAGATGTTGAGAATAACTTCAAAGTGCCATTGTTTGGATCTAGAAACATGCTACGCATGGAAGAAAGAACCGAAGAACAAGATTACTATTGGATTTTGGATAAAGCAGGTTTGCCATATCCTGAGGCAATCGCAAATCCTGAAGATATTGATTGCTTGGTAATCGTAAAACTTCATCATGCCCAGAAAAAGTTGGAAAGAGGGTTTTTCACTTGTGCATCTTTCCAAGAATACCAAGAAAAATCCAAAACACTTCTTGCTGAAGGAATTATTGACCAAGAATCATTAGCAGGTGCAAGAATAGAAAGATATGTTATCGGACCTGTTTTCAATCTAAACTTCTTCTACAGCCCACTTGCTGAAAAAGGGGAAAGATTAGAATTACTCGGTGTTGATTGGAGATTTGAGTCTTCATTAGATGGACATGTACGTCTTCCTGCACCACAACAAATGACAATGCCTGCTCATCAACAAATACCAGAAATGACAGTTGTAGGACATAATACTGCAACTATTAGAGAATCATTATTAGAAGTTGCATTTGAACTTGGAGAAAAATTCATTGAGGCAAGCAAAGAACACTACGACCCAGGTATTATCGGTCCATTCTGCTTACAAACATGTATTGACAAAGATATGAATTACTACATCTATGATGTTGCACCTCGTTTAGGTGGAGGAACAAATGTTCACGTCAGTGTTGGCCACCCGTATGGAAATGCTACTTGGAGAAAGCCAATGTCAAGTGGTCGTAGAATTGCAATGGAAATTCGAATAGCTGCAGAACAAGACCGTTTGTTAGAAGTTCTAACATGATGTCATGTTCACGAGGGTAGCGTTCAATAGAGCCCACTGAGAGCCCTTGCAAACATCAAATTTGTTCACATGGGGTTTATACTTCAACCCACGAATATAACTCATGTATACTTGTATTCAGTATGAATTCAAGAAGTATTATTATTAAATTATCATTTAGATAACTAGATTACCGAATAAGAGATGCGAATAACATGGCCGAAAACGATACATGGAATCAGATAGTCAATTCAATGGTGATTTCATTGATAATAACATCATTATGGATATTAACACAGGCAAATATGGATTTGTTTGAAGAAGACTCTCAAGATAGTTTTGAATTTACATACATGGATAACGATAATGATAGGGATATTTCTCCTGGCGACTCTGTAACCCTTGAAGGTGGTTTCAATAGTTCCGTAGGAAAAGAATCATTCATATTTCAGATGAGAACCATTGGTATTTTTACCCTAATTTTTGGTCTAACAATGAGTTACCAAAGGTTTGAGATTGGGACAAAGAAAACTGAATAATAATGGTTAGTTCACGAGGGGACCCCTTGCATACGTGTACTGCCGTGTCTACTGAAGAACTCATTTTGAGCGCAAGGGTCTCTTACAATCATAGGGCAATTTATGAGTAAGAACTGGTTGGGTTAGTTTGAAAGATGTCACAATCTAAATTTGTTGTAGTATTGCGTGGTTTACCGGGGACGGGGAAATCAACCTATGTGAAAAAGCATTACAATGATGCATTTATTTGCTCTGCTGATTCCTTCTTTGTAAACGAGGAAGGCAAATATGAATTTGCCAATTGGAAGTTACCACAGGCTCACCAACACTGCTTTCACCTATTTATTGAAGCAGTAATTAATGGTGAAGAAATTATTGTCATAGATAATACAAACACATGTGTTTGGGAATATGAAAATTATATTTTTCTGGCTGAAAAATTAGGTTATCAAACAAAGATTGTCCGTATGCACTTTGAGAAATCAGATATACCAGTACTGGAAAAACGTAATAATCACAATGTACCAATATTTGCAATTAAACAAATGTTTGAACGTTTTGAAAATGATGCTCGAGAAATTATCGCAATATATCCATTCTAATTTATTCAATATAATTCAATTTTATTACCACAAAGCAAAGGGTTAGTGCATAACACCCTTTGATTCAGAAGTGGTGAATTAATGGGCTCTCAGTGGGCCCTTTCACTGCCTACCCACGGAGTCGGATATTTTCATTCCAACCAATGCATCAAGGTGAAATCAACCTTGGAACTCAGGGAAATACTGCTTGGTATATGCTAATGCATTCTCTGGAGTATGTCCTTGTGCAACTACACTGTTGTAATATTCTCTTGCAGGATCTGGTTGCGCAACTGGTTGTGGCTGAACTACAGGTTGTGGCTGAACTACAGGTTGGGCAACAACTGCTGGTGTCGCAGCAACCGCTTGAGTTGGTTGAGCTGAGAAGTCAGGCATTGCAACTGGTTGAGATGCTACCACTTGTGCAGAGAAGTCAGGCATTGCAACCGCTTGAGTTGGTTGCGCACTCATATTCGGCATTGCCGGCATAGCTGAATCGGCATTCCATGACTTATCTTGAGCCTCTTCAGGCTTTCTTCT
>Ga0233449_1001507_pt1 | contig 20755 bp, 17 predicted proteins | sample SI_124_October20_FD_183012 | JGI IMG/M metagenome (GOLD analysis project Ga0233449, IMG submission 183012) | Seawater microbial communities from Saanich Inlet, British Columbia, Canada - SI_124_October2016_200_MG | ecosystem: Environmental > Aquatic > Marine > Inlet | place: Canada: British... | reverse complement strand
ACGGCGCCGCCACCGAGAATCGTGTTGCCCGAGAACATGCCGATATGGCGGAGCTTGGTGGACATCGGCTTGACGACGATTTCCTCGGTATGGAAAACGCCATCGACCACGATGCCGAACGTCTGGCTGCCGACCTGCGTCACCACGATGAAGCCGTTCTCCGGATCGATCGACGCACCGTCGTCGATCTTGAGCAGCTTCTTCAGATGCATCAGCGGCAGCAGCTTGTTACGCAGCCGCAGCACCGGCGTGTCCTTGATCCGCTCGATGCGATGATCGGAATTGGAGCGCGCGCGAACCAGCTCGACCACCGACAATTGCGGAATCGCGAAGCGGTCGCCGGCGGCTTCCACGATCAGCGCGGAGACGATCGCCAGCGTCAGCGGAATCTTGATGGTGAAGCTCGAGCCCTCGCCCGGCACCGACTTCACGTCGATGGTGCCGCCGATCTGGTCGATGTTGGTGCGCACGACGTCCATGCCGACGCCGCGGCCCGACACGCTCGTCACCGCCGCAGCCGTGGAGAAGCCCGGCGCGAAGATGAACTTGTGAACCTGCGCCTCGGTCATCTTTTCGACGTCGGCTTCGGTCACCAGACCGTTCTGCACGGCCTTTTGCTTGATGCGATCCGTGTTCAGGCCGCGTCCGTTGTCGGCGATGCAGATGATGATGTGACCGCCCTCATGATAGGCGGAAACGCGGATGGTGCCTTGCTCCGGCTTGCCGGCGGCGACGCGATCGGCGGTCGACTCAAGGCCGTGATCAGCCGAGTTGCGGACCATATGCGTCAGCGGGTCCTTGATCAGGTCGAGCACCTGGCGATCAAGCTCGGTATCCGCACCATGCATTTCGAGTTCGATCTGCTTGCCGAGTTCGCTCGACAGGTCGCGTACGATGCGCGGAAGCTTTTGCCAGGCGTTGCCGATCGGCTGCATCCGCGTCTTCATGACGCCTTCCTGCAACTCGGCGGTGACGTTGGAGAGCCGCTGCAGCGGCACCTTGAATTCAGAGTCCTCGTTGCGACGGCTGATCTCGAGCAACTGATTGCGGGTCAGCACCAGCTCGGATACCATAGTCATCAGGTGTTCAAGCGTATCGACGTTGACGCGAATGGACTGGTTGGCGATCTTGTCGCCCTCCGACGTCTCGTTCTCGATGACGGGCTTCCTCGGCTTCGCCGCAGCAGGCTTGGCAGCGGCAGGCTTGGGAGCCTCGGCTTTCGGAGCAGCCTGCTCAATGGGAGCGAGCGGCGGCGCCGGAATTTCCATCTCCGTTTCGCGGAACGCACGCTCGAGCTCATCCAGCGAGACCTCGCCGGGCCGCAATTCACGCTCAAGCGTCTGCGCGACAGCAGCACCCGCCGTCACTGGCTTCGCAGCGGCGGCTTCAGGTGCAGGTGCAGCCATAGCGGCCATGCCCTGCTCGACCATGTGGTGAAGCGCGTCGATCAGATCGACGTCGGCGCCTTCGGGCTCGGCTTCGGTTGCTTCAAGCTGGCCGAGAATTTCCTTGATGCGGTCGATCGTGCTCAGGATCAGCGTGACGGCCTCGCCGGTCACCGGCATTCCGTCACGGAATTTCCCCATCAGCGTCTCGGCTGCATGAGCCAGCGCTTCCAGGCGCGGCAATCCGAGAAAGCCGCAGGTCCCCTTGATGGTATGAACAAGCCGGAAAATATTATCGAGAATCTTCGCGTTGTTCGGATCCTGTTCGAAGCGAACCAACTGATTGTCGACGGTATCGGGACTCTCATTAGTTTCAGTCAGAAACTCACGCAGCAGATCGTCCATAAAATCAAGCCTCGCGCAAACGGGCACGCAACACACGCCTCCCGGAATGCACACAGTCTCGACGCAAAGCGTTTAATATTGGTTGAGCATTTGGAAAAGAACGCGCTGAATAAGACGCTAAGGCGTTCCCCCGGAGGATGGCGCCCCCGGGGATCGGTTCATTAAGAGTTTATGAAGATGCAGTTAGGAGGACGCGGTGAGGACGACAGCGTCCGTTTCAGCCGCGAGCGATACCTTTAGCCCGCATGCCTGCGCCAGCAGCGCCGTGTAATAGGGCTGGACGGCATGCGCCGAGACCGAGCCCGCATTGTCGAGATTCAATTGCGCTGCGACATTCTGCGGCTCACGTGCGTTGGCGCCGGCGGCACGAAGGAGAAATCCCATCGTATCCCCCTCGCCGATCGGATCGACGGTGAGTTCACCGCCGCGGGGAATGGCCTGCTGCGCGATGACGAACATGTTCAGCAGCAACTTGACGCGGTTCTTCGCCATCAGGACATGCGGCAAATTCCAAGTGATCTTGGTCTTTCCATCCTCAAGGTGATTGCGCGTCATCTTCTGGGCCTCGCCGAGATCAATCTGCGATCCGGCCGATCCTGCGGCTCCGTAAGCGATGCGGCAGAACTGCAGACGCGCCGAGGTCGATTTCGCGCTCTTGCGGATCAGATCGAGCGCGAACTCCTTGTCATCTTCCTTGTTGCTGCTGTCGAACACTTCGAGACCATTGACGATCGCGCCCACCGGGTTGATGAGATCGTGGCAGACACGCGAACACATCAATGCCGCGAGTTCGAGAGCATCGGGTGTAGGACCGGGAGTTGACGTGCCAGACATAGACTTCCTCGGATTTTTCAGGGATTTTTCGGCAGTTCCTGCGACCACGCACAAACGATGAGCCGCACCGTGCTGACGCGGCGAATCATACATGCTTTATGGTTTGATACACTGCGGTTGGCCCTGCGGCCACCAAGGCGCGACACGAACCACAGCGGATTGAAGGCCGATCTATGACCGAAATCTCCAGTCCCGCAATCGATCGTGACGCCGCGGCCCTCTTGATGGAGCCGTTGACGGATATCGTCGTGCAGGCCGGGGCTGCGATTCTCGCGGTCAGCCGCTCCACCATGCAGGTCACGGACAAATCCGACGGCTCTCCCGTTACCGAAGCGGATATGGCCGCCCACAGCATCATCTCGGAAGGCCTGAGCAAACTCGTGCCGAATGTTCCGACGTTGTCAGAGGAACGCACGGACTTGGCCGCACATCCTTACAGGAACAGCTTTTTCCTGGTTGACCCGCTGGACGGCACCAAGGAGTTTGTCGCCGGCCGCGACGAGTACACCGTCAATGTCGCGCTCATCACCCACGGCCAGCCACTGCTTGGAATTATCGCAGCGCCTGCCCTGGGGCTGATCTGGCGAGGGCTTGTGGGCCGGGGAGCAGAACGGCTGCTCGTAACCAAGGATGGCAAAGCCCGTGCTGGCCAGCCGATCCACACCCGTCGTCATCCCGGCCCCGGCGGGGCTTGGATCGTGGCCGTGAGCCGGTCTCACGGTGACAAGCGGACCGAAGCCTTTATCGCGGATCGGCCCGGAGCGATCCGGCAGGCTTTGGGTTCGGCGGTCAAGTTTGGTCGCATTGCCGAGGGGGGCGCTGATATCTACCCGCGACTGTCTCCGACGTCCGAATGGGACGTCGCCGCAGGCCATGCGATTGTGACGGCGGCCGGGGGCAAAATTACCGACAGCCGGGGCGCCGCCCTTTGCTTCGGGGAAGCCCGTGAGGACTTTCTGGTCCCCGAATTCATCGCCTGGGGCGACCCGAACGTGGCGGGCTAGTAGTCCGAGAGGGTCTCGAGCAGCGCCGGCCATCTGCCGCTGGCGTGTTTGAGGACGCCGTCCGGATCGGCCGCAAAGGCCGTCCGGTTGTCTTCACGGCTGAAGAGATACAGCCGTTCGCCCGAAATCAGCCAGAGCTGCGCCCGTCCCGCGACGGCCTTGCCCTGCGCCACATCGACGGGATCATAGCCGCCGAACCGGGGTCCGTAGATCTCCGGATGGGCGAGGAAAACCGCACGATTGGCATCGTTTCGAAAGCGCCAGACCGCACCGGCCTTGGACGCTTCGATCTCCGGCTCACCCTTCGTCGCCTCGGCGTCGGTGAAATAGGCCACGGGATCGAAACCATCGATGGCAAGACCGCTATGGCGGTTCATAACCACCCGTTCGGTGAGCCCTGCCCACGCCCCGGCGAACGGTCCGGCGGCGCTCACAGCCCCCGCCAATACCGCAACACAGGCAATTCTAAGGTGCCGCCCTTTATTTTCCTGCCGCCGTGCCGTCATAGTTGATGCTGATAAACAATCGAGTCGGGGACGTGGGACCGGAGCTTAAGCCGTTGCTTCTCAGCAAGGCGTTAAGCGATGGCTATGAAACTCGGCCATCTGGTGGTCCAAGGGGTTCTTTCATGACTTTCGCTTCGCGCATTGCGGCGCTGGTGTTTGCAGCGACGATTTCCCTGGCAATGCCGGCCTCTGCCCAGCAGCGAGCTGCGCCCAATAGCTATGGCCCCGACGAACTGGTCGGCGCGGGTCACCGGTTCTTCGGGAGCGTGTCCCGCGGGCTGGCATCGGTCATCGAGCGTGCGGTCAGCCAGTGGGGCCTGCCCAACGGCTACGTGCTCGGCGAGGAAGGCAGCGGCGCTTTCGTGGCCGGCCTGCGCTACGGCGAAGGTACACTCTATACCAAGAATGCCGGCGACCTGCGGGTCTACTGGCAGGGCCCGTCGGTCGGCTTCGACTGGGGCGGCGACGGCGCACGCACCATGGTGCTGGTCTACAAACTGCCCGCGACCGACGCGATCTACCAGCGCTTCGCCGGCATCGACGGTTCGGCCTACATCATCGGCGGCTTCGGCATGACGGCGCTGACGGCGAACGGCATCGTGCTGGTCCCGATCCGGTCGGGAGTGGGTCTGCGCCTCGGCGCCAATATCGGCTATCTGAAGTTCACCCCCCGCGCGACCTGGAATCCCTTCTGATCCCCGGGCCGGACCGTCACTGACGGCCATCGGATTCACGTTAACGCGCTGTCCCGCTAGCTTTTTCCCCGCTCGCCGTGGCATGGTGAATTGGGCAATTTTGACGCAGGGGTCACGCATATGGTCGAACCGATCATGTATTTGGCGATCGGTTTTCTGGTCTCGATGTTGTTCGGTCTGATGATCGTGCCGCTGGTGCATAACCGTGCGGTGCGGCTGACGACAAAACGTCTTGAGGCGGCAACGCCGCTGTCGATGGCCGAGATTCAGGCCGACAAGGACCAGCTGCGCGCCGAATTCGCGATGTCCGCGCGCCGGCTCGAAATGAGCGTCGAGCAGCTCAAGAACAAGACCTCAAGCCAGCTCGCCGAACTCGGCAAGAAATCGGACGCGATCAACCGGCTGAAAATCGAACTCGGCGAAAAAAATGCCGCGATTTTCGCGCTGGAAGCGCGCGAGAAAGGGCTGAAGGATCAGCTGCGCGCGACGGAAGAAGAATTCAACGTCAAGACGCAATCCTTGCGCACGGCCGAGCAACAACTGGCCGGCAAGCAGGCCGACCTTGGCAAGCTCAACAGCGAACTGTCCCAGAGCTCGATGACGGCGGAAAGCCGCCAGATCGAACTGCTCGCGGTTCGCAGCCAGATCGAAGCCCTGCAAACCCGGGTCAACGACGCCGAGAAGGAAGTCACCAGCAGCCAGCAGCGCCTGACAGATCACCGTAACGAAGCGGAGATCGCGACACGCGAACTGAGCGACGCGCGCGGCAAGGTCGAGAATCTGAGCGGACGGGTCGGTGACCTCGATCGGCAACTGGTCGTACAGACCAAGGAAACCGAAATGCTCTCCACCCGCGTCACCGATCTTGAAAACCGGTTGGCGCTGCAGGGCAAGATCCTCGCCGAGCGCGAATACGAGAACAATCTGCTTCGCCAGCAGGCCGAAGCCGCAAAACAGACCGAGCAGAAACTGCGCGAGGATATGGCAGGCGGCCCGGGCAACTCGAGCGCGATGGACAAGCTTCGCGCGGAGAAGACGGCGCTGGAAGAACAGCTCACCGTCGCCCGCGACGAACGCGCCAAGCTTCAGCGCGATATCAACCTCATTCAGCAGCAGGCCGAAAGCTCATGGTCCACCGAGCGCATGGAAAATGCGCTGCTGCGGGAGCGCATCAACGACATCGCCGCCGAGGTCGCAAAGCTCGCGGTGACGCTGGAAGGTCCAGACTCGCCGATCGAGGCCATCCTGGCATCGGAAGAGCAGAAGCCGGCCATCAGCGCCATCGTCAAAGCGACGACCGCGAACGGCACGGCCCCCAACGGCACGGCGCCGAACGGGGCCACCACAGAGGCACGCGGAACGCTGGCCGAGCGGATCCGGGCGCTGCAGGCACATGCCTCACGGGCCCGCCAGCCGGGTTAGCGCGTGATCCGCCGAAGTGTGAGCGGTTCGGCGACAAGATCGCGCCTCAATTCATGATTTGAGCCGAATTCTTGCACGTACGGGCTGCCTGCGCTTGACACCCCTACCCCTGCTTCCGTAAATCCCGGGCTTGCACGATCATTATCGGTCGTTCCCGGGCGCATAGCTCAGCGGGAGAGCGTTCCCTTCACACGGGAGAGGTCCAAGGTTCGATCCCTTGTGCGCCCACCATTGATCGTCCAAACACCAAGCGACATCAGCATCTGCGTAGTGCGAAGGTCAGTCGAAGGCGGCCTTGACGGTGTCGTACTTGACCCCAAGCGTCGTGCCGAGACCATTCACTGCCGCAACAATTGCAACAGCGATACCCGTCGCGATCAAGGCGTACTCGATCGACGTCGCAGCCGTTTCATCTCGAATAAAATCAACCACCATCTTCATGGGCTCAACCTCGTTGCAATTCTTGCACATGATCGCCGCGCCGGGCGACCGTCTTGACAGGCCACGGCTAACCTAGCGGCAAGAAGCTGCTGAAGACTTAACTAAACCTTTCCATGATACCGACGCGCCTCGCCGCACGGGATGCCCGCATCCGCAGATATCTCCGTCAATACCGTCATCGCGTAGGGTTAGACATCAAATCTCGGCTGACTTCAGAGCGAGCAGCGCCAGCAGCTTCATACGCTCCGGATCGCGCTCGCCTTGCGACGCAAGCTCGATGATATTCTTCGCCAGCGCCTGGACCCGTGACGATCCCACCGGAAACGGCAAAGTTTCGACGGCCTCTTCAAAGGCCTGCGTCATCGTCGCGATAATGTCCGGACTGAAAGACGAGCCCTGAAAAACATGCATATCGGGAAACCTGGCAAGACTTCATGTCCGTCTTCAACGCTGAAGACTTGCGCAGGGTTCCAGTCGTCGTCGTTACATTACGACTTCGATCAGCCGCGGCCCCTTCTCACGCACCGAATTGGTCAGCACGTTCGAAAAATCCTCGGCGGTCGTAACCGATTGGGCCGGCACGCCCATGCCCTTCGCCAGCGACACCCAGTCGAGCGCAGGATTGTCGAGGTTGAGCATGTCGAGCGCCTTGCGTCCCGGCTCGCCCGCATCGACGCCTGCGAACTCACCCTTCAGGATCTGATAGGTGCGATTGGCGAAAACGATCGTGGTGACATCGAGCTTTTCGCGCGCCTGCGTCCACAGCGACTGCAGCGTGTACATCGCACTGCCATCGCCGACCATGCAGATGACCTTGCGATCGGGACACGCGACCGCCGCACCGGTTGCGACCGGTGTCGAGAAGCCGATCGAGCCGCCCATGTTCTGCAGCCAGTCGTGCGGAGCCGCTGCCGCCGTCGGCGGAAAGAATCCGCGCCCTGTGGTGATCGATTCATCGACCACGATGGCGTTCTCCGGAATCGCCATGGCAATCGCCTGCGCGATGGATGCATACGTCAGCGCGCCGGTGGGTTTGGCCAGTTCGACAAGCTGCTGCGGTTTCGCGTCGCTTGCCTTGGCGCCGAGCGCATCGGCCAGCGCATGCAGTGCGGCGACCGAATTCTCGCCGGCTTCGCACATGCGATGAACCTCGCAGCCTTCCGGCTTGAGCAGGCTCGGCTTGTTCGGATAGGCAAAGAACGCCACCGGATCGTTGGTTTCGACCAGAACGATGTGCCGGAAATTCTTCAGGATCGGCAGCGCCTGCTCGATCACATAGGGAATACGGTCGATGGAAAAACGCCCGCGTCCCCGCGCCATGCGCGGATTGTAGGTCTGGCCCATCACCTTGCATCCGGTCTTGCCGGCAATGCGCGCGGCCAGCGCGAGTCCCTCTTCGGTCAACGCCCTGCCTGTCAGCAACAGCAACGTCTGCTCGCCGCTGCGCAGAACGCGCGCGGCTTCGTCGACTGCCTTTGGCGAATAGCTGGCGCGCTGCGAGTCCGCGGGCACCTGCGCGATGCCGTCGGCTTCGTTCCAGGCCGTATCGGCCGGCAGAATGAGCGTCGCGATCTGTCCGGGATGGCTCCTCGCCGCCGCGATCGCGGCGGCGCCATCGCGTGCAATGGATTTCGAATCCGGCGAGGTGCGAACCCAGGCCGACATCGGCCGGGCGAGACCTTCGATATCCGACGTCAGCGGCGCGTTATACTCGATGTGATAGGTCGCATGCTGTCCGACGATGTTGACGATGCCGGAATGTGCCTTCTTGGCATTGTGCAAATTGGCGAGACCGTTGGCGAGGCCGGGTCCCAGATGCAGCAGTGTCGATGCCGGCTTTCCAGCCATCCGGTAATACCCGTCGGCTGCGCCGGTCACGACGCCTTCGAACAGCCCGAGCACGCATCGCATACCGTCGACCCGGTCCAGCGCGGCGACAAAGTGCATCTCCGATGTGCCCGGGTTGGTGAAGCAGACATTCACATCGCCCGCGACCAATGTTCGCACCAGGCTTTCCGCACCATTCATCATTTCACTCCCGTTCGAGATTTTTTGTTGTATCGCCGTTAGATCAACCATCCTTATGACAGTTCTTCAAAGCCTGCGGTAGTTTGGATCGGCGGCGCGACCGTGCACGCAAGGCATGTCTCGCGGAAGTCACGCCTCAGGCAGATAATGAACTGTAGCGAAGCCATTCACGCGTCCGTGGGTTGCGAAAGCAGGCAAATTGTGGCCTTTCTCGCGGGTTCGTGGCACCTGTAATCCGGATGCGTCCCCCGGTTCGCCAATATTTCCCGCCCCTGTCTGACGATCTCCTGCGAGGATTCTAATGACGCGACTTTTGACCGTAATTTTTACCGCAGCGACTTTGCTCGGCGGCACCAGCTTTGCGATGGCCGACGTGGAGTTCAACCCGTTACTTCAGCTTTTTGGCGGTGGTGGAATGAGCGGCGGGTCTGGCCCGATTCCGCGCACCACGGTCGGCTTCCAGGGCAATTACGCGCCGGGCACGATCATTATCGATACCAAGGAGCGCCGCCTGTATCTGGTTCAGGAGGGCGGCCGGGCCTTGCGTTACGGCATCGGTGTCGGCCGCGACGGCTTCCGCTGGGGTGGAGTTCATCGCGTCACCGCGAAGAAGGAATGGCCGAGCTGGACGCCGCCGGCGCAGATGTTGCGCCGCCGTCCGGACCTGCCGCGGCACATGGTCGGCGGGCCGGACAATCCACTCGGCGCGCGCGCCCTGTATCTGGGATCGACCCTCTACCGCATTCACGGCTCCAACGAGCCTGAGACGATTGGTCAGGCCGTCTCGTCGGGCTGTTTCCGCATGGTCAATGACGACGTCATCGACCTGTACAACCGGGTACGGGTGGGCGCGACGGTCATCGTCAGGAACTAGAGCCGAGCCGAGCGGTACCATCCGCCCGCAACACCCACCAGTTCAAAGGCCGGCCCCTCGTGGCCGGCCTTGTCGTTTTATCGCCAGCCTGCGACCGATTCCCTTGCACGACGCCACTGTGACGGCTAGCTCAATTGCAATGGACACATCCTCGACAATGCGGTGGCTGACATCTGGCATCGCCGCCACAGCGGGTTGCCTCGCGCTCAGCACCGCGCTGTTGCCGCCGGCCTTTGCGGAAACATCCAGCATCAGCGCCCGCCAGCGCAGCGAAAAGAAGGTCTTCACCGACAGTCAGATCATCGACGGCTTCATGAAAACGGCATTCGGCGCAGAGTATCATCTCGCCGGCCGCGTCGACCGTATCCGCAAATACCAGGTGCCGGTACGCATCTTTATCGATGGCTCAACCCGCGCCGACCGGAAAACGCAGATCGGCAAGGTTGTCGGCGACATCGCCATGCGGGTGCAGCACCTCGACATCGCGATGGCCGAGAACCGCGACGACGCCAATACCATCATCACGCTGGTCCGCGATCGCGATCTGCAGAAAACGATCACGTCGTTCTACGGCGCGGAGAAAGCCAAGGAAATCCATGACTCGCTGGACCCGCAATGCCTGTCCGGATTTCGCAAGAATGAAGATTACGAGATCCAGCGCTCGGATGTGATCCTCACCGTGGATAACGGCGACTTCGTGTTTCTCGATTGCGCCTATGAGGAATTGCTGCAGTCACTTGGGCCGATCAACGACACGGACACCGTGCCGTGGACGATGTTCAACGATCAGGTCTCGATGGGATTCTTCGACATCTACGACCAGTACATCCTGAACATTCTCTACGACCCGCGCATCAAGGCCGGCATGACCGTCGAGGAAGTTCGCGCCCTGCTGCCCGCGATCCTGCCTGATGTACGGAAGTGGGTCGCCAAGGTGAACCACCTGCCGTCGCGATAGGCTTGCTTGGGCGCTTCTGCTGTCCGGCAGATACTGCCGTCCAATCTGTCATTGCGAGGAGCACTTGCGACGAAGCAATCCAGTCTTGCTTGTTGCTTCTGGATTGCTTCGCTTCGCTCGCAACGACGCCGACGGACGGTCGACGCCCTCACGCCGTCTTTTCAAACAGCTCACGTCCGATCAGCATGCGGCGGATTTCGCTGGTGCCGGCGCCGATCTCGTAGAGCTTCGCGTCGCGCAGCAGCCGCCCGGTCGGGTAATCGTTGATGTATCCGTTGCCGCCAAGCAACTGGATCGCATCCAGCGCACACTGCGTCGCGCGTTCCGCCGCATAGAGGATCGCGCCTGCGGCATCCTCGCGGGTGGTCTCACCGCGATCGCAAGCCTTCGCGACCGCATAGACATAGGCGCGCGAAGCATTCATCGCCACATACATGTCGGCGACTTTTCCCTGCACGAGCTGGAAGCTGCCGATCGGCTCGCCGAACTGCTTGCGCTCGTGAACATAGGGCATCACCACATCGAGACACGCTTGCATGATGCCGAGCGGCCCGGCCGCCAGCACGGCGCGCTCGTAGTCGAGGCCGGACATCAGCACGTTGACGCCACGGCCGACGTGACCCAGCACATTCTCTTCCGGGACTTCGCAATCCTCAAACACCAGTTCGGCGGTGTCCGACCCGCGCATACCGAGCTTGTCCAGCTTTTGAGCTGTCGAGAATCCCTTCATGCCCTTTTCGATCAGAAACGCGGTCATGCCGCGTGGCCCGGCAGCCGGATCGGTCTTGGCATAAACCACCAGCGTCTCGGCAATCGGCCCGTTGGTGATCCACATCTTGTTGCCGTTGATGACGTACCGGTCACCCTTCTTCTCGGCACGAGTCTTCATCGACACCACGTCCGATCCGGCGCCTGGCTCCGACATCGCCAGCGCGCCGACGTGCTCGCCGGAAATCAGCTTCGGGAGATACTTTCGCTTTTGAGCTTCGTTGCCGTTGCGCCGGATCTGGTTGACGCACAGATTCGAATGCGCGCCGTAGGACAAGCCCACCGACGCCGAGCCGCGTGAGATTTCCTCCAACGCGATGCAATGCTCCAGATAGCCGAGCCCAGAGCCGCCGTACTCTTCCTCAACGGTGATCCCGTGCAAACCGAGTGCACCGAGCTTGGGCCAGAGGTCGCGCGGGAACTGATTGCTCTTGTCGATCTCGTCGGCGCGCGGCGCGATTTCGTTCGCGGAGAAATCACGAACGGTTTCGCGGATCGCATCCGCCGTCTCGCCGAGATCGAAATTGAACATACTATGCGCGTTCGGAATCATCAGAGTCTCTCCCAGGATCTAGTGGTCCGATTCTAACATCCGCATCCTGTTTCAGCAGGCATTCTTGCGAAGGTTAGAATCGACGGACCACCAGTAAATACAAGTTTCTAGTGGAGTTTGGATTTGACATTCGCTTTACGAGTTTGCCGCCCGTCGGGTAGCGAATGCCAATCCAAACTCCACTGGCTCGCGACGAGCCAACCGTTATTGGGCCAGACAATGCCACGGGCAGGTTGCGGGGAGAAGAGAAAGAAGCACCGGAACATCCCGGCGTTCAGTCTCATTCAGACGCCGGACACGCCATGCATCCAGCCTTCGCCCTGTTGCGCGCCATCGGTCCATGCCGCCCCGCGATTACGCCGCGAGACGGCCTTTCCTACTGCAACGCCGCACTCTGAAATGTCTTTTGCCTGACATTTCGCAGCGGAACGATGCGCGCTGTCAGGCCAGCGCGCGTGAGGCTTCCCGCACCTTGCGGGTCGACTCATCGACAGACCGCGTCGCTTCCGCGATGTCGTTCATGTTGGAGTTGATGTCGGTGACGCCTTTCGCAGCAACCTGCATGTTGGCCGAAATGCTCTGCGTCACGGACGCCTGTTCCTCCACCGATGCCGCGATCGCCGCCGAAATTTCGTTGATGCGGGAGATTGTCTGCGTGATCGCCTCAATGACATTCACGGCGCTGGTTGTGGTGCCCTGAACCTCGGCGATTTGTGCGCTGATTTCGTCGGTTGCCTTAGCGGTCTGGGTCGCGAGACTTTTGACTTCCGATGCCACCACCGCGAATCCCCTGCCCGCATCGCCGGCTCGCGCCGCCTCGATGGTGGCATTGAGCGCAAGCAGGTTGGTCTGCTCGGCGATGTTGTTGATGAGCTTGACCACATCGCCGATCTTCTGTGCAGCTATCGCAAGACCCGACACGATGGCGCTTGTCTCGTTGGCCTGCTGAACCGCCTGCAGCGAGATGCTGAGTGCGTCCGCAGCCTGACGGCTGATTTCACCGACAGAGGCCGCAAGCTCCTCCGCGCCGGACGCGACGGCCTGCATGTTGGACGATGTCTGCGTCGATGCGCTCGCTGCCGATGTCACCCGCTGTGACGTTGAAGTGACGGCTTCCGTAATCTGCCCCAGATCGATATCGATGGATTTCTGCACCTCGCCGCGGCGCAGACGGTCTTCAACCTGCGCCGTGGTGTCGGTGGCAAACTTGACCACCTTCGCGAGTTTGCCGTCAGCGCCCCGGATCGGATTGTAGGACGCCTGAATCCAGATCACCTTGCCACCCTTGCCGACGCGTTTGTATTCGGCCGCCTGATAGTCGCCGCGGCGCAGCGACTCCCAGAATTCGCGATAGGCGGAGCTGTCCCGGTACCGGGATTCCACGAACATGCCGTGGTGTTTGCCCTGGATCTCCTCCAGCCGATAGCCGAGGGTCTTGAGGAAGTTCTCGTTCGCAGTGATCACGGTGCCGTCGAGGTTGAATTCGATCACCGCCTGCGACTTCTGAATGGCCGCGATCTGGCCTTCGTAATCGGCGCTCCTCAGCTTCTGCTCGGTAATGTCGGAGGCGAACTTGACCACCTTGTACGGTTTGCCGCCGCGATCCAGCAGCGGGTTGTACGAGGCCTGGATCCAGACCGGCCGGCCGCCCTTGGCGACGCGCGCAAACTCGCGGGCCTGGTATTCTCCCCTGCGCAGGGCATCCCAGAATTCGCGGTATTCCGCCCTCTCGCGAACTTCGGGGTCGACGAAAATGCTGTGATGCTTCCCCTGAATTTCGTCCAGCCGGTACCCCATGGCATTCAGGAAATTCGGATTGGCCGTCACGATTGTGCCATCGAGGTTAAATTCGATGACCGCCTGAGATTTACCGAGTGCGTTAAGCTTCGACTTAAGCTCTTGAGAAGACTTGAACAATTGCATTGTCTGAGCCCTTTCTAGGTGATATCCAGAAACCTTAGGGCGAACTTATTAACCAAGCTCTAGCGGCTTGCAGATGCATCTCGCCTGTGAATTGTATTTTTGTGCTCCTTCTAAGGATACGGGTACAAGCAGCAGCTCCATCCCCCGGGACGTCCCTCGCCCGCACCGTTGATGCGACAAACCACCGTCACCCTTGCCTCGTCGCACTCCAGGGGATGTAATTCGCGACAAGCTTCCGGGATCAACCACGGAAGCGGCTAAGGGGAGACGCGCGATGCACGGCACGCTGGATCTTGCGCAAAGCTCCGAGCAGACGGCAGCGCGCGACAAGGCCTATTCGACCCCCCTCGCGGATTTCAATCCCGGCGACCCCGATCTTTTCCGCAACGATACGTTCTGGCCCTACTTCGAACGGCTGCGGAAAGAAGACCCGGTCCATTACTGCAAGGACAGCCAGTTCGGCGCGTACTGGTCCGTCATGAAGTACAACGACATCATGCATGTCGAGACCAATCATCAAATCTATTCGTCGGAATCGAGCCTCGGCGGAATCACCATTCGCGATGCGCCGCCTGAATTTCGCCGTCCGATGTTCATCGCCATGGATCAGCCAAAGCACAGCGCGCAACGCAAAACCGTCGCACCGATGTTCACGCCCACCCATCTCGACCAGCTCGCCGGCACCATCCGCCAGCGCGCCGCGCAGTGCCTGGATGCGCTGCCGCGCAACGCCACCTTCGACTGGGTCGACCGGGTTTCCATCGAACTGACGACCCAGATGCTTGCAACCTTGTTCGATTTTCCGTGGGAGGATCGCCGCAAGCTGACACGCTGGTCCGATGTCGCCACCGCCCTGCCCGGCAATACCGAGATCATCGCATCCGAGGATGCCCGGCAGGCCGAATTGCAGGAATGCGCCGCCTATTTCTCCAGGCTGTGGAACGAGCGGATCAACGCCGCGCCGAAAAGCGACCTCATCTCGATGATGGCGCATGCAGAAGCGACCCGCGACATGGACCCCAAGACGTTTTTGGGAAATCTGATCCTGCTGATCGTCGGCGGCAACGACACCACCCGTAACTCGCTCTCCGGCGGCCTATACGCGCTGAACCAGAATCCGGATGAGTATCAAAAGCTGCGCGACAACCACGCCCTGGTCGACAGCATGGTGCCGGAAGTCATCCGCTGGCAGACGCCGCTGGCGCATATGCGCCGCACCGCGCTGCAGGATACCGAGTTGCGCGGCAAGACGATCCGAAAGGGCGACAAGGTCGTGATGTGGTACGTCTCGGGCAATCGTGACGACGAGGTGATCGAGAATCCCGATAGCTTCATCATCGATCGCGCCCGGCCCCGTCAGCATCTGTCGTTCGGGTTCGGCATCCATCGCTGTGTTGGAATTCGCCTAGCGGAATTACAATTGAAAATCGTTTGGGAGGAAATTCTCAAGCGCTACGACAACATCGAAGTGGTGGAGCCGCCGCATCGGGTGTATTCCAGTTTCGTCAAGGGCTACGAGACCCTTCCGGTGCGGCTGGCGTCATAGCAAAGCCGCATCCGGCAATAAGAATTCGAGCGTCAGACACGCCGTGAAAATTGGTCCTGGGGATAAGGAAGCGAACGATGCACGGAACGATCAGCATGGCCCGCGACGAGCGCCAGAAGGCCGCACGCGAGAAGGCCTATTCGATGCCGCTCTCGGAATTCCACCCGGGCGCTCCTGAGCTGTTCCGGAGCGATACGCTGTGGCCCTATTTCGAGCGGCTGCGCAAGGAAGAGCCGGTGCATTACTGCACGACCTGCCCGGTGGGCGATTACTGGTCGGTGACCAAATACAACGACATCATGCATGTCGACACCAACGCCGCGATCTTTTCGTCGGACATCAAATATGGCGGTATCAACCTCCGCGACATGGGCGAGGACTATCAGTGGCCCAGCTTCATCGCGATGGACGAGCCGAAGCACGGCCCGCAGCGCAAGACCGTGCAGCCAATGTTCACGCCGGTGCACCTCGACCGGCTCTCCCTTCTCATTCGCGAGCGTTCGGCGGAGATTCTCGACAACCTCCCCCGCAACGAAACCTTCAACTGGGTCGATCGCGTCTCCATCGAACTCACCACCCAGATGCTGGCGACGCTGTTCGATTTTCCGTGGGAAGATCGCCGCATGCTGACGCGCTGGTCTGATCTTTCGACCGCGTTGCCGAAAAGCGGCATCTACGAGAGCGAGGAACAGCGGCTGCGGGAGCTCGGCGAGTGCGCCGACTATTTCATCCGGTTGTGGAACGAGCGCGTCAAGAACCCCGGCAACGACCTCATTTCAATGATGGCGCATAGCGACGCGACACGTCACATGAACCGCGACGAACTGCTCGGCAACCTCATCCTGCTGATCGTCGGCGGCAACGACACCACCCGCAACTCGATGAGCGGCTCGGTGCTGGCGCTGAACGAAAATCCTGACCAGTACGACAAGCTGCGCGACAACCATGCGCTGATCGACAGCTTCGTGCCTGAGGTGATCCGCTGGCAGACGCCACTGGCGCACATGCGCCGCACGGCGCTGCAGGACACCGAACTCGGCGGCAAGCTGATCAAGAAGGGCGACCGCGTCGTGATGTGGTACGTCTCCGGCAACCGCGATAGCGACGCAATCGAAAACCCGGACAGCTTCATCATCGACCGCGCGCGGCCACGCACGCATATGTCGTTCGGATTCGGCATCCATCGCTGCGTCGGCATGCGGCTGGCTGATTTGCAACTCAAGATCATCTGGGAAGAGATTCTCAAGCGGTTCGACAACATTGAAGTCGTCGGTGAACCCAAGCGGATCTACTCGAGCTTCGTGAAGGGCTACGAGGAACTTCCGGTTCGCATCAACGCCTGACCCTCGCTTTGCTGACCCGTTGCCAGCAGGGCAGCGAATGTCAAATCCACTCCACTAGCTGCGCCACGGATGCAAATTCGGAATATGGCTGCGCGTCCCAAACCGCTGGAACACAGGCTGGCGATCTGCCAAACACATTCCCATGACACATCAAGAGCAAGATTTTTCCGACATCCGCGAATCCGTTGCAAAGCTTTGCGCGCAATTCCCCGGCGAGTACTGGCGCAAGCTGGACCGCGAGATGGCATATCCGAAGGAATTCGTTCAGGCGCTGATCGACGCCGGTTACCTCTCGGTGCTGATCCCGGAAGAGTACGGCGGCTCTGGCTTGAAGCTTTCGGCGGCCGCCGCGATCCTTGAGGAAATCCAGCGCGCCGGCTGCAACGGCGGCGCCACCCACGCCCAGATGTACACCATGGGCACGCTGCTGCGGCACGGCAGCGAAGCACAGAAGTCCAAGTGGCTGCCGCGGATTGCCAGCGGCGAATTGCGGTTGCAGGCTTTCGGCGTCACGGAACCGACCAGCGGCACCGACACATCGTCGCTCAAGACTTTTGCAAAGCGTGAAGGCGACCGCTACGTGGTCAACGGCCAGAAGATCTGGACCAGCCGCGCCGAATATTCCGACCTGATGATTTTGCTGGCGCGCACCACGCCGAAGGAACAGACCGCCAAGCGCACCGATGGCCTGTCCGTTTTCATTGTGGACATGCAGGAAGCGAAGAAGGCCGGCGGACTGACCATCCGGCCGATCCGCACCATGATGAACCACGCCACCACGGAAGTGTTCTTCGACAACATGAAAGTGCCCGCCGAAAACCTGATCGGCGAGGAAGGCAAGGGCTTCCGCTATATCCTGTCCGGCATGAATGCGGAGCGCATTCTGATCGCGTCGGAATGTGTCGGCGACGCCAAGTGGTTCATCAAGAAGGCCAGCGACTACGCCAAGGAGCGTACCGTCTTCGGCCGACCGATCGGCCAGAACCAGGGTATCCAGTTTCCGATCGCCAAGTCCTACGCCAACATGCGCGCTGCCGAACTGATGGTGAGGGAAGCCACCCGGCTCTATGAGGCAGGCAAGGACTGCGGCGCGGAGGCCAACATGGCCAAGATGCTCGCCGCCGATGCGTCGTTCGAGGCCGCCAACGCCTGCATTCAGACCCATGGCGGTTTCGGCTTCGCCGAAGAGTACGACGTCGAGCGGAAATTCCGCGAGACGAGGCTTTATTCGGTCGCGCCTATATCGACCAACCTGATCCTGTCGCATCTTTCCGAGCACGTGCTCGGCATGCCGCGTTCGTATTGAGAGACGCCGATGCTGCCGCTTGAAGGACTAACCGTCGTTGCCGTCGAGCAGGCGGTTGCCGCCCCGTTCTGTACGTCGCGTCTGGCAGATGCGGGAGCGAACGTCATCAAGATCGAGCGGCCGGAAGGCGACTTCGCTCGTGATTATGATGCCGCTGCGAAAGGCCAGAGCAGCTATTTCGTCTGGCTCAATCGCGGCAAGAAATCCGTCGTGATCGATCTGGCAACCGACGACGGGCGCCAATCTCTCGAGAAGCTGATCGCCAGCGCCGACGTGCTTGTGCAGAATCTCAAACCCGGCTCGATGGACAAGCTCGGATTTTCCCGCGAGCGGTTGCTGAAGGACTATCCCGCGCTGGTCTCCTGCACCATCAGCGGTTACGGCGACGACGGCCCCTATGCCCGCCGCAAGGCGTACGATCTTCTGATCCAGGCGGAGTCGGGATTGTGCTCCGTGACCGGCGGGCCCGAAGCGCCTTCGCGTGTCGGCGTGTCGATTGTCGACGTCGCAACGGGCGCCGCCGCCCATGCCGCCATTCTCGAAGCGCTGATCGCGCGCGGGCGAACCGGCAAGGGCCGGGACATCCGCATCTCGATGTTCGACGTGATGGCCGACTGGCTCACCGTGCCGCTGCTGAATGCCGAGAACGGCAACCCGCCGAAGCGCATGGGTTTGGCGCACCCGTCGGTCGCGCCCTACGGCGTATTTCACTCCAAGGACAACAACGAAATCCTCATCTCGATCCAGAGCGAGCGTGAATGGAAGGTTTTCTGCGCCAAGGTGATCGGCATGCCGGATCTTCCGAACGATCCGCGCTTCGGCAGCATGGTGGAGCGGGTCAGAAACCGCAAACTGACCGACGACACGGTTGCCGCTGCCTTCGCTGAACTGACGCGCGATGAACTCATGAAACGCCTCGCCGAGGCCGACATTGCCTTCGCCGAAGTCAACACGATGGAAAGTCTTTCATCGCATCCCCATCTGCGCCGCATCGATGTCGATTCACCGAACGGGGTGGTGAGTTATCCCGCGCCGGCAGCGATCATCGTTGGCGAGACACGGACTTACGGGGCGATCCCGTCGATCGGCACGCATAGTGTCGAAGCTGCATTGAAGGCGAGCAAGACATCATGACCGCAAAACCCGACATCGATCATTTGCGCCAGTGGATCGGCCGCACCCAAGAAGCGTCCGACGTCATCACCGTTCAACTGGTGAAGGGCCTGCGCGCGACGCTGTTTCTCGACATCGGCAATCCGGTTGAAGGCGACGCGGCGCCACTCACAACGCACTGGTGCCTTGCGCAGCCGGTCGTGCCGATGAGCGAAATCGGGACGGACGGCCATCCCGCCCGCGGCGGATTTCTGCCGCCAGTGCCGCTGCCGCGCCGGATGTGGGCCGGCGGCCAGATCGAATTCATCGATCCGCTGCGGGTCGGCGATACGGTCACGCGCGCGTCGCGCATTTCCGACGTGACGATGAAGACCGGCAGCACCGGCGCGCTGTGTTTCGTGTCTGTGGACCACACGATCACGACGCCGCGCGGCATCGCCATCCGCGAGCGGCACGATATCGTCTATCGCGATATGCCCGCGGCAGGCGAAAAGCCCGCCGCATCACCCGCACCTGCCCCGGCGGGAAAGATACGCGAAACTCACATGGCCGATCCGGTTTTGCTGTTTCGTTATTCGGCACTGACCTTCAATGGCCATCGCATTCACTACGACCGCGATTACGTCACCAGGGTCGAGTTCTACCCCGGCCTGATCGTGCACGGGCCGTTGCAGGCGTCGCTGCTGATCGAATTCGCCGCACGCCAGCGCGGCGGCAAGGCGCCCGCGAAGTTTGTCTATCGCGGCGTCAATCCGCTGTTCGACGGCGCGGAATTCAGCGTCAACGGCAACGAGATGGACGGCGGGCTGGAGGTCTGGACCGCGAACGCTGCCGGCGCTCCGACCATGAAGGGTACAGCGAACTGGTAGCGCATGTTCGTCATTGCGAGCGAAGCGAAGCAATCCACTCTTGAGGCCTAAGCTGGATTGCTTCGTCGCTCCGCTCCTCGCAATGACGGTGGAGAGAGCGCGATAGCCCTACTTCTTGAACGCCTCGCGCAGACCGGCCTGAATCTTGGCCATGCCGCCGATCCAGCGATCGTAATTGTCGGTCTTCTTGCGCATGTAATCGATCACCTGCGGATGCGGCAGGATCAGGAAGGTTTCGCGGTCGATGCCCTCCAGCGCGGACTTTGCCACATCCTCGGGCATCAGGTTGCCATCGCTGGATTGCGGACCCTTCGGCAGCCCCTTCAGCATGTTGGTTTCAACCCCCTGCGGGCAGAGGATCGAGACCCGGATGTTGTGCGCCTTGTGTGAAATCGCGAGGTTTTCCGCAAAGCCCACGGCGGCATGCTTGGTGGTCGAGTAGGCGGCGCTGCCGACCTGCGACAACAGTCCGGCGGCTGAAATCGTGTTGAGGAAGTATCCGCCGCCCCGCGTCTTCATACGCGGGATCAGATGGCGCGCCGCATAGACATGCGCCATGACGTGGATGGCCCAGCTTCTGGCCCACGGTTCGTCCGAGGTGCCGCCAGCGTTTTCCGACAGCGGGTCGAACCCGCCGCCGATGCCCGCGTTCGAGCAAAACAGATCGATGGGACCGAACTGCCTTTCTGTTTCCTCGATAACACGGAGAATGTCGCTCTCCTTGCCGACGTCGCAGGCGAACGATGCGCCGCCGATTGAGTCGGCGACTGTCTTGGCCCGCG
>Ga0233449_1001502_pt1 | contig 20804 bp, 28 predicted proteins | sample SI_124_October20_FD_183012 | JGI IMG/M metagenome (GOLD analysis project Ga0233449, IMG submission 183012) | Seawater microbial communities from Saanich Inlet, British Columbia, Canada - SI_124_October2016_200_MG | ecosystem: Environmental > Aquatic > Marine > Inlet | place: Canada: British... | reverse complement strand
AAAAAAAAAAAAAAAAAAAAAAAAAAAAAAAAAAATCTATTCAACCCTCCTTGCTTTCAAACAAAGAATCTCCCCATATGCTTCTTCACCTGCAAGTATAGGCACAAATTTCTCGCCTTGAAACGTTGTTTCCACAAAATTTTCCAAACTAACTTCTTCTTCGCAGTCAGACTTCTTCAGCATCCCATAAACTGAATACTTTTTCTGACTTATTAGTCTAGATGAACCTTGCAACAAACCCATGTTTACAAAAAATTGCCTTACCTGTGCCGACACTTTCCCAGCTGAACTAGTATTAGAATACTCCAAAGAAATTCCACACTTTACATTCTCAATTAAAGATACGCCTCTAGCAAATGCATGCATATCAACCACAGCTTCAATTGGAAAATATTTAGAAAGTTCACTATCTCCCACAGTTATGACAAAATCATCTGTCTTACCAGTTGTAGAATGAATATCCAAAACATAATCTGCATCACTAAGTTCTTTAGTTAATGCATATGCTACTTGTTCTTCGTAATTACCTGAACTATCGCCAGGGGAAACTTCGATTTAAATCGCTTTCTAGAAATCTGCTGTTTCCTTGCATAGCTCTCCTATTTGCAAGAATATATTTAACTGAACAATCTAGACTTAGTCTGCCTTCTAATTGTTCAATTACTTTTGCGCCAATTATCTCATTTCCATGTAAACATCCGACGATGGCAACGTTCGGTTGTTTATACCCGTATCTACTTGTTTTCATTTTTTTTCCTCCAAAAAATCTATTAAATATAATATACTAAAAAAGTTAAAACTATCAGAATTAAATTAACTGCCAATTAATTGAATAAATTGTCATAAACTTCCTAAATCAGCTAAACTTTATATGTTTTTGGTAAAAAAACAAAAAAAATCCGCAAAAGACTAACAAAACCAAAAAGATTATTTTACAAATGTTTATAATCCAAACAAACTTCTTCCAACTTGAGGTAAATAAAATGAATGCGTTAGAAATAATTTCTTTAGTAACTGCAATTGCAGTATTGATAAAACTGTTAGTATTTTTAGTAAAACCAAAATTACTTGAAAGCTTTGCAAGTGATATTGACAAAACAGCAAAATTTATGACACCAGTTATATTAGTGTTATTTGCAGTGATTGCATATTATGTCTTCAGCACATTATCAATTATGCAAGTATTACCAGCAATTTTGTTAGGACATATAATTCTTGGATTAATGTTAGTACAATATCCAAAAGTCTACAAAATGTTCGCAAAAGAAGTGTTTAAAGATACCAGTAAAACATGGTTAGTTTGGCTAATTTGGTCCGCACTATCAGTTTGGGTACTTTATGTGCTATACTTTTAGAACAATAAATTAATTTATTTTTTCTTTTTTTTTTGTTTGATTATAATTAACTTTAGAAAAAACACAAAATAACAAATAAAGAAATTAAAAAAATAAAATTATCTGCGACTAGAATTATTTCTTTCCCGATTAAACGGTTTTTTCTTTTTGAAAGGTTTCTTAGAACGATTAGCACCAGTAGAACCTGAATCAGATGACCTAGCAGATCCTGATGAACCTGATCTTGGACCTCGTGATTTACCTGAACCCCTATATCCGTCCTTTGACTTCACACGAGTTCCAGTTCTAACTTTAACTTCCTCTTGACCACGTCCTCTTTGTTTCTTACGAGAATTATCTCTTGGTTTACGACGTTTAGAAACTCTTGGAGCTCCACGTTGTCCACGCTGACCTCTAGGTGGTGGTTTAGCATCAGCACCTCTTGCAGTTCTAGCTGCTTCTGAATGAAATTTATGATCTCGAACAACTTCAATATTTTGTTTGATCAGTCTTTCAATATTTCTAAGATAGTTTCGCTCTTGTGCTGCGCAAAATGAATAAGCAGTCCCATCAGTCCCAGCACGTGCTGTTCTTCCAATTCGATGGACATAACTTTCAGATTCATTTGGTAATTCAAAATTAATTACATGAGAAATGTTATCAATATCAATTCCTCTTGCTGCAATATCAGTTGCAACTAAAACCTTAGTTTTTCCTCGCTTGAAATCACCAATAGCTTTGGTTCTTGCATTCTGAGTTTTATTCCCATGAATTGCATCCGCAAAAATATTGTTTTGATTCAAAAATTTAGCAACTTTATTTGCACGGTGTTTTGTTCTAGTAAAAACTAGGATACTTGTTAGATGTTTTTGTTTTAATAATTTTAACAATAATTTCTCCTTATTCTCTTGATCAACAAAAAATATTTGTTGTTGAATTCTCTCAACTGTGGTCGCAGCCGGTGTGATTTCAACATGAACAGGATTTTTAAGTAATTTACGAGCTAAGGTGTTAACCTCAGGTGACATAGTTGCTGAAAAGAATAATGACTGTCTTTTGTCAGGTAACTTTGCAATCACTTTTTTAATATCATGAATAAAACCCATATCAAGCATCCTATCAGCTTCATCCAAAACAAAATATTCAACTGATTTTAAATGAATAAATCCCTGATTCATTAAATCAAGGAGTCGACCTGGAGTTGCAACTAAAATATCAACTCCACTTCTGAGAGCCTGTACTTGTTTTCCCTGACGAACTCCACCAAAAATCACAGTATGTTTAAATTTTAAAAATTCACCATATTTTGAAAAACTTTCACCGATTTGAGCTGCAAGTTCCCTTGTTGGTGCAAGAACTAATGTCCTAACTTTTCTTGGATACTTCTCACTCATTTCATTAAGAATAGGTAGAGTAAAAGAGGCTGTTTTCCCAGTTCCAGTTTGAGCAATTCCAATTAAATCTTTACCTTCTAAGAGACTTGGAATTGATTGAGCCTGAATTGGTGTTGGCGTTACATATCCTAATTTTACCAGTGCTTTTTGAATTGCAGGTTGTAAATCTAATTCTTTAAATGTGATTTCTTTGATTTCTTTATCCATATACTAGAAAATATGCTCCGTAGTTATAAAGGTAAGTAAATGATTTAGAGAATATTCACTTCCAAGTAGAAACATACTTAAATGAGTGATTAAAGTATGAACAAATGGAACTTGCAGATTCACACAATTATGCTTCAGGAGAACTAGTAGAAGTGACTGAAGATCTACTAAGATCAACAATTCAAAGAGCAGAAACAACTTTAGGTTTGGATCATCAAGATCATAATTTTAAAATACAAATTTTTCCAAATAAAATTTTTGAAATGACAGGGATTAGAGCAGCATATTCTAGTGCACAGAAAACATTTGTAACCCCAAAAATTCAACATGAAGCAACACTATTTCATGAAAGTACACACTATTTAATGCATCAGGAAGGACTGCTATTTGGTCCAGATTTAAGAACTGCCACCTTATATGACCGATTAGTTGATGAGACTATTGCTGAATTTGCAACATCAACTGTGTTTGGTTATAACGCCTTTGCAAGTGATTTAGTTGGATTTTATAGAGGTCTTAAAGAAGGCAAACCAGAGGCATTAGAAATTCTAAGAGAACAAAACCCTGGAACTACAATAGAACAAATTGCATCAGCAGTTGCCGGAATCGATTTTCCTCAACTAGAACTTTTTGATAAACATAAAGAGATAGAAAGAACATATATGGGAACTGAAGGTAACTTCCAGGCAATTCAAGAAGGAGTTGAACAACTATATCAATTTATAGATAGATTACCTCAATCTTTAATTACCAGCACCATACCAGAAACTGTTAACATGTTATCTGTAGAAAATGCAATTTCAATGAACAACGCCGGCGTTGAACCACGGAAAATAGTTTCTCAATTTAAGGAAGGTGTTAAACACAGTTGGGATTCATATGGTTTATACTTTTACAATATTGTTACAAGTTTAAACAGATCCAGATCAGAGTAAAGCATTTCTTAATAAACTCATTTCTTAAAAGGCGTCATTAGCATAGAGATAAAACTTTGTTCTTTCTCCAGTCCTTTTACCCCATAGATAATTTTCTTTGGATTTTTAACAATTGTATAAGTTCTAAACAACCTATCCCAAAAAGAAAAAACACTAGTGTAATTGGAATCAGTTTCAGCCTCCTTGTTAGAATGATGAACCTTGTGCATGTTTGGTGAAGTGAAAAATATCCTATAAATCCTGTCAATTGGTTCAGTAAGAGTGATATTAGAATGCTGCAACAGAACATTCACCAAAAATATACTTTCAGATATCAGAATAAATTCTAATTTCATAGCAAAGATTGCATAAACTAAAGCGCGAACAGACAAACTAATAACATGTTCACCAATATGAAAACGAGCTGCAGTTGTCACATCCATTGCAGTGTCAGAATGATGCATTTTATGAAAACGCCACATCAAAGGAACTTTATGATATAGTACGTGCATAAAGTATGAAACAAAATCCAAGATTAATATTGACAAAAAAATTTCCAAAGCATAACTAACTTTAATTTGGTTAAAAAGTCCAAAAGGAGTATTTGTTGAAAGAACAATTAATGGGACAAATAAAAAATTAATGATAACAGCGTTAAAAATAACAATTGCAGCATTTTGAGAAATATGTTTGACTTTGGATGTCCACCCACCAAAATATGGAAACACAGCTTCAATTGTCAAGAGAATCAGTAAAGTAGATAACACTAGAATATTTTTATGAATTACTGTGAACATTTTATTTATAACAAGTTCTAAGATTAAAAATCTATCTACATTAATTCTTCTATGATATAATGCGTTGCCATTAAGATCCCAACACATATTGCAACTGATATCGAAAGGCTTAATCAATAATTTTCAGACAGTAAGTATTCGTCCAATATTTACCAAAAAAGCCAAAAATTCTACTTAAAACATCACTTATTTAATTTAATCACTATCTAGTGATAAATAAGGGAAAAAGTTTATAAACAGAGCTGATATAGAGTCATTATGACTGAAATTGACCCAATAATGAGCTTGTTAGAAAGTCAACATATCCAGCGGATCTATCGAGGTCTTTGGGATATTCCTGAGATTGATATAGATAAATTTGATCTTCAGGACCAGTATTCTCAAGACAGATTTCCAACAGTTATTGAAGACCTCCAAAAAGGTTTGAAAAAAATTTTTTACATAGACGATTTTGAAAATCATATAACTGAAAGGAGAAAATGGAAACAAGAGTTATCAAAAATAGATGATGGTGTATTCCCATTTTATCAAGAAACTTCAGCTTTACGTGGAAACAATATAGGAGGATTAACTGGTGCATTTAATTCATTAAACAGAATCATTGGTCGTAACCCGGAGTTGGATGATTTAAGACCTTATGTCCAAGCAGTCAGAGAAACCGGTCTTATTGATCGTTTGCAGAGCGGGACGGAGACGGAAGCAACAGTAGCTGAACTACATCAAAGATCTTACGATTTATTGGTTGCATTGTCAGAATACAATCCAAATAAGAGATGATAACAAATGTTTAACACACGCATGAGAGGACATCCATTTTTTATGGAACAAATAGAAGAGATGCTTTCTGTTGCCAGACTAAATGATTTACTAAAAAGACCATTCTCTGACAATGTTAGATCAAGTGTTGAAACAGTTTTAGAAGCACATTTTGATCCAGCAAATCGCTATGAAACAACAGGTTCCTTAGTTGAAAAAGAAGGAAGATTAAACTTTGACATTGTAAGACCTGTATATTCTACTAATCTACTTAGTGCAATCGATAAAATTGTATCAGGAGATGACTTTACAGCTGATGAAAAAATGGAATTATCACTTAGTATGGAAACTGCAAGAGAACAAGTAAGTAGACACTATAAAGAAAGAACGAAAGGAAGCAGTGATTCATTTGGTAAAATTTCAAATGATGCAAATATAATGACTAGAAGCATTCAATTAGATGTTGCTCAAAAAATATATCAAAAAATTATCCAAGGAGAAGCTGTTCCAGAAGATAGACGAAGATTAGCTGCAAAATATCTAGTAGAGCAAGTTGCAAAAACAGAAAATGTAATCTTACCAGAAGATGCAGAAAATTTTCAAGTTACTCATCCCGGATATTTAGGTGGATTCCATGTCCATGATAATGCTTCACATCCATCTAGGGCAGACATAGCAGCGAATAAAACATTTCATAAACCAGAATTAGTTATTTCAGCTAAAAATCCAAATAATTTTAAGTTATATTTAATTCACCAAGGGAGATATTCTTTATTACCTGGTTGAGTTCCAAACAGATTATTAGAATGATACAGATTATGAGATTTCAAAAATTCTTAATTTAAACATTTACAGATTAGTTATTATATATCATAAAAAATAAACACTGTAAAAGTTATAAAAAAAGTTTAAAAAACAATTCTTTTATCCCCTACAAAAATAAACAGTTTTATAAGCATTCTTTACCACATTTTAACTATGAAAAAGATGATGGGTTTAGTTTTAACTTTAATCACATCAGTTTCAATTCTATTTTTGTTAGCAACAACTGTAAATGCAGCTTCTTTAACACCTGGAAACATTGACGCTTGTGGAGAGTTAGACACTCAAAATGGAGAATACACACTGAACCAATCTGTTTCAGCATCAGGAACTTGTTTTACAATCGAGTCGTCAAATGTAACTCTTAATGGAGATGGATTTAATGTAACTTATGGAACTGGGAGCGGAGCACCTGGTGTAAAAATTAATTCCAACCTAATCAATATCACAGTAAAAAATCTAGTAATAAAAAAATCAGGAAGTGGTGGCAGTACCAATCATGGGATTCAAATTGATACAGGTACAAATGATTCATTAATCACCAATAATTCAATTAGAACAAATGGTAGTAGTACTAATTTTGGAATTTATTTAAACAACTTTGCAACAAACAATACCATCTCATTCAACAATATCACATCAGGTGGAACCAGCAACAGTTATACAATCTATCTAATCACAAACTCTAAAGCAAATCATGTGGTTTCAAATATTGTGTCATCTCAAACTTCAAGCAATTTCAACAATGCGATTCAACTTAGCAATTCAACAGAGAATATTATTGAATTCAATAATGTAACTTCTGGGGGAAACACTAATGGAGTAGGTATTAACCTGCAACTTGATTCTAATAACAATACAATTAATTCAAACATCATTAACACAAATGCTGGAAGTGGCAGCCATGGAGTTAACATCCAAACAGGATCAAGTTTTAACAATATAACTTCAAATACCATAAACACCACAGGTTCAAACACCAGTCATGGATTGAACATTGTCAGCACAACATCAATAGATAATATCTATTCATCAAACACCTTTGGAGATATAGCTGGTTTTACAGTAAACTTTGCAACTGCTGGCATCATCGGTACAATTTTTACTAATCAGGCAATATTAAATTACACTTTTATTGGAGCAGGTTCCAAGATCACTTTAGAAAATACCAGTTATGCTAAAATAGTATTCGCGGAAGAATTAACTGGAAATGGAGCAAATTTGTTTGGAACTTCAAACTCACAAATCGTATTTGGAAACAATTCAGTATCATTGAATTCAACAACTAACTCTGGCTTAAATGTTACTGCGAATATTACTATTTATGGTGTTGGAGATCGAGGATTTTCTGACCCAGTAATTCTAAAAGATGGAGAGCTTTGTGATGACTGTTCTAATTTTACTTCTTTAATTGACGATACTGTGATATTTAATGTGACCAGTTGGAGTAATTATTCTGTTGGAGATGTTGTAACTACAGCTACAGTTGTGGTTGTAGAAGAAGAGGAGGAGGAAACTTCCAGCGGCTCAGCAGGTGGTGGTGGATACCCATGGTTTAGACCAACTGACAAGTTATTAAATAAAGGATATAATAAAAAATTTCAAGAAAACTGGGGCATCTTATTTGAATTAGAACACACAACAGCAAGTTTTCTAGTTGAGAGTATTTCAGATAATTTAGTAAAAGTCAGTATTAACCCACTAATTGGAAAATCAACATTGTCAGTTGGACAAGAAAATCTATTTGATCTCACTGGAGATGGTAATTCAGACATTTTAGTAAGATTAAATTCTGTAGATACCCGTTGGTGGAAAAATCAAGCTGACATTAGCATCACATTAATGAATGAGAAACTAGGATATGAAAGTACTGAGCTTAGTTTATTGACAACAGCAAGTTCAATTGATGCTGATGTAGCTGTTGATTCAGTGCAAGAAGAAACCTCCAAAGAAAGCAGATCAACAATAGTGAATGTAGTTGATGAAACATATTTAGTCTTGTGGACATTATTTGCTGGAGTTTTTATTTATTTGACAATTTTTCGCAAATATGAACACAAATAATAACTAAAATAAAAAATAAATTTAACAGCACTTCACACAGAAAATACAAACACAATCAATCGTTATTTTTAATATCCTTCTCTAGATATTTTTGAATTTCATGCTCTAAAGCTTCAGCACCAGCTACTCTATTAGGTCCTTCTGCAAGTAACCTAATCAATTGATTAACTTTTATTTTTGTTGCCCCATGATCATCCAATGAGCTCTCAATATCATCTAACAACTGATTAGCATCCAATACCTCTTGTAACAGTAATCCAGAAATTGCCTCTAATTGTGCAACCTTTTTATGGATCTTATCGTTAACATGAAATTTTTCTACATTTCTTTCATAGTCATCAATTACAATATGAATATTACCAAGTTCCGCACTATACTCACCAACTAAATTCCTAAGTTCTTCAAATGCTCTCTCTCTTGCAATTGTCATGGTGTATTAATTAAAGTCCTCCCAGCAGTTCTAATCCTTTTTAATCGTCTATTTAGATGATATCCCAATCTTCCAAGTGGAGGAGCAGAAGGTACAGGTCTTCTCACCTGTTTTTGAAATGGTCCAAACACCTGAGGAGAAGGTGCACTATTACTAGTTCCAAGAAGATAACTAGCATCATCTCTTAACCCATTAAGTCTTCTCATATCATGTTTAGATATTACAAAATCATTAATATCCAAATTTTCTTGCATCCGACTCAAATTTGTTGTTTTCACATTTACAATATCAGCTCCCTTCTGGTATGCATAACGAATTAATATTTGAGCAACAGATTTAGAATGTTTACTTGCAATATCAACTACAATTGGATTTGTGTTGAGTCTCCCACTTGCCAACGGAGAAAAAGCTTGTACCAAGATATTACGTTTTTTACAATAACGAATTATTTCAGTTTGTTGTAACAAAGGGTTAATTTCAATTTGGTTCAGATATGGTTTTTTGATTCTAGAGATTCTTGTTAGGTGAGATACTCCAAAATTTGAAACAGCTGGCCTACTAATTAACCTGGCTAAATTTCGATAAGCTGCAACCCCGTTTGCCCCTGGAAAAGCTACGCTACCTTGTATTGTTGTTTCTCCTGGCCAATGTAACATGATAACAAGTTGACCACTTCCTTGAAATAAACGCTGTGCAGTTTGAATAGATGGAATAATATTGTTGTAATGAATTGGATCAATTTTGGTATAAATTCTCTTAACATTGTGTGAGTTTAATGCAACTGCAAGTTCAGCTTCATTTCCATAATTATCACTTGAATCAAATTCAACATAGCCTGAACTAATTGCATTTGCAACAACAGTACCAATAGCAGAAGAATTAATTTGCCAAATACCAAAAGCTGGAACATATTTAGAGTTAACTTTCTTCGCAGGAGTTCTTCTTCTTGAAGTAGCTCTTCTTCCTCTCGCAGCAGGACTTGCTGTGTTTGGATTTGTAGGAGCGTTGGCTGTGTTTGTAGGTGGATTGCTTGCTGTAGGATTATTTACTGCAGTAGCATTATTAGAAGTATTTGGACGAGACTTAAGTTTTTTAGATCCGCTACTCTTGTTATTACTTGTTTTCCCATGTCTTTGTGATAACCAAATACCAATAACAACTATTCCAACAAATATTGCAATTAATGCTCTGGTATCCAAATCCATAGATTAAAGACATCAATTAAGCTATAAAAGACTTTCTGGAAATCACTGTGGTATTTTAGGTAATAAGCATAATTTAGTAAAAGAAAGAAAAAAATAAGATTATTCTTGTGGTTTGTATGCTGTTCCAACAGCACCGTAAAGGTTTTCACCATTCCGTTCATCATCTCTGAATAAATATTCTACCTTAAAAACATAAGTTGCATTCAGATTTCGAGCTTGTCGATCCAATTCTTGGTCAACTCTTTGTCTATTCCAATGTTTTCCAGAGCATTCTCCTGCATCAAATTTAGCAAGAACAGTTCCTGCAATTTCCAAATTAGAAAAAATGTCCCTCCCGCCAGCTTCAACAAATGATTGATTTGATAATTTTACTTCTAATTTTTCTGTCATATTATTATTCCCCGCAAATCCCAGAAACTCATCTGGATTTTCTTACCAGTCATCCCCATTAAAGTGTAGATTTTATTCACTTTAAAAGGATTTTGCAACTGTGTTGGCATATCATATTGGATGGTTTTTATTGAATTCAAAGTTTACTATGCCTCCAGGTGATATAAAGAAAAAATTAGAAATACATGTCAGACATTTTTTAAATATGCATAATTTTAAACAACTATGATATATTTCCACAAATTCCAACTAAACGCTCCTGCATTAGATTATGATGCAATCATTAACCATTTAAGTGAATTACATCCTACCAGTGAAAGAGAAGACAGTAGATTAAATTGGAGCGATGGAACTTCATCAGATTCAGTTGTATCTTTTAAAGATTCAGATGGGTCTTATTTACTAGTTGGAAGAATTGATCAAGGACATTCATTTGATCAAGATCCACCTAGAAAATTATACAGTGCACTTTTTGTTTACACTAGTAAAGATAGCAGAGAAGATTTCCCAGGTTGGGTGATAGATACTGCCAAAATGTTTGGAAACTCTGTATTACCTGATACTATGGTAAAAGAATCTTTGGATTTTGTTATCAAAGCTTCAAGTTTAAAATTATAGTAATTGACACTTTAAAATTACGACAGATTCAAATAACACAGCTTATTTCATTCACAACATGAACCTTATAGAACACGTTTCAGAATTGTACCACAGAATAAAAAGTGAAAACCATACTCAGTCTTATGAAGGAGCAAGGAGCAATCGTTTACTGTCCAAAGCAGAAATACCTCTGAACTCGGTTTGGAGCATTGCAGCATTATATGGTGGAATAGGCCTAATTGGTGCTGAAGTTTCAGAAGTCATGGCAGGTAATGAACCTGATTTAGGAATGTTGGTTATAGGCATGTCTGCATTTCAAATCCTTGGTATTAGCGTAGCAAATGTGGCACAGAGTGTATATCGACAAAAAAGCAGAGAATAATTTTGAAAAACGAAAAAAAAAGAAAGAAAAAAATTATTCCATAAATGCTCGCTTAAGATTATCCTTAGCTTCTTGGCATTTTACCTTTCCACTCATCTTATGTTCCCATTTTGCAAGACTAGCTGCGATTGCTGCTGCTGCAACTTTGTTCATCTTCTCTCCACGGGTTTTCTCAAGCTCAGCTTTCATTTTTTCAACCATTAACTGGCCCCATGCTTTATGAGTTAAACCCATTACCATGTCAGTCATTTCACAGCCTGAACCTTTAGAACCGCATGAACTGGATCCACCTTTAGTTTGACATTCTTGTTTACTACTTCCTTCATTACATTCTTGTGTCATTTTTTAATTTCCTCCAAAAAAAATAGAAATATTTATATATTTCTTTTATTTACCTTATTACTATAAGTAATTTAAATACCTTTTGTAACCAAGAAGTAACTAGGTAAACAACATGGCAAAAAAATGTCCAATTGATAACACATTGCAGTACATCGGAAAGAAATGGTCTATCCCAATACTAAGGGATCTTTTTACAGGTAAGACTAGATTTCATCAATTTTTAGAAGCAAATTCGAACTTAAGCACCAAAATGTTATCAACAAGACTCAAAGAATTAGAATCAAATGCTGTAATTGAAAAAAGAATTACAAATAAACATCCAGTAACAATAGAGTATCACCTAACTCCGAAAGGTAAAGGACTTGGAAAAATTCTTTATGAGTTGTGTATGTTTTCAATCAATGAATTTTCCGATGATGTCTGTGGCGGAGTTTCCAAGAAGCAGATGGCTCTGAAGGTGAAAAAACAATTTGGGATAAAGTAACAGAAGTTTATGTCTTCAACAACAATTCTCCAATCGGAAAATAATTGAGTTTTATTTCTCTAGTTACTTGAAATGTGTAATAATCATTTATCAAATTTGGATACTTGTTTCTCACAGCCCTCAAAATATCTGAAAAATATTCTTCATTTTCAACCTCTGCTTCTATCTCTATTTCCCATTTACCAAGTATTTTTACAACATAAGTTACATTTGGAAAAGAGGACAAATATGTTGCAAGTTCCTTTTCTTCTTTTTCAGAATGAGGATACAAATGAAATGCTGCTTTCATATGTTTGTAACCCAATTTTTGAATGTGAATTTTTGATCTATGAGATTGAATAACACCCAATTTCTCCATCCGCTGTATTCGCGCTTTAATAGTGTGATGTGTGACACCCAGAATTTTACCGATCTCTTGATTGCTTCTCCTACAATTTTTTGAGAGTTCTATCAAAAGTTTAGTGTCAACTAGATCTATTTTTTCATCTTTTGGTTCATACCCATAATACGCAATATTCCCAAACTTCCGTTTATTATTGATAAGATAATCTTTTTTATAATGCAAGTTCACAATTGATAATGAAAGATCAAATTTTACTAAGCGTTCTTTGAGATATTCTCTGATTGAGTTAAATTGCTTTGCAAACTCAATATAATTTTTTGCAACAGACACCAGTTCATAATCCCATGTTCCACTGATACTAACAAACCAAAGGATACTTGGGTTCTCTACAAAGTATTTTTCAATTTTTTTAATGTCTTGATTCTTTAATTTTCCAAGCCGAATATATGCCCGATAAGTTAAATAACCAAGTTTGTGAATATCGATCACAGACACATATTTTTCTATAATCCCAGCTTCCTCTAATTTCTTAATTTTATAACTAATATTTTGTTTTGATAACTGCAATTTTTTGCTTAAATCAGTTAAACTAGCTCTAGCATCATAATCTAAATAAAAAAGTAACTTTCTATCTTTCAGGTTCATTTTAACATTAATGGAATTAATACTTATAAATATTTCCATTAATAAAAAATATTGGCACACTCGTTTAATTAACAGCATGGACTGACCATATGATATAATATGATATAACAAGGTGATAAAAATGAATGGATACATCAGAAATTTGGAAACAATAACACATCAAGGCCTTGCAGGAGTTGTAATTCGACCAATGCAGTCTTACGATCCTAAAGTTGAAATCGGGCAAGACATCCTAGTAACTGTCGAAGCGAATGGGATCATCCCACTGCATACACACCAATGTGAAGCCAGAATGTATATTGTTGCAGGTAATGCTGAAGTTCTTTCAACTGACAGCAAACTTCATGGGAAGTATGTTGATCCAGGAGTTGAAGTATACTTTGAAGCAAATGTGGCTCATGGATTTGCAGCAGGAAAAAATGGATTGACATTTGTTTCTCGTAATGGTGGTATTGTGGACAAAGTGCAAGAAAATTGGGATATAAAATTCACAGGTGATAAAAATGAATAAAATAGAATATGGAGTTGAAGTTGGTCAAATTGATACTAATGTTATTGACCATGTAAGAAATAGTCCAGGATCAGAAACTATGTTGGCAAACGTAGGAGAAGGAATTAAAGAACACAAACATACTAAGTCCCTTTATTTTGCAAAAAATGCCAATTTAACATTGAATGGGAAAGTGTACAAAGTTAATAAGACCTTCTTTGCTTTAATCCCTAAAAATGTTGCTCATGGATGGCAACATACAGGTGGTCGTGGACAGGCAGTAATTACCTCCTTTGAAGAAGGACATAAAAATTATGAGACATATGACTTAAATTAATTTTTTCTTTTATTTTATTAATTTGATTTCTAAAATGTAGAACATACAAAATTTACTTCTTCTTCTTTTTACAACATAACTAATTAACTTATTTTACCTAATCTCAATCGTTCAATTACATCATCAACATCATATACATCAAAACAAAACATTTATTAGCCATTCAGTTTTATTTACTACATGAAAAAAATAATCTTTCTTTTAATGATTTTATTAGTCCCATTAGCTTTGGCTCAAGATTTGTCTGAAATAGTACAAGAAATTGATTCAGAGATTCAAGGAAATGAAATCCCATCGCCAATAGACAAAATATTTGGTGATGAAAGAATAAATATTCATATCGATACTGGAGACGAAACTATCGTCTTAGCTTTAATTACTCAAGATGCCAAAGTTGAAGGTTTATCACAACATGAAGTTGAGGACCCATCTTTAAATGCCTATACTACAGAAAAAACAATTGTAACAATTATGGAGTCTAATGATCCACTTGCATCCTTAACTTATGCTTTAGATAATAAAGATATTACTTACGAAGCTGTAGGTGTTGTGAACAAATTTAAATTTTTCTTTGTAAATATTTTTATAAAGATAACTGGTTCAATGTCTAGTGATGAGTTTGAGGTAGCAGAGTTTGAAACAGAAAAAAATGATGAACTCATCTTAATCACAGAAACAGATCCTAATGTTGGAATACTTTTAATTGATGGCACTGTTGTTCAGGCAGGAGACTTAATTGATCCAGCAGATCTTGAGTACCGCCCAGAGAATTATGAAGGAGAAGATACTTTTGAGTGGAAAGCTTTTGATGGTGAAGCTGTTAGTGAAACTGATGATTTAGTAATTGAGATTAATCAGCCAATCGCAACACCATAAATAGCTTAACAGAAATATTTCTAGGAAGCATATTAGTTCAGCTGAAAAGTTATTGGATTAGAGAACTATGGCAATATAATCTCAACCTACTTTCTAGATTAGACAATTTGTTTTATTTAAAATAAAAAATCTTAGCATTAATTTAGCTTTTCTTTATCGGTGCAAATTGTGAGTTATACTCTGCACCACCAAGTATTCCATTTGAATATTTTACATCTACAACAGAAAATGTTTCTTCAAAATCAGAATCTAAATAAAACACTCTAAAATCTCAGGCAATTATCACTATTGAGTGATTAAACTGAGAAAGATTTATAACTGATAACTCTACAAAGGACGTTATGCATAATCACCAATGGTTTAGAGAAGCAAAAGAAAGATATATTTCTGATTCAAGTAGAAACACTAGTCTCCAAACAGATATGAGTAGAGGTGAAGATGCAATTTGGGGATTAAATCAATTGGTTAAAGGAGATTTCTCTTCAAAAGAAAAACTTAATGTTTTGTTAATCGGTGCTGGTTACCATGCCAGAAGTGGTAAAAAATCAGTTCAAGTTTTATGTCCTTATGAATTATTTAATGTAGCAGCATATTTTGATTGGAAAAATTTAGATTATTCTATCACAGTTGTAGATATTGATCCTGTAGCTTTGTCAGATGTTACAAACAGAGAAAATATTTTTGTTCCACATGCCTTTGTTAAAGACCATCCTGATGAATATTCACCAAGAATGAATTGGCGAAAAAATGCTTGGAAAAGATATTTAACAATGACTAAACAATCTGATAAACTAACTCATCAAAAAATGGAAGGCTTAGCAACAAATCCTCCAGAGGCACTTGATGATCTTTTAGAAGAAGGTGTACACTACGCAGCTATCCCAAGATCTTTTACTCAAAAAATTTCTAATGGAGATGTTGAAGCCATTAATGGAGATATTGCTATTGTCGAATTGAATAAAAAATTTGATTACATCATCTGTAGTAATGTGTTATACATGTTACCAAAAGAAGGGCAGCAACTTGCAATTAATAACATGGTAAGTTCATTGGCTGAACAGGGAGCGATGTTTTTGTGGGAACCATTAAAAACTAGAAAAAAAGAAGAAGGAATATCACCGATTATTCAAAGAAATGCAGGTTGGTTAACTGATAAAATTAAACAAGATATGCGAATAAGAGAATCTAATATGAATGACTTTGATCGGAAATCACAACAAGTTATGTTAACTAGGTATTAAGAGAATTTCTTTTAGTAGGAGATCAAAGTAGAACTAAATTTTATTAATTGAGCAACAACATTATCTTCAAAAAAACAGCTGCGATTAAAGCCAAACTAACTAACAAATCAAAATTATTAATTTTTGAATGAGTTTTATAACATCCAAATGTGATTAATCCAGCAAAGATAAACACAAATAAAAGTTCTAAAAAAATAATTGGAAATACTGGAGTTAATAGCAGAATCGAGATAACTATTGTCATTTCAATTGCAGAAAAAAATAGATGAATTATTCCAGATTTATTCAATTTGCTTGTCTTACTATGAAAAAAATGACCATTCAATTGTTCAATTCTATTTTTACATCCCCAAAAATAGTGTGTGATTAAGTTTATAACAAAACTAAATAAAAAAATTAACCATAGTTTATTAGATATTTGAACAGAATAAATAAACAAAAAATTAATTATCACAAATATCCAATCGGCAGAATAACAAGTCCAATGTTCCTTAAATGAACTCATCAAACCATTCTTTTTTGATAGCAAGTACTGACTGCACCATGAAATTAGTGGTAATACTGATAACATGATGGCAATTATTAATTTCATGAATATTAATAAATTAAAATGTTTAATAAATTTTTGCTAGATCAAAATTAACTAAAAATGTACTCAAGTTCAATATTTCTTAAAAGGACAAAATTAAAAAAGTAGTTAAGAATCTGAAAACTATAACTTAGCAGCAGACATTAACTCCAACTCATCCATTACCTTACTCTGATACAATCTTTGACTGTCGGTATCTTCTAACACACCACCAAAAACTATTTTGCTCAAATATTGATAATGCCACATTCTGGTTGCTGGAACATCAAAAGTATCTGCTAATTCATTTAATCTTGTAATTGCGTCTTCGATCAACTCTGGATCTTGTCCTGGATAAATTTCATTTTGGGTTTCAAAGTATTCATCAATTGTATTGTGTACTTGATCAAAAGTTGCCTGGTCTCCTACAAATACACTTTCAAAATATTCTCCTAGCTGATATGAAATATGATTAAGACCTCTATCAAACATTTGATCATAGATTGATTTTTTAGGAATAACACCATTCAGTGTATCTTCTACTAATTGAAATCCACCAAAGTTCATATAAAAAAACTCCCCAGAATTGATCAAATATTTTTGTCTTTTAACACCTTCTTTTAAACCGAAGGAATCTTTTTTAGTATAATTAAGAACTTCAAGGTATCCTGCAATTCCACCATTAAAACCAGCTATAGATTTTTGAATACCAATATGTCTGAAAATCCCATACAAATTTGCTACATAATCTTTGGCAGATTCTGGGTCAGTTTGCAGGTGTTCAGTTATTTCTGTTAGAATTTCAATTCTATGTTCGAACCAATCTTCTGGTGCATTTTGAAAATAACTTCCACTGAATTCATCCATTTGATGATTCATTTCCCATAAATTCAGCAGCAATTCTTCTTGATCTGCAGGTTCAAGAACGTTTGCAGCTTCTCTGACAGTTTCAAATTCTGCTAAACCCTTAATTTGATTTAAAACGGACTCATCTTTATTTTTCATGTATTCTAAGAACAGATCAATTGTTTCCTTTTTTGAATCTGTAATTTGAAGATGTCTTCCGATACCTTTCTCAAAATTGTTTTTCTTTTTATTTCGATATTCTTCTACCACATCAACGCCAGGAATTGAATTCAGTAATTCCGTATGTTCTTTTCCAGAGTCTATCCAAACTTCACTTTTGTATTTTTGATGAAGTGATATTGCCATCGCAGTTTTTATTTCATGATCGTACATCGGAAGCAATGATATTAATTTTTGAATTTGTGGTAGATTTAAATCATCTTCAAATAGTTCTGAATAAAAACTGATTAAACTTTCATCTTTTAGCGCTCGATGTTCAATGTATTTTTTTTCTATAGTTAATGGTGGTGTAAATCTCCCACTTAATTCAGTAAATAACAAGTATATTTGTTGGTCATCTACTGTTGCTGTTCTTTCTAAGTTATAGTTTTGCTCAGTAGGTACTAAATCATCAATTGAACCTAAATGAACTAAATCAGAATTATCAGCTTGTGCACAGATACTATTCGGTGCTGAATATATATTTTGCAAATGTGCAGAACTATCACTATAGACAAATCCTACTTGAAGTAAACTTTTAATTGTTTTAGCAACAATCCGATAATTACCAGGATTAAAAACTGCATCTGATAATTGATCATCAGTAGGATTTTCTAAGTTTACTCCTCCAAAAACTCTTTTATTGCTAGGAACCTCAAGAGCAACAGTTCCCATTCCTTCACGGTTTCCTCTCCATTCTAATGATCTAGCAGATGTTTTTTTATTGTTTTCCAAAGCCATAGTATTAACTGATGATGCTAATAATTCACCCAATTCCGGAAATTTTGCAACGCCTAAAGGAATTGTTAAACCCATATCTCTTGCTTCTTGAATTGATTTAATATCATGTAACTTAGTTAGACCTTTGAAAATTAAATAGGCATTAATCATTTCTAATCCTGCCCAACGCAAAGTTTCTGTTCCTAAGGTTCTTGGGTGTGAAGTTCCTCCAAATCGGATCTCATCAAAAAATAAACTTTCCCTACTAGCAGCAAATCCAGGATATTTATACATATCAGATTCAATTAATTCACCTATCTGATCAAAGCTTTGGACACTACCTACTCCTTTAACATAGACAAATCTTTCTAATTCACCAGCAGCAGCTAGACTATGATATGCGCCCCTACCTTCCAGATTATCCATGGAACTAGGTCTTTCAGAAAGAATAGAAAATGCTAATTCTGTTTCTTTTATAACTAATTCGTCTAAATCCATTACAGAATCTGAAAGAAAATCACCGAGGGATAAAACTAGATGAGCATCAGGATCAATTGTCCTAATATCAAGCATATCATCTCTTTTTTCTAAGTCAAATTGTATGGTCATTTTTCTTTTTATTTGATTTTTAGTATATTTTGTATTTATGGAGCTAAGTTCATTGTTCTCAGTTGGAGATTCCTATATAAATCTTTGGCTTATTTGTGACTGAGTAGTAGTAATTAATAAGGAAAGTTTATAAACTACAAGCCATTTTATTACTATTATGAATGCAATAGAAATGAGAGAATTTCATTTATCCTTTATGAGAAAAAATTACCGTAAAGAAGAGGACGCAATCAGAGCCTATGAAAGGACAATCGAAAAGCCAGATAATAATTTGGCTACTGTGCTTCATTACTTAGATGAAAATTTTGATTTAGGAATGTTATATTATCCTGGTTCTGGATTTCATATCAAACCACGTGATACATTAGGTGAAAATAGAGTTACCCATTTGTCTTTACAACCTGAGCATTATTTTAAACATTTAGGAGAAGGGATTAAAGTAGTTGGAGATTATCGAAATACTTCATTTCCAGATAATTCATTTGATTCAAGTTTAGTGTGGGGTGCAACACATCCAACAATAAAAGATGCTGTTGAAGATATTTTAAGAGTTACAAAAGTTGATGGTTTGTTTGTTGTTGGTTATAATGAATCTTTCTCTCAGTTATTAGATGATAAACTTGTCAAGGTTAATTTACCAGAAGAATTAGATCAGAAGATACAAACGTATAGAAATGTTCTAAAGACTGTTTAATATTTTTTCTAAATTAAAGATATTTAGGTTTTTTATTGATTAAATAATTCTAACACCCCCTAACATAAAATACATTTACCTTATATCCCCACTGGTCACCTACGACAAACAGTTATTAATTAGTAATTCTCACAACAACATATGAACATTCACGAACTTGTCAGAAACAAAGGAAGAAGATTAAACCTTAGTCCAAGAACAAATCATACATAACAGAAAATGACAGAAACACTTAAATATCTGTGTACACATACACATACACAGATGGGAACAAAAACCATATCAATCAAAACAGAAGTGTATGAAAAATTAATCGCTCTAAAAGTACCAGGAGAAAGTTTTTCTGATCAATTAGATCGTTTAACCTCCCTTAACACTGGAATCATGGAATTTGCAGGAGCATGGAGTGATATTTCTGATAAAGAAGCTGATAAAATGTTTAAAGTTATAGAACAAGGCAGAAAAGGTTCAAGGTTAAAGAAAATCGTAAAAATGATGGAGGAATAAGAATGATTGCAGATTCAACTATTTTAATTGATTTTTTAAGGAACAAACCAGAAGCTGTCCAAAAAATCCGAAATGCAGCAATTTTATACACCACAGAAATAAATGTTTTTGAAATCCTTACAGGAGTATTTTTCGCAAAAGAAAATATTAATCAGAAAAAAGAGCGAGCAAATGCCATGTTCTCAAATATGATTGTCTTACCATTAAATAGAAAAGCATCAAATGAAGCTGCAAAAATTGCAGGAGCATTATTCAAAAAAGGAACACCGATTGAATCTACTGATTCTTTAATTGCAGGAATCGCAATTACAAATGGAATTACAAAAATTCTCACCAAAAATAAAAAACATTTTGAAAAAATTCCCGGGATCAAAGTAATTACATATTAATATCCTAGAATACATTTACCTTATATCCCCACTGGTCAAGCACGGCCAACAGATATAAACAAGTTCTACTCATAACAATATAGGCTAACCACCAAAAACCTTAGATTCCAATAGATACTATGAATCAACAAATCAATTTGAGGTTACCTCAAAGGCTATTGAAAAGTGCTACTAGACATGCTAACAAACATGGTTTTGG
>Ga0233449_1001492_pt1 | contig 20935 bp, 19 predicted proteins | sample SI_124_October20_FD_183012 | JGI IMG/M metagenome (GOLD analysis project Ga0233449, IMG submission 183012) | Seawater microbial communities from Saanich Inlet, British Columbia, Canada - SI_124_October2016_200_MG | ecosystem: Environmental > Aquatic > Marine > Inlet | place: Canada: British... | reverse complement strand
TACCGTTCTGGAAATCCATCGACGTCGCCCTCAGTGAACGGTAGGCAGCGACCTACGAGGCAGTGTGTGTTCGGTGAGCCGAATTCAGTCCGATGTTCGCGACAGATTTTAAAAGTAAGCAGCCTGAATAGATGATGGATTATCCATATGCGTAATTTCTGCTTGTGGCCGTTCTCGGACATGTCCGAAAAGGGCAGAACATTTCTGCTCTGCCCCTGATTTCAGATATCTACCTTTTCAGATATGTCCAAAGCATCATCGACCTCGACACCGAGGTATTTGACAGTGCTTTCAATCTTGGTGTGGCCCAGTAGTAATTGAACCGCTCTGAGATTACCCGTTCGCTTGTAGATAAGTGCTGCTTTGGTTCGACGAAGCGAATGTGTGCCATGTAAGGAAGCATCTAGACCTATTCCTGATATCCATTGAGACACCAACCGAGCGTACTGTCGGGTAGTCAGGAATAGATCGGGCCCACGGTAACCCGTGAAGAGATAATCACCTGATTTCTTTTCCAGTCCCTGGAGATATCTATCTACCGCCGAACGTGTGTGATCTGTCATTTCGAATTTGACGGGCGTACCAGTCTTCTGTTGTCTAATCGTTGCCCGGTCCACTGCATAACCTTGCGGTGCAATGTCCTCGACTTTCAATTTCACCAGATCACAACCACGCAGTTTGCTATCGATTGCAAGATTGAAGAGTGCCAAGTCCCGGTATCGCTTTGCTATTTGCAGCCGCGTTCGTATGGCCCAGACATGTTTTGGCTGCAGCGGTGGTTTTTGCCCGAGCAACTTACCTTTGTTCCAAGGACGCAATGTCGGCTTTGGAAATGTTTTGTCGGTATACATTGTTATACTCCTTTGGTTGGTTGAAAACGAAAGGAGCATGCATTAATGGCTTATGATTTGAACATTTCAGCTATTGAGGCAGGAGCAGAAGAAATCCGACGGCAGCGGACATGACCGCAATCGGCCAGAAGCGGAAAGGTCTTTATTCTTTCTCTGATTGCCGCAGCAAGTAGACTGACAGCACGATTAACCCGAGTGACAACACAACAATCACTGTTCCGACGGCATTTATTTCCGGTGTGATACCACGCCGGAGTGTGGAGTAGATGTACATTGGCAAGGTGTTATCTCGCCCAGTGAGGAAGAACGTCACCGGGATTTCGTCGAATGAAACAGTGAACGACAAAAGCGCGCTACCAATCAGTGCCGCGCGAATATTGGGCAGCGTTACATAGAAGAAAGTTTGCCAGGGACGCGCACCCAAATCGCTGGAGGCTTCCTCAATACGTCGATTAAATCTTTGAAGTCGGGCGAAAACCTGTGTCACAACAATAGAAACCAGCCCTGTGGCATGGCCAAGGATAACAGTTTCCAAGCTCAGGTTAATGCCCATCAGCTTGAACATATTGAGCATGGATATTCCTGTAATGATACCCGGTAATGCGATGGGAAGTAGGATCATGCGACGGAATATGGTTTTCCCCGGGAACTCCACCCGGTCCAGAGCAAAGGCCGCGACTGTCCCAATGACAATGGTTATGGCCGTCGCAACCGTGGCCACGTACAGGCTGTTTCCGATGGCGTCGAGCATGTCCGAGTTACTCAGAAATTTCTCATACCATTTCAAGGTGAAACCCCTGAGTGGCAATGTTAATGAGCGATTGTCATTAAAACTAAAGACGATCAGCACAACAACGGGGATATACAGAAATAGCATTCCGCCCGCCGCAAAAAGCGATAGAAGTTTGTCGCCCACACGTTCATAAAGTTTTGAGGTTGAAAATTTCATTGTTCTGCCTCTAATCCAGATCAATCCGGCCAGCACGTTCAAGCCGGTCCGAGAGTGAGATGATGGTCAGAACAAACACGAGCATAACAATTGAAAGCGCCGCGCCCAGTGGCCAGTTCAAGGTTGCACCAAACTGGCTTTGAATAATGGTCGCGATCATCGCGCCGTTGGGCCCCCCCACCAGGAATGATGCAACAAAATCCCCAAAGGTGAGGCATATTGTAAAGGTCGCTCCCGCAATAACCCCCGGCATGGACAACGGTAGTGTCACACGCAGAAATGTGCGGAATGGCCCCACGCCCAGGTCCTTTGATGCTTCGATCATGCTGCGCGGAATTTTCTCCAATGCCATAAAAATGGGCATCACCATGAAGGGAACAAAAATGTAGGTTAAGGTAACCACCATGGAAAACTGGTTGTAGAGAAATATGTCCGTTGGCTGATCAAGGAAACCGCTCCACACAAGGAAGGAATTCAAAATGCCCTCGTTTCCAAGGATGGTCTTCCATGTGTAGGCCCGCAACAAATAGGAAACCCACAGGGGTACGATTACTGCCATATAGAGCATAGACCGTATTTGTTTGTTCTGGACTTTAAACACCAGAAAATAGCTCAGTGGATACGCAATCAGCAATGATGAGCACGCCACAGTTACGGCGATTTTCGATGTCCGTAGAAGAACCTGATAGTACTGTGGGTCCGTAACAATGGTCAGGTAATTGACGAACTCAAATGCCGGGATGAACGTGGGAAATTTCTTTAGATAGAAGCTGTAGGTAAACATCACCATGTAGGGCACAAACAGAAAGACCATGGTCCATATAAAAGGTGTGGAGACAATGGCAAAGGATGTGGCCTTCCGGCGCGTGCTTTCCTTCATCAGATATTGTCCTCATGGATCGGAAAGACAGAAACCATGTTTGGATTGATGGCAAGACGTACGACGGAGCCCTTGCTCGGAATCTCGGTCGTACCCAAAGCCAATGCAAGTTGAGTATCCACATCAAACAGCCGATTCTGACCAATCTCCACTTCCAGACGATATGAACTACCGTGGAATAGGACCTCGTTCGCCGTTCCGGAAACGATTGAGAAATTGCCTGCATCCTCGCCTGTGGCAAGTAGTCTGACTTTTTCGGGACGGATGGTCGCCAGGACTTCATCACCAGGAGAAAACCGGGTTTGGCCAGGGGTGCTTTGAACCGTGTGCTCACCAACTTGCACCGTCACCTGAGTTGCATCCGCCGAGGTAACTTTTCCGTATAATTTGTTGGAATTACCAATGAAGTCGGCCACATATGGCTTAACTGGATGATCATATAATTCTGAGGGTGTACCGGACTGAACAATTTTACCTTGCTCCATCACCACCACGCGATCGGACATGACCAACGCTTCTTTCTGGTCATGGGTTACGAAAACAAACGTAATGCCCAACTGTTCATGCAAATGTTTTAATTCCACCTGCATGGCCTCACGAAGTTTTGCATCCAGCGCCGATAAAGGCTCGTCCAGTAACAGCACTTTGGGTTTCCGAACCAGGGCTCGTGCCAGTGCGACGCGTTGTTTTTGACCGCCGGAAAGATTTCCCGGTCGTGCATCCGCTTTGTCCATCAATCCAACCGTGGACAGCGCCTCTTCAACAGCCTGCTTGATTTGCGCCTTTGGCATGCCGGCGACACGAAGGCCGTAACCTACGTTCTCCCGGATATTCATGTGTGGAAACAGGGCATAATCCTGGAAAACAGTATTTACCTGCCGCTCATAGGGTGGTCGATCAGTGACATCTTCGCCCGCTAAGAAAATCTGACCGTTTGTGGGAATTTCAAACCCGGCAATCATGCGCAGGGTCGTTGTCTTTCCACACCCGGATGGCCCGAGAAGCGTAACAAACTCACCTTCCTGTACGGAAATAGATAGATCATCGACAGCCAAAATGCCACCGGGGTATTCCTTTGTGACATTCTTGATTTGAATGATTTCGTTCATCGCGGGCTTTACCAACCTATTAAAAAAGAGACACCCGGGTGGAGCATTGTCCCACCCGGGTGATATCGCAGAGAGACAGCTTAGTTTGCCGCCTTCACGCCGTTCCAGGCATTGGTATATGCCGTCTGACGGTCACGCAGGTTTTCCCACAGCAACAAACTATCAAGATAATCAGGGTTATCCTGATGCAAGGCTGTGAACTGTTCCGGTGTCATGCAGTTTTTCGCTGCAACAACATTCGCGGCCGAATAACCGTTTACGTTGGCAACACCACACTGGCCGATTTCTGTCGTCGACATAGCCATAAACTTGTAAGCACAATCTTCGTTTGGTGTGCCCGAGACAACCATCCAAGAATCCATCCAGCCTTCAGCACCTTCTTCTGGAATGAACTCCTGAACTTCAATGCCCTGATCGGCGAGCAGTGAAGACTGATAGCCACCCCAGGTGTTGGAAATCCAGACTTCACCGGATGCATAGAGGTCGACCAGTTCACCAGCCGTCGCCCAGTATTTGCGAACAAGTGGCTTCTGCTCGATCAATTTTGCTTTTGCAGCAGCAAGTTGGTCATCAGACAGATCATAAATGTTCATATTACCGAGAACGCGTGATGCCACGTACAGGGAGCTTTTGTCATCCCACAGTGAAATTTTGCCCTTCATGGAAGAATCCCAAAGTATTTTGAGCGATGTGGGGGCAGAATCAAACTTGTCGGTACGGTACATGAAAGGAATGGAACCCCATGCATAGGGAATGCCATAAACTTTACCGTCGTGGTTGATGCCTTCAGAAACACGGAATTTTTCATAGATCTCCGAATAACGTGGCAACTTGGACAGATCGAGTGGATCAATAAAACCGGCTTCAATCAAAACTTTGGTCGCGTCGATTGATGGCGTGACCAGATCATACACACCACCACCGGCGGCAAGTTTCGGCGCAAAATCATCGTTAGAGCCCACATAAGTGGCGGAAACTTTGCACCCGGTCGCTTCTTCAAATGGTTTTACGACGCTTTCGTCGGCATAGCCTTCCCATGTGAGAAGATTAACTTCACCACCGGCAAATGCGGAGGATGATGTTACCCCTACGACCATGACGGCAGCCGCGGCGGCCCCCAGTAGATATTTAGTCTTGATAGTCATTTTAATTCTCCCTTGTTGACGTGTGACTTCCATGTTTAACAAAATCGATTATTGATCTTGGTTGCTCCCGTCTCGTGTCTGGCGGCGGCCCTATAGGAATGTGCGGAGCACGTGCATTCTCATAAGGCAGTGTTGTTGAATGATGCCGTCAGGAAATTTGTTCTCCGTGTTGGGTTTTTCTTACGATAGTACCGATATCCACACCTAATGCTCTGGCAGCTTTCCGTTTGCTGCCAAGCCGAGTAATAGCGCGGTCAATAAGTTGCCTCTCGAACACCCGGACCTGTTCCTTAAGTGGACGAGATGCCGCGATTGGCTCAGGTGATTTGGTAACCGAAGACGGTATGTCAGTGTCTTGCGGCTCGCAAACATGCGCAGGCAGATGCTCCGCCGTTGCTGTATCATCTGCGACTACAGAGAGATGTTGAATAAGATTGTGGAGCTCTCTGATGTTTCCAGGAAAGGGGTATTCTTTCAAGTTGGTACGACAGTCATCGGCGATCGTCAGGTCGGGCTTGCGCATCCTGTTAGCAGCACTGACAAAATGATCAATCAGGTGATCAATCAGATCATGTTGCTCCCTGAGTGGTGTCACCTCCAACGTAATCACGGCCAGCCTATAGTACAGATCCCGTCGAAACTGATTCTCCGCCACCAATTGCCATAGGTTCCGATTGGTTGCCGAAATTATCCGGGCATTTACTTTCTTGCCAACGCGGCCCCCAACCCGTTGAACGATCCCATCTTCCAGAAATTTGAGAAGTTTTGCTTGTGATGAAAGCGGTATCTCACCAATTTCATCAAGGAATAACGTGCCGCCTTCAGCAGACTCAATCAATCCGCGTTTCCCGGTTTGCAGTGCGCCCGTAAAGGCACCCTTTTCATAGCCAAACATTTCTGACTCGAACAAGCTGTCCGGGATAGCGCCGCAATTGACGTGAATAAAAGCTTCCTCTCTGGTCCCCACTGAACGATGCAGGTATTTTGCTAGTTCAGTTTTGCCCGATCCAGACTCGCCCATCAACAATAACCGTGCACCTTGATGCAACGAGCGTGTCCCGCGCAAGATCATACGATCCACATCTTTGGACAGGTGACGTTGGGCATCAAAATCCGGGCCAATATCGCGGTCGGATAAAAACTTGAAAACGTTGCCGCCACTAACGCCGGTTGCCGTTCGACGTAAATGATCGAACACCTGCAAGTCTCGCAAAAACATGATCGTCAGGGTGGCATCACCGACTGTGTCGCGAAGATAACGAACCGAGACAAGAATTGATCGGCCGCTATCTGACAACGCAATGAATTCTCGTTTCCGTTGGGCTGTTACCTCATCAAGGCTTTCGCTCCAATCAAGTGTGCTTTCCGCTAGCAGGTCATCGTATGAACGGCCAATCACACTGGCATTCTCCAAGCCGTTCAGGTGTATTGCCGTACTGTTGAGGGTGCGTACCAATCCATCCGCATCAAGGATTATTACACCGTCGATCATACGATCCATAACCGAACCAAACTCAGGCGCATCGAGGGACTGGAGGATGTCGTCCATTCTCGGCAATGCATCATTTGATTCCACGGTTTTGAATTGCATGTCCGTTACCTCGAACCAGTGGATTGCGCAAAGTCAGATACCTGAGGGGTTGCCACTTCATGGTCAGCGATACTGTGGTGTCTTGTCTCATTTCGCAGGGTTATGACAATTCTTCGATCGTCGTCTGTATCACCAAATGAAGAAACATGGGCCTCGCACCGATGAATTTGCCCGTTTTCGTTTCGTACACTGACGCGCAGCCGTGATCCATCTGCGCCTTGTGTCGGCAGGGCCGTTACCAAAGAATATCCCTCTGGTAATTCGACAACGGTGTCCATGTGTTGGCCCAGAACATCATCCAAGTGCCAGCCAAATTCCCATTCAAGCGCCGGGTTCACAGCCTGCAAAATGCCGTCAGTATCAATAACCAAAACCGGATCAGGAATAGCGCTCAATACATTCGACATGGCATTCAAACGTTCGGACAATACTCTTTCACGTTTTTTCTGCTCGCTGATGTTTCGAACTGCACCAAACATCCGATGAAGCATGCCATCAACAATATCAGCACGGATATCGTTCTCCATGTAGATTTCCTGGCCATCGTAATCACCATCCAGCGATACCACGCCGTCAATGTTGAACTCAGCTTTGATGAGCTTTCGGACAAACTCTTCATTTTCTGGGTTATGCGCAAAGACCACGTGGACGTTCTCCGCGTCGAAGTCTTTGCCTTCCGGGAGCTTGTAAAGTCGCGCCATGGCTGTGTTGCACATGCGCCAAACACATTCATTCTCAAACGCCTGCCTGATTATCTCTGATTCAGGCGCTGTTAAGTCCACTGGTTCTTTGAACTCAATGCAGAACAATGCATCCTTCGACGCATCCACGAAATTTCGCAACATGCTGTTTTCCTGCCGAAGGGCAGCCAATTCCTGCTCGAGCTCTTTGGTCTTTCCCATACTCACATTCTTACCGGTTTACCGCTCCAAATAGGCATCAATTTCCGCTGTTCGGTATCCATCTTCGCGCCACAAAATAGGGAAGTAGTTTTCATCAATAGTATTGTCTGCCAATCGTTTGTAACGGCTGTAGACGTGTCCCATGCCGTCGCCAAGATGTTCTGGTACATAGGCCGTATCGCTTCGCATGGCATGTAGCACCAATGATCGACGTGGTGTCGTTGCCCGATTGTCACCTGAACCATGCCAGGTCCAGCCATGGTGAAAGGAACCGCAGCCTTTTGGTACTTCGACGTAGACAATTTCCGGTTCTACACCTTCCCGTGCTGCCGCTTGTTCCATATATTTGCGATACTCCGCTGGCCCATGAAATTCACCTTCTGGCATGGCATGTTCCCATTTGTGAGAACCACGCACAAATTCTATTGTGCCACCGTCTTCACTGGTATCATCCAGAGCGATCCAGCAGCTCAACAAATCAGACGGCGAATACCAGTCCAGATAAGCGCTATCTTGATGATGACCCAGCGAACGCGCACCGGAAGGTTTCCATATAACGTTGTCGATCATGATGCGGCTACCGGGCCAGCCACCAAGTATTGCAATAGCCTTTCCCAAATCCTCCCGCAGAACCGTACCGGCAATGTCGCGATCAGCCTTCCAGCCATTACATATCTGACGAGCTAGACTGGGGTCACCGGTTTCCATCTGCCAGTTTACCTCGTCTGGCCGTACGCCAGTTTCGAACTCACCACGAAACAACCGCTCAAAGCATTCCCGGATTGTTTCAATTGTCTCGTCGTCAATCAGACGATCAACGATTAAAAAACCGTCTTCGTTGAACTGTTCGATCTGTTCTTGCGTCACATTAAACATGGACATTTTCCAGTTACTGATACGGCCCTAAGGCAGGCAATCCAGATAAGTCTTCACATCCCAGTCGGACGTCTCCCAAATAAACTTGTTCCACTCGTCCCGCTTGTACCAATCGTAAATACCGTACATGTCACCGGGCAGCGCAGACTTAATGACATCACTTTCTGCCAACGCATCCAATGCATCACGCAACGTGGTTGGTATCCGGCTTACATCTTCGCCAGAATTGACCACGTCTACGAAATTGCGTTCTTCCGGCGGGCCGGGGTCGATCTTGTTGTTTAGGCCATCACTACAAGCCTTCAACAAGGCTGATTGCATCAAGTATGGGTTCACCATGGAATCAACACAGCGGAACTCAAAACGGTCCGGGCTGGATGCACGGATGGCGCATGATCGATTTTGCAATCCCCAACTACGACCAACCGGTGCCCACATACCCGTATCGTTCAGGCGACGGTACGAATTAACCGTCGAGGCCCCGATAGCAACAAGGGCGTCCAGATGGGTCAACATCCCGCCAAGTGACCACTTGCCGGTGTCGCTTGGCATCCATTTTTCACGGGGGTCACGGAATTCATTGGTGCCACCAGTAGAGTAGGAGAAGACTTCATCCATACCGGGCTGAGGCCCATCCACAAGAGATGCAACCTCCCTGTCCCCACCGCTCCATAGTGAAACATTGTGATGGCAACCGTTCGCCGGCATGCCCATGTAAGGTTTGGACATAAACACAGCGATCAGACCAAATTCTCGAGCAACTTGAGCACATATCTGGCGATAGGTTGTTACACGGTCACTGGTCCGCAAGGCATCATCGTATTGGAAATTAAGTTCGATTTGACCGGGTGCATCCTCGTGATCGCCTTGGATCATATCCAAGCCCATAGCAATGGCGTAGTCATAGACCTTCAGCCACACGTCGGACAGTTGTTCGAACTGATCAATATGGTAGGCGTAGGGCTTGGTGGTCCCATAGTAAGGCGCCTTGTCGTCTCCTGGTTTCAACCACAGCATTTCAGGCTCGCACCCGACGCGCATTTGTAAACCGTGGTCATCCCCAAATTGCTTGTGAATACGGCGCAGGTTGCCGCGTGTGTCTGAGTCCAAAAATTCTTCCGGACGTTCCGGGTCTTCACGACTGAAGAAGACCGTACAGAAAACACGGGCCAAGCGCTTGTTCCATGGTAACTGGCAGAAGGTATCTGGATCAGGAAGCGCCAGCAGTTCGGATGCGTTGGGCGCAAATCCAATCAAGTCGCCTTCTTTATCTGCAAAAACGTTTGTTACGCCGCCGAGCCAGGTCTGCATACCGGTGTCGGTCACGCGTTCCCAGTGCTTCGCTGGGATAACTTTGCCCATGATGCGCCCGGTGATCGAGACGTATTGATAGTAGATGTTGTCGACCCCAAGCTCATCGATTTTTTTCCTTACCTGCGCAACAAGCTCGGGCCGGGCGGGGTCATTTAAATAATCTTGTAGATCGCTCATGAGTTTTTGACCTCTTTCGTTAGACAACTTCCAGATAACGCGCGCGCTCAGCGGCGCTGGTTTCACGGCGCAATGCGGCTTCTTCGGCGCGAATAGCCGCGACAAAGTGTTGAATAAATACATCGCCCCAGATCGCTTTGGACTCTTCAGACCGATCAAGACGGTCTGCGGCAACAAACAGATCATGCGCCAACGGAACGCCACCACTCGGCATCTCGTCCGGTCCACCGCCAGTGAATTCTTCAGGCAACGTTGCCTTTGTTTCAATACCCCACAACCCGGCTCCAATAATGTACGCGAGATTGAGATAGGGGTTAGCATCCGCGCCGGGCAGACGATATTCCAGACGGCAGCGATCGTCTGGCGTAGTAACAGTTCGGATGGCAGCAGAATAGTTCTGACGCGCCCAGGAGGCAGATTTAGGGGCCCAGTTACCGGGCGCGATGCGGCGATAGGCGTTGGTCGTATGATGGGTCAGGGCCATGGCATCAGGGATCATGGCCAGCATGCCAGCAACGAAATGCTGGAACAGATCACTCATGTCATCGTCACCACTACCCGCAAAGAGATTTTTGCCAGTCGACTTGTCAAAAAGTGAGACGTGGGGGTGTTGTGACAGGCCGGGCATGCGAGCGTCCAATTGCGCCATGAAAGAGGCAGTGAGGCCCTGTTGGCGGCAGAAAGCCTTGGTAAACATCTTGAGGGCCAGATGGTTTTCCGCCGCGCGCAACGGCGCCATGTGCCGGTGGGTTGCCTCAAAGCACCCGGGCCCCAACTCTCCGCTGAGTGAAAGCAGGTCCACGTCAGCCGCATCAAGGGTGTCGTGGAGAGCCGCAACAAAATCTGCATGGGTAGCAGCACTCTCACCAGCCCAGCACCGATTGTCCTTTGCAAAGGTGTTTAGCGAAGAAAATCCGCTATCACGCAACGTGGCGGCATCCTCTTCGAGAACGAAGAATTCTGATTCAATCGCAGCATGGATGCCAAATCCCAGCGAGTTTGCTTTTTCAATCTGGTTTTTCAGAAGCTGCCGGGGAGAGAACGCCGCAGAGGGGCCCGTGTAATCTGCCACCATCATGCACGCTTTGGCTTCGAATGGATAAGGCCGGATGGATGCAGGATCGACGGAAACAGTCTCGCCCACAAAGGGGCCAGAACCGAAGACCTGCTCACCAGCGTCCCACTGTGGCAAAACATTGACGAACGTACCACCTCCATCGAGGACAGTGGCAACATCACCAATACCTAAGCGCCGCTCACGAAAAGTTCCCATGAGGTCAAAGATGCCAACGTGCGCCGTCTCAATGCCGTTGGCCCTCAGCGCGTCAATAGCATCGCTGAGGGTCACGCCCTCTTTAAGCTCTGGAATGTCTCCCATGATCTCCCATCCAACCCTGTTTCATGCCCCACAATTCTGAGTGCGGTGGCGCTTGATGCTATTCCGCATCATCTATTGCCGTTTGACCTAATAACAAGGCAGATTCCGTGCCAACTCCAAACAAATTGCCAGTATTTTCGCATAAAGCATTGAAACTCATGTATATACGTCCTGCTCGCAAAGGTAATCGAGCTCTGTATTGGTCATGTCGAATGATGCAGTAATTCATCATAAAGCGCAATTATTCATCATATTGATGCAAAATTATCTATACACACCACGTCCACAAAATCACTTCACATCAAACCAGGGCGCTCGGGAAAATCCAATATGTCTGCAATGGGGCGTTAGCAGGCATTTAAGCATCTAACCCACTAGATCTGCTCCTGAGGTCTTACCGGACGGTTTTGGGGCTATATTTCTGACGCAAATGCCGAACACCTGATCAGGTTAGAAAATTCCCTGATAAGGCTTTTATATTCCCTGTCAGGTCAAAATTATTCCCTGTTATGTGTCTTAGGGAATTTGACTCAGAAACCTAGTGATACTGCGGCTTTGCGGGATCATGAAGGGCTAATAAACCGCAAAAAGTATAAGTTTTCCCTGTTCTTTCCCTGTTTAACAGGGAAAATAGTAGAGACTGATTCGCTCAAGACTGCGTACACAGCCACTTTCAAGCTAACTGACCGACATACTCGCCTAATTGTAGCGAAATTTGCAATAGGCAACCGAAAGGTTTCAAATCAGCAAGGGTTGAGTAAGCAAAGAGGATGTTGCGACGATGATCGAAATAACCCCGACCATCAGCATCGAGGACGGTGAATTCGAGGAGCAATTCGTTCGATCCCCCGGCCCTGGCGGACAAAAGGTCAACAAGACCGCCAGTGCGGTTCAGTTACGCTTCGATGCCCGCCATAGCAAGGCCCTGTCCAATGCGGTATTCCTGCGACTGAAATCATTGGCAGGTCAGCGCATGACCAATGACGGCGTTGTCGTCATCACGGCCAATCAGTTCCGAACCCAGGACCAAAACAGGAAAGATGCGCGGGATCGATTGATTTCGCTCATCGCGGAAGCGGCCAAGCCGCCTAAACACCGTCGCGCGACCAAGCCATCAAAAGGCGAGAAGCAACGTCGCATGGAGACAAAAGGGCGCCGGAGTGTCGTAAAGAAGGCGCGCGGTGCGGTGGGTAGGGACGATTGACCATCCGCTTTGTCAGAACCACTCAATAACCCGCCTTGAATTCATGCCCCAGGCACGCGCAAGTTGGTGAATGCCCTTGTTCACAGGAACTGACCGGTGTGGAATTGCGGCAAACATCTCAAAGTCCTCAGATCCGCCCTGAATGGCGTCCGTAATCATGCGGGCCGATAGGTGCGATGGCGCAATGCCATGCCCTGAATAGGCCTGGGTATAATAGATATTGGGAGCGAGACGACCAATTTGTGGGTTCAGGTTGGCACTGATGCCGATACGACCGCTCCATTGATAATCGGTGCGGGTATCACCCAGCCATGGGAATATTTTAAGCATGCGTTTACGCAGCAAGGTCTCAGGATGGGCTGTATCGTTGCCGCTCCAGTGTGCCAGACCACCCCAAAGCATTCTGCCGTCTGCTGATAGACGGTAATAGTCGAGAACCGAACGCATATCGCTGACCGCTGTGTTGCGGGGTAACAGGCGCTTGGTGAATTCTTTCGACAATGGCGCCGTCGCGATAATGGCGGTGTAGCCCGGGATCAAGGTACGCTGTAGACGCGGCTCCAGCTTCTCCAGGTAAGCATTACCGGCCAACACGAGGGTGTCGGCGACGACCTGTCCGTCCGGCGTCTTCACCGTGACGGGGCCACCGTTTTGGCCATAGTTGATATGGGTGGCGGGTGATTGCTCAAATATCTGGCCACCCAAATCCAAAATGGCTTTTGCCTCACCGAGCGCCAGATTGAGGGGGTGAAGATGGCCTTCGCAATCCGTATAGACGGCGGCACGGTAGGCATCTGTGCCGACCAAATCTTTGACGCCTTGGCCATCTACAAATTCAATCCTGCCGGGGGCGTTGATGCTTTGCCAACGTTCCATCATTTGACGGAGGCGCTGTTCCTGGCGTCGGGTCATGGCGGCACGCACGTAGCCAAAGGTCAGATCACATTCAATGTGATGCCGGTCAATGGTCTCACGTAAAATACGGAGACAATCAAATTCCAATCGAGCTACCCTTTGTGCGGCGTCCGGTCCATGGATACGAGAAACCAGATGTTCTGTGTCCTCGCCATATCCCGACACGATTTGCCCGCCGTTCCGACCCGATGCGCCCCAACCGATGCGGTGTGATTCCAGCAACGCTACTGTGGCCCCTTGCTCCCTGAGGTACAGGGCGGTGGCGAGTCCTGAATAACCGCCGCCAACAATACATACGTCTGCGACGATTTCATCGTTTAACGCTGGAAGGTTCAGGTCAATATTCCGCGATGCGGCGTAGTAGGAATTGGGGTAGTCACTGGTTGTCAATTAGGGTGCTCGTTTCAAGATCGTTGACCATGTTGTGGAGTTGGCTAGGTTTAACATAATGTTGGATGCGGGGCCAAGCCGCACTATTACCAAAGGGATATGAATGAGTGATGGCATCGCAATTGAAACGGATCGGTTGATCCTTCGTGAATGGCGAGAGGAGGACCTGGAACCATTCGCGCAGATGAGCATGGATCCGAGGGTTATGGAATTCTTCCCTTCCGTTCAGGGCAAACAAACATGCCGCGATACCATCGCCTGGATTTCGGAAAGCATTGCTGCGGTTGGTTTCGCGTATTGGTCTGTGGAGGTCAAAGGCGGACCTCCCTTCATTGGGCTCATCGGTCTAAGTCAACCATCATTCGAAGCCAGCTTTACACCATGTGTGGAAGTGGGTTGGCGGTTGGCGTATGAGCACTGGGGGAAAGGGTACGCGATGGAAGGCGCATTGGCGTCGCTGACGTTCGGATTTGAGACAATCGGTCTGGATGAGATTTTTGCCTTCTGCGTTCACAACAACATGCCATCACGGGCGGTCATGGAACGATTGGGCATGACCAGAGATAAGGCCAGCGACTTCAATCATCCGAAACTGGACCCGGCGAGCCCGCTGTGCCCCCATGTGGTTTACCGGATCGCCAAGCCTGGTTAGATATAGCCGCGTTCTTTGAGCGATGCCAAAACCTGATCGGCCAATTCTTCCACACCATACTCGGCACTTTTCAGCACAATTTCCGCATTGATGGGAGGCTCGTAATCTGAATCGATACCGGTGAAGTTCTTGATCTCGCCTGCCCGGGCTTTCACGTACAGGCCCTTGGGATCGCGTTGTTCACAAACTTCCAGTGGCGTATCAACAAAGACTTCAAAGAATTCACCATCTTCCAGCATTTCACGGGCCATGCGTCGTTCGTCACGGAATGGCGAGATAAAGGATGACAGAACGATCATGCCTGCATCCACGAACAGGGCGGATACCTCGGCCACACGGCGCACGTTCTCAACCCGGTCCGCATCTGTAAAACCCAAATCCCTGTTCAGGCCATGGCGCACATTATCACCATCCAGCAAATAGGTGTGACGACCCATAGCCTGAAGTTTCTTCTCAATGGCATTGGCCACGGTGGATTTTCCGGAACCTGATAAACCGGTGAACCACAACGTGCAGGCCTTTTGGTTCTTCTGTTTGGCGCGTGATGCTTTACCCACGTCCATTTCGTGCCAGCCCAAGTTGGTTGCACGGCGCAAACCAAAGTCGATCATGCCACAGCCCACGGTGGCGTTGCTGAACCGGTCGATCAGGATAAACGCTCCCGTCTCACGATTTTCCTTGTAGGGATCATAGGCGATGGCGTGATCCAGTGAGAAATTCACGTAGGCCACTTCATTCAACTTTACTGTTTTGGCCGCCGTGTGTTCCAACGAGTTCACGTTGATTTCATGCTTCAATTCGGTCACCACAGCCACAACGGTTTTGGGGCCGATTTTCATGAGGTACTGACGTTCCGGCAGCAGCTCTTCCTCATGCATCCACAAAATGTGCGCCGCGAACTGATCGGTTTGCTGAGGTGAATTTTCTATATCACCCATCAGATCACCACGACTGATATCAATCTCATCGTTCAGCACCAGGGTCACGGATTGTCCCGCAACAGCCACACCCAGGTCGCCATCAAATGTGGAGATGGTTTTGATGCTGCTGGCTTTTTCAGAAGGGCTGACCATGACGTTGTCGCCCGGCTTGATGGTGCCGCTGGCGATGGTGCCACTGAAACCCCGGAAATCCAGATTAGGTCGATTAACCCACTGCACGGGCATGCGGAACGGTGCCGATGCCAGATCGGTGGTCACATCGATGGTCTCAAGAATTTCCAACAAAGATGGACCACTGTACCAATCTGCCGCATCGGTCCGCGAGAACACATTGTCACCGGTCAACGCGGATAGCGGAATAGCCTGAATGTCATTCAGTCCAAGTTCAGCGGCGAAGGCACGATAGTCCTGCTCGATTTGCTCGAACGTGGCCTGATCAAAATCAACCAGATCCATCTTGTTGACGGCCAAAATGACGTGCTTGATGCCCAGCAAGCTGACAATAAATGAATGTCGCCGTGTCTGGGTCAGAATACCCCGGCGGGCATCAATCAGAATAACAGCTACTTCGGCCGTGGATGCGCCTGTGGCCATATTGCGGGTGTATTGCTCGTGACCCGGCGTATCGGCGACAATGAATTTGCGTTTTTCCGTGGAGAAGAAACGATAGGCCACGTCGATGGTGATGCCTTGTTCGCGCTCGGCCTGAAGACCGTCTACCAGCAAGGCCAGATCGATATCGTCACCCTGGGTGCCGACTTTTTTGCTATCGGCTGTGATGGCTTCCAACTGGTCTTCAAAAATCAACTTGGAATCATAGAGCAAACGCCCGATCAGGGTGCTTTTGCCATCGTCCACGCTGCCGCAGGTGATAAAGCGCAACAGGTCCTTCTCTTCCTGGGTTTTCAGGTATTTCAGGATATCCGTTTCGATAAGATCGCTTTGGTGGGCCATCAGAAATAGCCCTCCTGCTTTTTCTTTTCCATGGAACCAGCACTGTCATGGTCAATGGCGCGTCCCTGACGTTCAGACGTGCGGGTCAGTAGCATTTCCTGAATGATCTCGGGCAAGGTATCAGCTTCCGATTCCACCGCGCCTGTAAGCGGATAACAGCCCAGGGTTCGGAAACGCACGGACTTCATCACAGGCGTTTCACCGGGCTCCAGCGGCATGCGGTCATCATCGACCATAATCAAGACGCCATCGCGCTCAACAACGGGGCGTTCGGCGGCATAATAAAGCGGCACGATGGGGATTTGTTCCAGATAGATATATTGCCAGATATCCAGCTCAGTCCAATTTGATAGGGGAAAGGCGCGAATGCTTTCACCTTTGTTGGTGCGGGCATTGTATGAGCGCCAAAGTTCTGGGCGCTGGTTTTTTGGGTCCCAGCGATGTGTCTTGGTGCGGAACGAGAATATGCGTTCCTTGGCGCGGGATTTTTCTTCATCACGCCGGGCACCACCGAAGGCAGCATCGAACTTATACTTGTCCAACGCCTGTTTCAGTCCTTCGGTTTTCATCACATCGGTGTGCACCTGTGATCCGTGGCTGAACGGGCCGATGCCTTTATCCACACCATCCTGATTAATATGAACAATGAGGTCCATGCCGCTTTCTTCAACCATACGGTCACGGAACACATACATTTCACGAAATTTCCATGTGGTGTCCACATGCATGAGCGGGAAAGGGGGGACGCCTGGGTGAAAAGCCTTGCGCGCCAGATGCAACATGACCGACGAGTCCTTGCCGACGGAATACAACATGACCGGGTTCTCAAACTCGGCTGCCACTTCGCGCATGATGTGGATGCTTTCGGCTTCAAGTTGCCGTAAGTGAGTCATTTTCGTCATATATGTCTGGAAACGAGGTGCAGGCACCCGTCCTTCTCAATGCTGTTTAGCGAACTAAACTGTTGTGGCGAATCATTGATCGGAACATACGGTGTAGATTGAGGCGCTGCAAGGCTACAACAGTAAAATACGCATTTAGTTGTGAAATAAAATAAAGAACATTAATAAAGTGTTATTAATTGTTTCATGGTCTCGTACAGTAGCAATTGAAAAGTTTTTACTGGGGCGTTCACGCACTCAAAATTTTGAACCCTGCTTGAAAAAACTTCATGGTGTGTGGGCGGGGTGGGCACTTGTGCGCGAAATATAGTCGTGTTCAGATATGGATTGAGACATTTGCGCAAGGATTCAAGCCCATGAACACAAAAGTACATCTCACAGACTTGGGAAAACCAACGGATTCACAGCGCCGTCGCGGTGGCGGTCGGGAGGCCAGACGTGCAAACCGATTGTCCGATTCTGGCCCGTCGGCCGTTCAGGCTGGTCTGCAAGGTGGCCGCTACAAGCCGCTGACAGATACCGATATTGAAAAAGTGCACGGTGCTGTTCTCGAGGTTCTGGAAACGGTGGGCATTGGCGACCCGACCCAAGAAGTTATTGATATCTGCGTGCCAAAAGGGGCAACGCTTTCCGATGATAACCGCCTATGCTTCCCCCGCACCTTGATGGAAGACGTGCTTGCGATGTCGGCTAAAGAGTACGTTGTTCATGCCCGTGGCAGTCGTGCGGGCAAGGATGATGTGTCGACCACTGATCAAAAAGTATTTTACGCCATTAGTGGTCAAGCCGTTACCCGGCTCGATGCCGAATCCCTGACATATCGCCCATCAACCATCCGCGATATCTATGACTTCACCCGTGTTGTAGATGTATCTGAGCATATCCATATGGCAGGCGTACCGGTGGTAGCGACAGATATCATTGATCCGCTGGAGCATGATATTAACTGTGCCTATGCGGTGATGGCGGCGACTGAAAAATCGTTCTCCATGTCCTTCACATCAAAAGAGAACCTGGCCAAGGGCGTTGAGCTGTTTGATCACGTGGCGGGCGGCGAGGGCAAGTTTTCCCGCGAGCCTTTCTGTATCTTCGGTGGCTGTCCGTTGGTCTCACCGCTTCGCTTTGGTGAAGAAAATCTTGATATCCTCATCGAAACAGCCCGCCGCGGACTGATCTGTGATTTGGCAGTGGCACCACAAGCCGGTGCAACGGCACCCGCATCACTGGCGGGCACTCTGGTGCAGGTAGTGGCCGAGACTCTGGCGGCTTTGGCCATCGTAAACCTTACCAATCCCGGTTGCCCTATGACCTTTGCGGCATGGCCTTTTGTTTCGGACCTGCGCACAGGTGCGTTTAGCGGTGGTAGCGGCGAGGAAGGTTTGTTGGCGGCAGCATCCGTGCAAATCGGGTCATGGTATGGCCTGCCCACCAGTGTACCTGCCTGTATGACGGATTCCAAAATACCGGACGCTCAGATGGGTTATGAAAAGGGTATGACGGCGGTACTGGCGAGCCTGGCCGGGTGCAACCGGGTCTCCGAATGTGCCGGTATGATGGGCAGCCTCATGGGTATATCGCTGGAAAGCCTGATTATTGATAACGATATGCTGGGCTCTGCCATGCGGGTGGTGCGCGGGATCGAAGTCAATGACGATACCCTGGCCGTGGAGGTTATCCGCGAAGTGGCCAAGGGGCCGGGGCATTATCTGGGCCATGACCAGACGATCGCGCTGATGCAATCAGAATTTTTGTATCCGACCATTGCTGACCGACAACCTCAGGGGGCGTGGGAAGAACAAGGATCGCCTTCAATATTTGACCGTGCCCGGGAACGGGTGCAGGAAATACTATCGGGCCATTATCCACAGCACCTGGCCGGTGAGACGGACGCGGTAATCCGCGATGCTTTTACCATTCATCTGAGCACGAGCGATCTGGGCCGTTAGCGTAAAGGCGTGAGCTTGTGGCGCTGTAAAGCTTCGTAGAACGGACGGTGATGATCGTAACAGGCACGTAGTCTGGGGTCGGAATCCAGCGTGACCGCTGACGGGTCGGTGTTTTTATCGCTATCCTTTTTGATACTACCGGAACCCATCACATCGCCGTGCCAACCCACAACACCTTCCCAACCTTTAGGCACCTCGTCGCCCCACTGAAGAGAATGGGGCAGGAATTCCATGCCTGTGGCGTTACAGTATGCGCGGATCATGCCGTCTGTATCGTTCTGTACGTCAGCCGCTTCAATCACCACGGGCGTTGTTCCATAGGTTTCCTGTAACCACTGGAAATGTTGGTACTGCGTTTCAATACCGACCTCTTCCAGTGAAAAATTCGGGTCCAATTTGTAATATGAAACAAGGGACTTTGCCGGATCACGGATTAGAAAGGTGTGTGTAATGCTATCGGAAAATTCCAAATCTTCCCGCATACGGTCAAGAATGTAATAGCTCATATCTTTGAAAAACACCGGACCTTCTTGCGCAGCGTCCAGTAGCATGCTCCGGATGTCGTCGTATGACGTTGGCGTGCCTTCAGGAACGTCAAAGTGCGGCATCGCCTTTTTGGCATCTCCCACGTAATACAGATACATGAATGGCTCGTGGAAGCACCTGAAGTCGCCACGTTCCCGCATGATGCGTTCCATTGCCGTGGACATGGAGCGGGGGTGGCTCCAAAGGGCGATGATCGGATGCATGTTCACCTCTGGTATCAGGTTACAACGTTGATTGGCGAGCCCGCAAAGAATGCTTCAATGCTGGCAACTGCAATGTCCATGATAGCCACGGTGGCCTCTGGTGTATTAAAGCCGGTGTGGGGCGTGACAACAACGTTTTCCAACCGTCGGAACGCATGGTCTGCGGGCAGTGGTTCGGCTGAGAACACATCCAGGCCTGCGCCAGCCAGACGGCCAGATTCCAGCATGCGTGCCAGTTCGACCTCATCCACGATTTCCCCGCGTGCTGTATTGATAAAGCACGCTTCTTTGTCCATGAGATTGAGCAGCTTTGCATCGATCATTCCCTGAGTCTCGTCGTTCAGTTCCAGATGAAGCGACACAATGTGGCTTTCCGACAGGACAGTTTCCAGGCTTTCAAACTTCACACCGGCAATGGCGGCTTTTTCGTCCGTAGGGTTGCGTGTCCAGGCGATGACCCGCATGCCAAAGGCGTTGGCTAATTGTGCCGTGCGGGAGCCTATACCCCCGAGCCCGATCAGGCCCAGGGTCTTTCCCTTCAGATCGTAACTCGGTAAACCACGGTTCCAACCCCCGGCGCGGGTATCTCGATCAAGGCGGCTTATTTGTCGTGAGACACTCAGCATCAGCGCGATGGTATGCTCGGCAACCGTATCGTTGGCATAACCCGGTGTATTGGTTACCGTGATGCCGCGTTCACGCGCTATGTGGAGGTTAACGTGGTTTGCGGCACCAATGCCGGTAAAGGCGATGATTTTTGCATTAGGCAGGGCCGTCAGGACGTCATCTGACATTTTCCAACCGAGCATGACCGCGTCTGCATCACCAATTCGTCTCAGGGATTCGGCATCTGTTTCAGGCTCACCCACATGCAGATCAAACGATCCAATTGCGTGCACACGCGCTAAACGCTCTCCTGTAAACAGATCGGCTGTGGTCTGATCAGAATCAGGGTAGACAATGTGTTTCATGCCTATTGGTCGAAACCGGGGCTATCACGGTGGGCCTTGCGCAATGCAGCCTCCCAGTCCTTTTGGTGGAAGGTCTCGTAAGCACCGTATTGCTGGGCCGTGTGCTCACAAACTTCAGGCGTTGGCGTAATCAGTTCAG
>Ga0233449_1001491_pt1 | contig 20941 bp, 19 predicted proteins | sample SI_124_October20_FD_183012 | JGI IMG/M metagenome (GOLD analysis project Ga0233449, IMG submission 183012) | Seawater microbial communities from Saanich Inlet, British Columbia, Canada - SI_124_October2016_200_MG | ecosystem: Environmental > Aquatic > Marine > Inlet | place: Canada: British... | reverse complement strand
AACTTTTTATTCCAAACTATTAAATTAAAAACCTTAAGAAATATTCATAATATAATGTATTAAATTACAATATATTATAAATTCATAATATGATGCAGTAACCTCAATAATGCATATATATATATAACAAATATTATGTATAATCATCTATAATCATCAATAATACAAATATATATAACACAAACTATGTATAATCATATATATCAACGCTTTTTTGCGCAATATTAAATGGTATAATTATATTAATCCTTTTCAATTATGGTAGTTAATTAATTACAATTATTTCTAATAAATAGGAAATGATAGTAAACTGAATGATTCCAATTCAGATTTTAGTGTGGAAAATATGTTTTAATTCACACATTTATTTTAAATTAAATATTCCAAATCAGAATTATAATGATAAATATGTTATAATTTTAATATTTGGAATATTTAGTGGTTTATTCATTTATAGAATGAACCAAATATATTATTTAATTACTATTAAATACCAACTAATGTTTTTAACTAATTAATAACTTATTAATTAGTTAAATATTATATAAGATACAAAATAAACATTTGTATAACATATTTTTAACAAGTAATACTTAACTTTTTGAATATTTGTATTATTTATTTTATATAATTCCATTGATTAGTCCTGAAAAATGCACTCCATTTGGTAACATTAAATAGAATTATACACGCATTGTCACCACCCCTGATTTTGGGTGCCCTCCATTTGGTAACATTAAATAGAATTATACGTGTATTGTCACCACCTCTGATTTTGGGCGCCCTCCAGTTGGTAACATTAAATAGAATTATACGTTTATTATCACCACGTCTGATTTTCGGCACCCCAAAAATCAGCATATAGTATCTCAAGTTTATTTTGTAAAATATGTTCTATTTTACAATATAATTAATCCAATTTATTTGTTCCATTTATTATACTCATTTCGCCTTGTTTATATAATTCACCAATATTTTCAATATAATACTTTTCCATTTTTTTATATCTTTCTTTTATTTTATTAGTTAATTCTTCTTCATTTAGATCTTTAAATTCTTCAAAATCAGCATAACCATTTTCTACTAGTTCCTGAATTATATCTTTTTTATTGCTTACTAACCACTTTTTATCTTTATAAATTTTTGCAAATTTATCATGAATGTTTGTAATCTTTATATTATGATTTTCTGGATGTTTTTCATTAAAAAATTTTAATTCTATTAATTTAGGTATTGCCGATAAAGGGGTTTCTAATAATTTAATAAATTTATTAAATGTAATATAATCAATATTCTCTGAACCATAATTATTTATTACTATATTGTTAACAGTCCCTTTATTTATATTATTAGTTTTATTTGAAATTTTACTTGTATTTTTAGTTTTTAGTATTGCTACTTCATTCATAAGCTTTTCAACCTGTATAACTAATGCATCATAATTTTTTTGTAATTCAGTTTTATCATTCAATGGTTCTTCAGTTAATTTAAGAACATTACAATTATACTTCAAATGTTTATATTTAGCCTGTCGACATGAAAATGTTTTTTTACAATTAGGACATATATTTGAATTAGTTTCTTTTATATGTAGATTTATCGTAGATTTACATTGAGGTTTACATTGAGGTTTACAGTGAGGTTTACATTTTAGGGTTACATTTGATTTACATTCATGTGTATTTTCATATTTCGTAGCTTCCTCGTCGAATCCATGTAATTTTAATATATCACATATACTCGTCTCGTTGAATTTTGACGGACATGTGTTTTTCTTTAATAAATGGGTTTTTAAATTTTGTTTCCTATAGGTGGTGTACCCGCATCGATTACAAGTATGATTTACCATATCTATAGGATATAGAATTTATTTTTAAACTATATTTTATTCAAAAACGACTTAAATTTTGTGGAAACAACCTAAAAAAACGACTTAAAAATGACTTAATTATTGTCTAATTTAATACTTTTATTTTGAGAGAGAGAGTTTTATATTTTAAATTAATAAGAAAATCATTTTAACAATATGTAATATAGATTCTATAATATGCAATATGTAATATATTACTATTTATTATATTCTCATATTATTACACATAATTGGCAATCAATACTGATTTTCCGTGCACAAAAAATCAGTATATAGTATCTCAAGTTTATTTTATCAAGTAAATATACACAGTGTTCATACCAATGTAAAGTTGTAATTTACATATTCCAAATGTAAAAATTATTAAATAATATATTCCAAATATGTAAATTAATTGTTTATAAAAATAACATAATTAATATGTAAAAAGTAGTACAACAATATAATATTTGGACTATTATAAATATTATATTTAATTAAAATGGTAGTTCAATAGAATATTTATGTTGAATTAAATCACCCAATATCTTCTAAAAAGGTATATCACTTGGAATTATGTTAGTCTTAAAAAGATATTATTAAATTAATAATAAAAAAAGAAAATATTATGTATTCTTATTTACCAATTAAATTAATGACAGTATCGAAATTTTATAATAACTTGAATAATGTATTCGTGAAATATCCCTATATTTTAAACGAGTGTAACATGGAGCCATCTTCACATATTTTGGTATAATGTTATCTTTTGGTATTGGTGTATTTACTTTAAGTGGATTAGTTTCATATGCGTTTAGTGCTAGTTATTCAGAGATTTTAGAAACAAAAATATTAAATATATCGACACCCTATACACTAGTGCTACCAAACCCGTCAGAACCTATTTGACTATAAGAAAGTGTATTCGAAACTTTTGTCGTAAAATGTTCTAACATAGGATAACATATTTGAGAAAGCATGGTACCTTTGTTTATTTTATATTCCATTAAAGTAAAATAGAAAACAAAAAAAATATTAATAAATTAATTTTTTTTTTGTATGTGCTGTTGCTCTCGACTTGATGGCTTTTGTGACAGGTGCCTACCTGTTGTACACCCGTTCTATGCGGATGCTCTTGGTCCCTCTCTCTCTTATGGACAGTCGTTCAATGTATTCGTATCTGCTGAAGAGTAAAAACAGAGTCATAAGACCCTGAATTATACGAAATCGTAATCTAACAGTGTGTCATGCTGTATAAGATCACGTGCAATGGAGTGATTTCATGTGTTCCCACATGAATATAACACTTACCAGAAGGGACCTAAATGTCCTCCTGATACTAGGAGAGTGACAAACTCTACTGTCAGCGTGAACCGCATGACATAATTAAAGGGATGTAGGTCCCTTCAATTACTAACCATTGAAGAACAATCGGTTAATACTATAAGGAGCATATAAACAAAAAAAAATTCAATTTTTTTATGCAAGTATTATTCCAATAGATATCTACTATAATATATAGTAAAATAATATCAAATATTTTTAACAAGAAATGAAACAATATTTCAGTCAAGTCTTGATTTTATATTAAATTTAGAATTTATTGTCATATTTTAAATATACATTCCATCTGCTTTTCTAGATGCTTTTCTGGCTGCTTTTCTTACTGCTTTTCTGACTGATCTATTGTATACCTTATTATTTTGTATAGTTTCTCTTTCAATCTTATTTTTTTAATACTAGGATTATTTACATAATTATCAAACCACTCTAAGTCTAATCCTCTTGATAAAAAATATTTTTCTATAATGTTAACTTGTTCATTTGGTAACTTGTTTACCCAATCTAACATTTTTAGGGTTTTTCTAGAAGAATTGCATCTCGTACAAATGAAAGAATAATTGTCAATATTATCTTCACCGCCTTCACTTCTAGGTATCATATGGTCAACTGTTAGAATACTGAATCTATGACAATAATCACAACAACCCGTTTTTTGATGTATTTTACGTTTTGAATTGTGGAACATTTTATCGAGTTTTTTTGAACCACCTCATTCAATACATACAGTATGATTAAGATCAATTTTAGTACCACAATTAACTTCAAAATGTTCATTCTTATAAAATATTCGTCCACTCTCAATTTATTGCATTCGTAATTTTTCAAGACTATTATTTTTTCCCATTTAAGAATATATGCAGAATCAAAACAATGGAGTGGTTTTAATATATTACATTTATTACATTTTAATAGAGTGTAGATATGCAAAGTACAATTACTGCAATTACATGTTCCACCTTGCATATATGGTATCATATCACTTCTCATTGTCTGAAATCGACTAATACGTTCTCTATTATAAATATACCATTTATCAGTTTCATGATATACATTAGAAGGTTGGTCATAGTTCCTTTTATTATTTTGTATATTTTGATACATTAAACAACGAATACATTAAATACTGCTGAGTAGTATTTCAATTTTTTAAAAACACTTGTTTAATAAAATTATTTTAATGAATTAAAAGAATTTTATTGAGGACCTTAGTTTCTTACTACTAGTACTTGCTATTTATGTCATCCCACCTAGGTTGGTGTCTTGGGATACTACTACATTATTACACATCAGTTACTCAACTAACCTTCTAATACTTCTTAAACAAGTCACAATAAGTTAAATCTTTAAGGATATTTATTTAATAAATAATTCAGTGGCTTTATTTAATCTTACAAGTAATTGAATTATTAAATCGAGATAAATAAAAAATAATTTTAATAAAAATTTGTTAAAATTGTTTTTGTTTTTGGAAATGGTTTCGAACTTGTCGACCTAAAAGAACAGTTTACCCGTTCTAAAAGAACGGGTATCTCGTCAGTAGTAGCTACCAATGCTACTAGACCATTATTTTCTCGCCATAATGGCCGACACTAGGGACTTCATCGCGAGCCCCCCGTAGATTTTTTTTCATGGTTCTTAATCCATTAGTTACTACCTGCCTTCCCTGATAATAGCATGGACTCCCTACAGAGCCCCCCTAAGATTTTTTTTCATGGTTCTTAATCCATTAGTTACTACCTGCCTTCCCTGATAATAGCATGGACTCCCTACAGAGCCCCCCTAAGATTTTTTTTCATGGTTCTTAATCCATTATGTATATCACCCCTTTTCCTCGTAATATACCGTGAGTACCCTAAAGGTCTCCCCTAAGATTTTTTTTCATGGTTCTTAATCCATTAGTTACTACTCCCCTTTAGTACAATAGGTAGAAAATGTAAGGACAATACAACAAGATAATATTTCAATTTTTTATTATATAGTAAATACAAAAACAATATTAATAATGTAAGGGTTTTTTGAGTATATCATACATGCTTTATATTAAGATACTATAAACTTATAAATTCAAGATCAATGCGTTCCTATCTTTTAACATAATTAACTATTGAAAAATGTGCATAAATATAGTAATTATAATCTTTATACATTGACTGAATCAATTTTACTAGTACCATTTATTATACTTATTTCACTATGTGTATACAATTCTTCCACATTTTTTATATAATACTTCTCCATTTTTTTGTATTTCTCTTTTATCTTACAAGTAACTTCCTCCTCATTTAAATCTTTAAATTCTTCAAAATCTGCATAACCATTGTCTACCAATTCTTGAATTACATATTTTTTATGACTAATTAACCATTTAGCAAATTTATCATGAACATTTGTTATTTTTATATTATGATTTTCAGGATGGTCTGAGTGAAAATACTTTAGTTCAATTAGTTTAGGTATAGATGATAACGGTGTATTTAATAATTTTTTGAACACTTTATTATTTCTTGAATATTAATATCTCTTAACAAAGGTTTGCAAATAAATTTTCTATTTAAATGATTCTTAAAATTCCACAAGCGTTCATTTTCATAACCACATCTTAGACATTTATAATTACTCATTATAAAGTAAATATATTTTTTTAAATGCTTATATTGTTTAATCTTTTTAGAGAGGATGTATAATAATACTTTAAAATATTTGTTATTAACATTTGTTAAATCTAAAATAAACTTGTTAAATGTACATATTGTAAATTACAATTTAATAAAATTTTATTAATATGTAATTTTTTGGTTTCGAATTTACTTAAAGGAAGGTACGACACCCTCCTTTAAGAGGGCAATATCATCATCAGACGAGTGGAGCCTATCCCAAACATGACCAAATGGTCCTTTTTTTTCTAGGTTTTATCCTATACCTCTTTCAATGGACGAGTTACCATATTTTTTTCTAGGTTTTATCCTATACCTCTTTCAATGGACGAGTTACCATATTTTTTTCTAGGTTTTATCCTATACCTCTTTCAATGGACGAGTTACCATATTTTTTTCTAGGTTTTATCCTAGTCTCCGAAGGTACAGGCTGTCTAGGAACTGGAACGTTCTCTAAGTCGTGACTAGACTCAGTGACCATCATCAGAGTCCGAATCATCAGAGTCCGAATCATCAGAGTCCGAATCATCAGAGTCCGAATCATCAGAGTCCGAATCATCAGAGTCCGAATCATCAGAGTCCGAATCATCAGACTCATCATCAGACTCATCATCAGACTCATCGTCAGACTCATCATCAGACTCATCGTCAGACTCATCATCAGACTCCTCATCAGACTCATCGGAGTCCGATACCTTCTTGTGTTCCATCCTAATCAACCTGCGAAGTTCAACCCGAACAAAGTCCTCATCTTCATCTCCCCCCAGAAGGTCGTCATCGGTCTTGGTGTTCCGAATGGTGTACTCGTCGACACCAATTCCATAGAGGTGAAACCCACAAGCCAAAGACCTGATAATCTCACCTCCATTGTCCACTGATTGTCCTGCCTTAATCTTCTTGACCGAGTACGTGACAGTGTAGTAGGAGTCCCCACTGGGAGACGTCAGTTGGCCGGAAACCGAACGAGCAAGTGACCCACTCGCGCACTTCTGGAACCGCCTTGCCTCCAGAGTGTTGTCAAATGGACCAACTATAACCTTACGGAATCGTCCTTCGGAAGTGGACAGAACGTAGTACGGCGTTGACAGCTTTCCTGGAAACCCTCGACTAGGGTAGTAAGCTGGAAGTCCTACACGTCCAAGGTCACACTGGTCTTGAGTTGGAACCTCTTTCACTGTAACAGTGGCTTCCCGAGTACCCCTACTACGCTTGGGCTTGCGGGTTGACTTAGAAGTGGTCTTGTCGGAAAGTAGAGAAAGCTTGGGCTTGCGGGTTGACTTAGAAGTGGTCTTGTCGGAAAGTAGAGAAAGCTTCCTCTTCACTTCTTGAACCAACGGTCCACCAGGATAGACATCCTCGACGAATGGGAGCAGTGTCTGCATGGCACTACCATCGTGGGCGTTGAGAGCAATCCGGAGTTTCTTGATGTCCTCTAACACCCGCTCCTTCTTGAGAGGGGGCTTAAGAACATAGACATTTCCAGACACCCACGCCTTAACTTCAACACCGCCAACACTAACCGTTGCAACTGGAAGCGTCGAGAGAAGTTTGAGGAGCTTGCCATCAACCATGTCAAGGGTAATCGTCGTAGTGGTGGTACCGAGACTCGCGAACTTCCATCCAGCATCGGTTATGTGCTTGAAATCGATGAACTTTACCTTAGACCCACTCTTTGCCCAATCCATCATGTCACGAGAATCTTTGGAAAACTCCTCCAAAGTCACACCATGTTCCTTGAAGAAGATCCCATGACTAGCGTACATGTTGAAAACCCTAGGGTTTGTGGAGTACTCTTCGATGTCAATCCCAAATGTTTCAACCTTCTTTGCGAGAAAGCTTGAACAGATGGCAAAAGGCTTGCCAGAAGAGCGCATCAGTTGAACAGCATCGAACACACGAGGAGATTTGGTGATAAACTCCCAGAAAGTCGCAAACGTGTCGTCACAACAAGCCCGAAGAACTTCGTCACCAGCCACATCCCGGAAAGACCCAACGAAACGAGAATCCGTAAACTTCCCAACGCCGTTCATCCAAGCCTCTGCATCGAAGAATTTCTGTTTGAGACCAGACAGGACATCCGTTACATCAGTTACCTCCTCTCCTCGGTCATCGACGTACGTATGTTCCACCCTGCCATGCTGCGACCACCTGTGTTCATACTCCCTAAGGGTGGTGTAGTACTTCTCTCCAAAGGCTTTGCAAGCCTTAAGGATGCGATAGACAGATGTCTTTGCTCGGAAGAGACGAGTGATAACCTTCGACGCTTTGTTCTGCTCAACATGGCGGCGACGGATGGCACCCAAACGAGGGGAAAAAACCCGCTCGAAGTACTTCAAAAGGCCCTTATTAACTGCACGAGTTTGTTGAAGTGCCCACATCCCCTCATCATCAACAAGTGGCTCAAAATCAGAGTCATCCAACTTCGCACACACGGCCTTGTCCTGACCGTCGCGGGGGGGGTTGTACTGACTAAGCCGAGGCCAAGCGGAGAAATCTTCCGGAACCCAGCTAGCTGAAATCGCATCCTTCAAGTATTTCATCCTCTTCTTGATCGTACTAATCTCACCCTCAATGAGATGACGAGGCCGGATGAACGAAGTAGAGGATGCAAAGGCCTTTATCTCCTCCAGTAGCGTTTCGCGACGAGTTTCGAGATCCGCCAACTCCTCCTTGTGCTTGACGAGAGACGTCTCCATCTCGTCAATCCGAGACGTGTTGCTTGTACCTCCACTCATGCGAGACAAGTCATAAACTCCGGGTTGACAAATCTGTCCTTCTACAAGATGACCCTTGCGACAGTTGAAGTGCCAAAGACAATTGTCATTGGTACAAATCTCCTGCTTGGCCGCAAGAGTCGATGCAACACCATGCAGGAGTCCACCGCGGAAGAGACAAAGGCTCGGAACACTCGATGAACCAGTGGGAAGTTTGATCTCTCCTTTCTCCATCAGTTTAAAGCGCACCTCGTATTTGTACCACATGTTAAGAAGCTTACCCACGTCACTCGTCGAAGGAAGTTTAAAGCGCACTTTCGCATCCTTCATGTCAGCACAAATTGCCTGAGTGGACTCTTCCGCGGAGAGAACACGTACCAGTTCGTCTCGAAGATCATCGAAGAAGGTAAGATAACCATCGGGGTTGGCACACATATCCTGTAGCCACTTCACAGCGGGATCAAGAACAACAGCTCCCTTGGAGTGGGCAAAGTGGCACCGACCATGCTTGTGGTGAGGGCATCTTGAACCATTGGCGCACAAACTCGTGAACTTGCCCGCCCGTTTTGATTCCGGCGCAGTCGTGATTCGAACAGGTCGACGATTCTGCTGTGTCGGAGCTGCAGGTGCAGCTGCAGCTGCCGCATAACCACTCGGTGTAACAGAAGGGTTGACAGCAACTGCAACTCGTACTTCGACGGGGGGACTCACACTCGCTTCCATCGCCGACGGTGGCGGTGGCGGTGTCCAAAAGAACACGTGTAGCAACTTGCACTTAGGTCCGAAACGACACCGACCCTCGCAAATAAAGTTCCGACACACCTGCTCGTGGGCGTGAGGACACCTGTTGCTACCCAATCTGCAGGTGATTCCAGGAACGCCCGCGGCATGTGCCACATTAGGGGCGCAGAGAAGCATCGGCACACCGTCGGGTCCAACAACTGGGACGCGATTAGCGAGTGCTTCTCTTGCAGGGCAATTCAAAAATCCTCCATGATTGATGTACTCCCTAACGTTGTCGCCATATGGGTTGGGCCCAGATGACTGTCTCCCGCCATTACGACGGGAGGGGGTACGGTGGGTGGTACGGCCATCCACTGGCGCGGAAGTTCCGCTTACTTTTCGAGATGCTTGGCTTTTAAACATTCGAAAAGCGTTTGTTTGAAGGCACCCACAAGCGGTGGAATTTTCAATTTTTTCGCCTGACGCGGCGGGTGTCGACTTGGTCGACGTCTTGGTGTTTGCAGCTGCGGCTGAACGGTTTTGTTGGGAAGTAGCAAGTCATAGGTATTTTCGGAAGAGTGTCAACTTAAACAAACTCTACCTAGTATTATTGTATCGGCTGAATAACCGGACCCTAAATACAGGTTAACACATTTCACCAGGAACACTGGATATGGTAATGTCATTCTCGTCGAACCATGTCAATAATCACTTTCTTTTTAATAAGCAGTTACCCTCTCGAGCACCTCGCCGTATCAATGATTACCCCTCGTCTATGCCAGAACATTCCCCGTATAATTACAGGCGGGAACTCTTGGTCGCTAGACTCGAATAGTAAAAATATTAGGAACATATATACTGTTTATTTTTCAATTTTTAGTTACTTTTACGCAGTAATTGATTCAAATATCATATATATACATTACATATCAAGTTTTAAAAAAAGTTAAAAACAAAAGCATGGTTTTTATTTCCCGTAATACTCTTTGTAGTAGCATCTTCAGACGACACCTTCAAATTGGTAGCGACCTATAGCTTTAACTGAACGGAAAGGTTACCAACCCATCCTAACTTATTGTCCTGCCAAGGACTGATATCTTTCAACGATAATTCTAGAATGCAACTCGTCAACCTCTCACAATAATTTTTTTTATAAAATAAATACATTATTTAAAGTCCTCATAGCAGTGTTTAAATGTTCAATATCATGATGTTTAGCTGATATATGAATAATATAAAAGTTAATATGTGGGTTTTGTAAGATAACAGGTTTCAATTGTAGCCAATGCATGTGTTTTCTAGTTTCAGCTAATTTTAAATCATCATCGTCAAAGAAAGTACACTCAATGACAATATTATCAAATGTTAAAATATCAGGATTGATTGTAAAAATATGAATACTAGTATCACCACAAAAAACTATTTTTTTATATTCAACTTGAGTATAAATGTCAACGCCTTTTGATTTAAGTGCAACAATATCTTTAGAATTAATACCTGTAAATTGCTCTTTTAATTTTTTCTTTTTTTCGATAAAACCATAAGATAATGTGACTACCGTATGATCAGAATAAAATGATTGAACCATGATATTCTGTTTATTCAATTTAACATCCAGTAAATATCCAGGTTCTAATCCAATCACATTATAATAATGTTTTGGTACACGAGTACTATTATAATTACACATCAAAAATGATGTAATCATTCCCTCAATTAGTTTTGCAGAGTCTATTGGACAATAAATATTTGTTGTAATTTTATCACTAATATTTTCTAATATAATCAAGTGCAGTGATGCTATGTGGTCTGCGTGTGAATGAGTAATAAAAATATCAGATATCTTATTAAAACTCTGATAACCTGCATCAAGTTGAATTTTCCATTCTGGTATCTGAAAAGCTGTTCGAATACCTGCAACAGAATTGCCTGTAATACTTAAACGGGTATTTCCTATTGGTACATTATTTTTCCATACATTATATAATCCATCCATTCTAACTAGATATAATATAATAAATTTAAAATATTCAATTTTTTACTAAGTTATATATAATTATGAATACTGTCACTCATACTCGAAAAAGAATATCAAATTCTATTATATCGATAAAATAAATATAATAAAAGACAAGAGACTTGAAGCGCATTTAATATATAAAAATGAACTACTATCAACATGTTATACTAATAATAGATAAAGGACACTATATCATATTTAATACAGTACCAAATATCTTAATAATAAAAAACTTAAATATTAGATATTAACCATTCACAAGTCTTTGTTAAACCATCTTTTAAATTTACTTTAGGTTCATAATCTAACAAATCTTTTGCTTTTGAAATATTAGCATATGTTACAGGTACATCACCTAACTGATTTTCTACTTGTTTATAATGTGCTTTTTTATTGGTAACATCCTCGCATGTTTCAATAAATTCATTTAGTGATACAGGTGAAGAGTTCCCTAAGTTTATGACTTCGCAACTAATTGATTTATTATTAACAAGTGAACTAATAATTCCATCCACAATATCTGAAATATAAGTATAGTCTCGCATACTAGTTCCATCTCCATATTTTTTAAATTCATCTCCTTTCAAAACAGCTTTAAGGAATTTATATGGAGCCATATCAGGACGACCCCTTGGTCCATAAACTGTAAAAAATCTTAAACCTATTAATGGTAAATTATAAAGTTGATTATAAGTACTTGCAAATACTTCCATTGATCTTTTGCTTGCGGCATAAGGACTATTACAAGAAACAATCTCATCAGTTTCCGAGAAAGGTATTTTTTTATTCAAACCATAAACACTACTACTACTTGCATAAACAAAATTTGAAACCTTATTTTTAACAGCTTGTTCTAATAAATTTATAAATCCTTCAATATTAACCTTTATATATTCTTTTGGATGTTCTAGACTATATCTAACACCTGCCATCGCAGCTAAATGACATATTCTATCTGGTTTAGTATCATTAATAATATTTGTTGTTACTATATCTTCTTTTGAAAAATAAAAATTTTCATATTTATTAAGTATTTCCAAATTTTTAATTTTTTGCATAGGGTCATAATAATCATTTATATTATCGATACCTATTACTTTATATCCTAATTGTAATAATTTTTCAGATACATGTGACCCAATAAATCCAGCACACCCTGTTACTAAAATCTTCATTAATATCTTATATAATAATCTTTTAAATTATGTTTTATACAAATATTAAATTTCTAAATGACACTTTTTCCTTTTTAATGTAATAATTGTGGATAATATGAACAATCAGAATGGACTTGTGCTTGTATAATAGGTATAAAAAAATATTGGAAAAACTTATTAAAAATTATGTTGTAACAAATAATTTTTTACCATGTAACTTATTTATAAATACTATACTAAATTCACTAGAAACAATTAAGATTCAAAAATATATGGTACATTTGAATATATACAAATACATAAAACATAAGAAGATAACTAGATGTCAGAAATATATATTTAAGCAAATTATGTAGATTTAATAAAAAATTGAAAATCGAAACTATTTATTATATTATTGATATATTTTAATGAGTATAAATAATAATACGAAACATGTAAGAGGAAACCCCTCAATCAGTACCAGTGAAACCCCACCATCGCAATACATATCTGTGCCCATTAAGAGTATAAGTTATTCTTCAAGTCGCAGCGGTCATAAAGATGACCTAAAAAATGATCCTATAAATATGTGTTTAAATAGTAAACGAATTAAAACTGAGGAAATATTATGTTGTAATGGTCATATTTATTGTGATTCTTGTATGAATACTAGTTCGTTTGTTACATCTAAATATAGTTACGCAGATATTCTCAAAAAACCGGATAAAAAACCGGATAAAAAAAATATATTAAAATGTATTCCAGCTACTAGAGTAGACTTGACTGAAATTAGGTCTCACACAAATGTTAATGGTTATTCGCAACAATATAATAATATTGTAGATATATTACATGAAAATCTGGTTGATAAATCTACTGCTCTTCTTCAGACTAAATTAGATAAATTAAGAACATTTGTTAAAGATGAGGGTATGTCATCTAAAGTTGGCAGCTTATCTTCGTCAAGTACAAGAATTGCAAAAGACGTAAGAAATTCAACATCTTTAAAATTTTCGAAAGAGTTAACAAATAAGCTATCATATGCTATTTTACCAGAATTAAAAACACATATGAGCAATGAGTTTTATAAAAGTGGAGTTAGATTGTTAGACGTGTTACCAAATGACCACGGCGATATCATTCTATATGAGAATGAAGGTGAATTTAAACTACATAGAGATAAGATACCACTTACTAAACCACATGAATCTGCAACTATGTTTTCTTACATACTATGTCTAGACTCTAATTTAGATGATAGATATTTTTCGGATGAAGGGAATACATTAGTGTATAATTTGCCATGGAAAAATGGTACAATTAAATCCATGAATAGCAGACATGATATCAATAGTAGAATGATTCTTCCAACTTCTCCTGTTAATGTCAATATGATACCGCACTTATACTCTGAAACAGTAACACCATCTGGATTCTTAGTATTTAATTCTAGGAAAAAACACGCGAGTATCGGTATTAATAATACCTTGACGAAAGATGACCAGTCAAAGTTTAAATTTATATTAAAATTAGATTTTTGGGTGTTAGACACTGACTACATATTTAGTGTTCATCCTTCATTGTCATTTATTGATGTAATAGAAGATTGTACAACCTCATATTTGTATGAAGATGATTCTATTATGAAAAAGATTGTGAAAGATTGCAAGTGTAAATTATGTAATCCTCAGAATCAATCACTACTTCAATTAACAAATATAATGTTTCCTGAATTAAATCAGTGTGTTATTACTAATATTATGAAGTTTGTTGGATTTTATAATATTAATAATATGTTTTCAAATCTTATGAAGAAACCACGTATAAGTTATGATATAACTACATACATTAAACCTTCAAATTATTATGAATGGGATATTTTTTTTGAAGATAATGAGGCGTTTAATTATGAAGATCGCGAGGATGATAGGGATGATTGTAATGATTAAAAGTTTACTTTAAAATATACATATGTAAATTAATTATATTTAAGACTACTCAAAGTTCCTATACTTTGACACTGCGGGTATTTACAATATTTTTTATTATCTCTATAGTTTATTTCACAATTCTTATGTAAATATATATTACATGTAAGACAACAAGTCCATTCTTTAGACTTAATAAAGTCTGATTTAATCGTTCTACTATTAATTAATGACATAAATTATTCTTTATAATTTTGGAATTTAGTAATGGTTGTCAGTTTTGTTTATTTGCAATAAAAATTGTAATTTTTATTTATAATATATAAATATTACATTAATATGTATAAACTTGAATATGTGCATCTTATAATTATTCCAATTTTAATAATAATTTCAAGTATAATTAATTATATAATTAGAATATCATTAAGTGGAAAAGAATTAAATAACAGGTTGATTAGTAATAATATTTATATTATTACTAATGATTTTTGCAAATGTCATACTTTAAGATGTTGTAATTTAAACATTTTTAAAATAAAATGTAATTTGTGTAAAATTAATAGAGTTATTGATTTTGAAAAAGATAAAGATATATATTATTTACTTACACAAATTGATAAAACAGTGATATTTATTATTCATACTGAAGGTGGTGAAACTGATTTACCTAATTTTTTAACCTATATCTTAAAACAAAATGATATTTACATTAAAACTTACATACCTCAAATGGCTTTAAGTGCCGGTAGCTTTATTGCATTATGCTCCAATGTAATTTATATGAACTGGTATAGTTCAATGGGACCAATAGATACACAAATTAATTACAGTACATGTGACTCCGAGAATGAAGAGTATGATGAAAGTTTTCCTGCTAAGTATATAAAAACAGTTAAACATAAAACAAATGCTTTGACAAAACTAAAATCATTAGAAGCAAACGGTTATCATAAAGATGATTTGTATATATTAAATAAAATGTTTAAGAAGAAGAAGAGAGAATTAATTATTAAACATTTTTTAGAAACAGAAAATTCACACTCTATTAGATATGGTCCAAAAGATTTATCACAATATGGATTGAATATTAAAGTAGGTATTCCTACTAATATAACAGAAATATTTAATATGTTTAAAAAGTTATATGACTAATATTTTATTTACAATAATTTAGAAATATGTAATATAGATACAAAAATAACAAAATAACAAAAAAATTTTAAATCTTTCTTCCTAAAATTATTAGTTCTAACTTGCTCTTTCTCCTTCTTTGTAGAAATTATATAGAAAAAAGACATTGTAAATATTGTTATTAATATAGATTGTTTAATATTAGAGGTTGACTGATAACTAAATATAAAAATAAATAAGAATCTTATAAATATATTATTATATAGTTCTCTCCAAGAGTTTCCAGGAGATGGATCGGATGCTACAGCCGCAAATATATTTTTGAAACCATTACTTGATATAAATACAAGAGCTTTACTTAACATTTCTTATATATATTTATATATTTTTTTTATTTACTATTTATATTAATGTCTAATTTACTAGGTTCTAAACTTATTTATAATTGTCATAAAATGAAATAAGATTAAACAATGTTAATCAAAGTTCACCTTTAACGGGTGTAGGTAATCTAGAAATTATTAAATTGCTTTATATTAATGGTACAAAAGAAGTTCTAAATTATAAAAGAAAAATCTGAACATGAACTATTATATGTTGCACTTAGAGAAGGTCATATTAAATGGTTACATATATTTGGTGTTATACAATTATCAGACTATATAAATCAAAAATCTCAATGGGTTTGTAATTATGATTATATAGATATTCAAAAATGGTCAAATTTTTACTTTTAAATGGCGGTAGTGCATACAATACTTATTATAAAGATATTTTTACTTTAAAACTTTACATATGATTCCAAATATTGATTTTGTATAGTTTTCGGTATAATACTATTAATAAAAATTGAAAAATTAAGTGTATATATGTTTCATTATATTACAGTCTTTTGGTGAAACCGTATGTAGCGTTAGTAGCTTTAAGCGGGGTGGGCGATTTCGTAACCTCACGAGATCGGTCATTGTAAGTGTAGTCCAATTGATGTGGTGCAACCGCAGCTTTAAAAAGCTGAATTTACAAAATAATATCCAGCTTTAAAAAGCTGGGTACAGGTGAGGTTAAGGTCTAGACGAGCCAATTGAAAGGGAGACCCGTTGGTAATCCATATATGCCCCACTTCTCAGTTGTATCGCAATAGAGAAGTAATGGATAAAATCCCTTAGAGTCCGGTTCCACCTTGGGTGGATTAAAGAACGCTATGGCGCCGTTTTCTGTTGTCGAATGTACAGGAATGAAGACTCCGACCTTTATGTGTTACACCGATTGTGACACCAGCTGGACAGCTGACTGCAGATTTTTGGACAAAAACCTTTACGTGGTTCTGCAGATAAGTAATGCTCGAGTGCATGAAACGAATGTTTGTCCAATATACTTCATTTAAACTCAACACAGTTTTAAAATGCATGTAATTTCAGTGTTCTATGTTTATATTTGATGGGTTCTTTACCTTTTTTTATGTTCCTTTGTTTATTATACCCATCTTATTTCATATCAAAATTTATTATTAATTAAATAAACAAATTATACTATTTTACAATATTTATTGCATTTATAGTATCATATCACTCATTATTTATAAAAATCATATTTACATCACCCAACTTATTTCATATCAAAATTTATTATTAATTAAATAAACAAATTATACTATTTTACAATACTTTCTCTACACTTTACCATTAATATAACTACCAAATAATTTTCCTTTAGTATCATCTTTATAATACGATATACTTTATTATCTTGTAAAATATATGGGTTATCTATTTATTGAATAGTTTTATTTTCTTCTTTGAATTTTTCATAAACATATCCTAAAATATCATAATTAATTTTAATATCGTATTGACCATAGAAAAATTCAATTGAAGCAATAAATAATTCCAATAATTGATGGACTGCACCAAAATAAGTATTTGAATCATTGTTATCATTATTTGCGTGGTCGTTATTATTTAAATTTTTTAAAACTTGGTTATATTTTTATGAACATATTTTACAGAAGACATAGTAAACCTTGTTACTTTTTTATCTAGTGAATATAGTGGTTGGTTAAGTGGTCAACTTATTGATTTTGACAGAAGATAAGGATTGTATAGAGCTTGGTCAATTTAATGAATTAAGTCAATTACCATATTCTTTTTGGGATATGATAAAGAAAAAATAATCTAATGTTTTTATAGGCAAGTATTCTATTGAATTTTATATTATAGATTAACAAAATCATCGTATTATTTTTATTTGTAGCAATACTTTTATGTATACCAATATATACATGAATAACCCTAGTTATTCCTATCGTGAAAAATATGTAAAATATAAAAAAAAATATATAAATTTAAAAGATAAATTACAGGGAGGAGCTGCTATGGCGAATGAATCATATCAAGATTTATTTGATTCAAACTTTGAAATATTTATTCAATTAATAATTGATTTTAATAATGACCCAACTAATGTAGCTTCTGGAACTCTATTTCATATTAAAGGTGGAGCAAGTGTAAAAGCGAAAGCTTTAAAATATGGTAAACATCATTTAGGAATAACAAACGATATTGATATATTATTTATTAATAATCATTATGAATATACGGAATTAATATCAAATCCAAGAAATAATCAAGTAACTATTTTACAACAAAATAAACAAAATGCAACTCAAAAAATAAACGATTTTTTACAATCATTTCGAGACAGATTACCAGGTGTTTGGACCATAGAAATTGATAATAATCTTCATACAATTAAATATAATAATTATGGTGTATTTGATATAACATTCTATGAACACGGAGATATGAGTTCCGATTTTATTGAAACAATATTTGGACAAGCATATAATAAGGTTAGAACAATACAAGGACTTGCAATAACACATGACCCAAAAGAATATATTGAAAGTTTATTAGAATTCCAGAGTTTAGGACCTTCTCACTTAGAAAATTACACTTTTTCTGACATTGATATAGAACATCATACAGCCATCATAGGTAGGGAAACATATGCAAAGTACATTGAATATATTCCTCGATGGCAACAATTAGCAGCTGACCCAACCCTGGTAACAAACAAACATGGTGAAATTGACGATAGGAAATGGCAAAGATATGTATATCAATCAACGCCAGAATATATTCAAAAAATAAAAAATAAATTTGAAAGATATAAAGTTAAATTAAGAATCATAGACTATATTCTAGTTATTGATTCTCTTGGTTCAGATAGTGAATAATCAATTAACAGAAAATATGTGAAGGTTTATTAAAAATATACAAATAATCTGACATTTCAATATTAAAGGTTTTCTTCAACGCATCAGTCATCTTCTTGCCCTTCATTTTTTTAATATCATTTCGAGGTTTCAGTTTAACATTCTTATTACCAGGTCGACATATAATCCTATAAGGTGCAAGCATTAGTTTGTTTTCATAAATTCCATACCCTAAAGTACAACTAACCACCTTAACAAATTCCTTCTTACCATAAATCATAAAACTACCTTTTCCAATATATTCGCCAGTCGGAGGTGTTTTGGAAACTTGACTACCCTTAACATAGAAAACATCACCTGATGAATAACTAGAATTCCACTGGGTAGATAAAGCCATAACACCTTCAGCTGTTTCATCAATATCGCTGAAATCCGGTTCACGATTTTCAGTAAACATAATGAAGGAACCAGACCCAGGGTCTTCCGAGTGAAAGTAATAGTCATTATCATTCAAGTATGATTTAACTAATTTCTCATTATCAGTTGCACTTCTCCCTCCAACCACTAGAAAATTATTTTTAGTATACCACCAATGATATTTTTGATACCAATGATGAGTTTCTAGTTTAATTTTTTCAACCTTAATTGAGTTAGTTTCTTTCTTCTCAGTCTGTTTTGACTTTTCATTGAAAACATCTTCAGCACCTTTTAGTTTCTTGTTAAATATTTTTCTCTCATGATGTAACTTTCTTATTTTTTCATAGTCGACACCATTAAAATCTTCAGCTTCATAATCTACTTCTTCTAGTTCATGAATTAGTTTAAACTTATTATCTATCTTTTGAGTAAAATTGTCAATCTGTTTCTGGATATTACCTTCAACATTATTCTTTTTTTTTTTATCTTTCTTAACTTCCTTTTTAACTGTCTTTTGATTACACTTGACATTCCATAAAGCAGACATGGCATCCATGATATTATCAAAATCATCAAAATTGTTACTAATTTCTTTATCCTTCTTTGCCCACCCATACTTCTCCACGATAAAATCTTCACCGTATTGTTTGTAATCTTTAATGACATACTCTTTCCCATGTGAACAATTAGGATAAATTCTGGTGAGAACAATAATATTATTCTCATTGTTTAGTAATATTAGGTTACCCTTTGCATAAAGTTCCAAAATCACCTTGTGGTTATGGAATTGTAAAACTACAGTTCTATCATTATCTACCAAATCAAAGCCAATAACTTTATGGTCTCTGATTTCCTTTCTGATTTTAATAGATATGGAATGTAATTTAGTCTCACGTTCTGCAAAGTCACCAATCCAAATTGCTAAACCCGGTACAAATACGAAACTAAAATGATTAAACTTAAATACCCATAATCCTTCGTAGTGATATATATTTTTTAAATAGGAATTAATTACCTTTTCCTTTATTTGGAACACCATTTGTTCCAACTCGTTATATGACATCTTTCCATCAATCAACATATAAATGAAATATTATTATTAATAATAATTTATTTTCAATTTTATTACTTGAGTTTCTTTTTTGGTCTTAATTGATTAGTATGACCACATCTTTTTTTTCTACAATTTTTAGCACGTGGTGGCAAACGAGCATAACATTTGCGACAAATCATTTTCTCACAATTTACACTCTTAGCTAAATGAGCTAATGAAGGATCGTATACCATATTATATTATATTATATATTTTAATATTAAATATTTTTCAACTTTATTCATTAATATAATAAAAAACATTGAATACCTTAATAATTAATTACCTATCAAATAAATTTATATATGAAAACTTTAGTACCACCATTGTTTCAAATTAGTGAAAAAAAATATGGATTTGTAGTTATTAAAAATATATTAACAGAAGATGAAAAAGATACTATTTATAATCAGTTTAAAATAGACCTAAATACAGTTTCGCCTAATTTTAATTTTAATAATAATGACATATGGACTCTTGAAAATACTCCTATTATGTTTGGTAAAGGAATGGCTGTTTTTAATGGATTTGGTCAATCTGATTTCATGTGGAATTTGCGTCTTAATAAAAATATACAAAAAATATATCAAAAAATTTATAAAACAAAAAAATTAGTTACTAGTTTTGATGGATTTTCATTATATGTTTCTAATAAACAAAAGTCAAAACCTTGGCTACATATAGACCAAAATCCAAATAATAATATTTATTC
>Ga0233449_1001490_pt1 | contig 20962 bp, 15 predicted proteins | sample SI_124_October20_FD_183012 | JGI IMG/M metagenome (GOLD analysis project Ga0233449, IMG submission 183012) | Seawater microbial communities from Saanich Inlet, British Columbia, Canada - SI_124_October2016_200_MG | ecosystem: Environmental > Aquatic > Marine > Inlet | place: Canada: British... | reverse complement strand
GGTGAAGAATTCAGCCCTGGGTTCGGGGCAAATATAGCCGGCCGTAACCGCCACCGTTTTGATGCCAAGATCATGGCATGCCTTCGCCGTATCGATGGCATATTCCAGAAATATAGTCGGATCATTATAGGTAAAGGCAACCGACTTGCAGCCTGTCTTGTGTGCCGCGCGTGCCAGTTGCCCGGGCGTTGCAGCGTCCGCCAAAGTATCCAGTTCGCGTGATTTGGAGATATCCCAGTTCTGGCAAAATTTGCAACTAAGGTTGCAGCCCGCCGTTCCAAAGGACAGGACAGGTGTGCCCGGCAGGAAATGGTTCAGCGGCTTCTTTTCGATAGGATCAATGCAAAATCCGCTGGAACGCCCCCACGTCGTCAACAGCATCTCTCCGCCCTTGTTGGCGCGGACAAAACACAGGCCACGCTGACCATCATGCAATTTGCAAAACCGCGGACAAACATCACACTGCAATCGACCATCTTCAAGTTGATGCCAATAGCGTGCCGGGGTGCCGGTAATGTCGGATCCGGTTGTTTCTGTTTCAGTCTTCATTCACTTCCCGAACGCAAAGCTTGCCGAGGTGTCAGGCGAAGTTCTATCATACATACTTCAGATAATACTGCTGATCACTTTCTCCCTGAAGGGCAGGAGAGCGTCGCATGAACCGTTCAGAAATCACAAGCCACGAAGCCGTCCGCGCACCAGCTGTTGCCGGTCAGTTTTATCCAGGCGACGCTGCTGCATTGGGTAAAGCTGTTGATGATTTCCTTGCAAACGTTGCCGCCCCGGAGGATGGAACAACGTCCTGGCCCAAAGCTATTATCGCGCCGCATGCCGGTTACGTTTATTCAGGCCCTGTTGCTGCCACGGTATATGCCTGCCTGAAAGCCGCAAAAGATACGGTTAAGAGAGTTGTGTTGCTGGGGCCTGCCCACCGGGTTGCCTTTCGCGGGATTGCTGTGCCGTCTGTTGCAGCCTTTGACACACCGCTGGGGGCTGTGCTCCTGGACGCAGACGCAATTGAAAGCATCAAGGCATTCTCGACTGTGCTGGTATCCGACAAGGCACATGCGCAAGAGCACAGCCTGGAAGTTCATCTGCCGTTTCTGCAACGCATTCTGGGTGATTTCTCCCTCGTGCCATTGTGTGTCGGTGATGCTGATGCCGCTGATGTGGCGGAGGTTCTGGAGCACTTGTGGGGCGGGCCTGAAACCCTGATCGTGATTTCAACTGACCTCAGCCATTATCATGGCTACGACGAAGCCCGCTTGCTGGATCAAGCGACAGCGCAAGCCATAACTGAATGCCGTACCGATAATGTAACAACACATGGTGCCTGTGGTGGTCGGCCTGTTAACGGCTTGCTGAAGGTTGCCGGGAAACGAAACCTGAAAATATCCTTGCTGGATATTCGAAATTCAGGTGACACCGCGGGCACGAAAGATCGGGTCGTTGGCTATGCTTCCTTTCGAATCGATGAGCCTGAAAAGATCGAAAAGCCTGCCGCGAAATATAATGACGCGCAACGACAACACATGATCTCGGTGGCAAGGAGCGCTATTGAGGCCGGGTTGAAAAACGGCAAACCATCGACCCCCGAATCTGATCTGTATTCTGACTGGGCTCAACAGCAAGGTGCTGCATTTGTGACCCTTGAGATAAACGGAAAACTCAGGGGCTGTATCGGGTCGCTGACGGCACATCGCGCCTTGATCAATGACATTGCAGAAAATGCCTTTGCCGCCGCTTTTCGCGATCCCAGATTTCCAAAGTTGACGGAAGCAGAATATGGACATCTGGATATCAGCATATCCGTGTTGAGCGAGCCGGAACCGCTGCCTGTAACTGATGAAGCTGATTTGCTGGACAAGATGCGACCAGGGGTCGACGGCTTGATCCTGCAATCCGGGAGCCGCCGCGGCACATTTCTGCCGCAGGTTTGGCAGCAACTGCCTCAGAAACGTGTTTTCCTCGCCCATCTTAAAACCAAAGCGGGTTTTGCTGCAGATTATTGGCCCGACGACGTCAAAATCTGGCGCTATACGACGGAAAGCTTCAGTTAATCCAATTCACTGCCTTTACCTGAACGCTCTGCAGCGCTAGAGAATGGCACGCGTTTTGTCTTGTTGATCCTGCCTGACCATTTCATATTTCACTTCTATAATAATTGAGATTCAGCCGGAGACTCCAAACACATCTTGGCAAATTCTTCATATTTGCATGAGAGAAGTGATGGAGAGCCTTGATTCAACAGGAAAAAATACTTGACAACGATTCAAGGGTTTTGCATCTTGTTTTGCATTCCACTGCTTAAACCGCAGTTTCCGGTCACTTCACCGGAAAATTCAGTTATATCGGGAGTTAGATTTGCAGTACGGCGATAACGAACAACCACAATCAGGTGAGTATAAACCCCGCCTGGATGCGCCCAAATTAGCTGCATTTGCCGCGATCAGCCTCGCCGGTGTTGCGTTGGTTGTGGTTTCGGTCACTGGTGCACCCAGCGTTGGTGCCAGCATCATCAATAATCTGCCCCTGACAACTGTAACGCATTCCGGGATCGTTGAGCGCGCAGCAGTTGATGTTGCCGTATCAGCTAATTCCGAGCCTGCTCAAAGGGTGTCCGGTCAAAAAGCTTCCGTTCAGATGGCAGCACTGGAACCTGCACCAACGACAGTTTCGCCAACTACACTTGCCTCTATCGAAACAAAGACAGCCAGCCTGCCTGCCTCTGCGCCTCAGCCAGACATCAAAAAAATTCGTGTGCGCAAGGGTGATACCTTGATGAAGGCCCTGGTTCGCGCTGGCGCACCGCGCCCTCAGGCGTATGAAGCCATTGCAGCCCTTGGCAAGAATTTTAACCCGCGACGTTTGAAAATCGGTCAGGAGTTGCAGGTCGCCTTTACACCCAAAGCGGAGCAGACAAAATCTGCTGCTGAACTGTTGTTTGTCCAGATCAACGCAGACGTTGACCGGGATGTAATTACGGAACGCGAAGAAAACGGATTTGTTTCTCGCGAAATCCTGCGTGAGCTGAAAAAGGTTCACATGCGCAGTGTCGGTACAATCAACGACAGCCTTTATTTGTCAGCCCGCCGCAGCGATATGCCCATTGGCATCTTGATGGAAATGATCCGGATTTTCAGTTGGGATGTGGATTTCCAACGCGATATCCAGCGCGGTGATTCGTTCGAGCTCTTTTATGAGCAATATACCGACGAAAGCGGCAAGGCCATCAAGAACGGTGATGTTTTGTTTGCCAGCATGATGCTGAGCGGAACAAAGGTTAGTCTCTACCGTCACAAACTGGCTGATGGTGCGATTGATTACTTTAACGAAAAAGGCCAGAGCGCTCGCAAGGCGTTGCTGAGAACACCCGTGAACGGGGCGAGGTTATCTTCGCGTTATGGCAAGCGTCGCCACCCGGTTCTCGGCTATACGAAAATGCACAAAGGTCTTGATTTTGCCGCCCCGCGTGGCACCCCGATCATGGCTGGCGGAGATGGCGTCATTGAAATGTCGCAACGCAATGGCTCTTACGGGAACTATGTGCGCATCCGGCACAACAATAATTACAAGACAGCCTATGCTCACCTGAAAAACTTTGGTCGCGGCATTCGCCGGGGCAAGCGTGTGCGTCAGGGTCAGATTATTGGCTATATCGGCACGACGGGCCGTTCCACTGGACCACATCTGCACTATGAAATCCTCAAGGCTGGCCGTCAGATCAATCCTCTGCGCCTGAAGTTACCGACGGGTCAGAAGCTCAAGGGAAAGGCCCTGGCACGCTTCCAGGATATGCGATCCCAGACAGACCAGTCGATTGCAGCGACTCTGACGGCGTCGGAAGTAGCCAGCAACGCAAACTAAAAAACCTTCGAATATATTTCCAACAAGCCGTCTTCCCATATGACCCGGCTTTGATTACGCTTTGTCTCTGAGTTCACATCTTTGAACTCTCCCGCCGAATGACGTCCAATCCAACATTCCGGAGACAAACATGCAGACCCGCATTACAGAACTTCTTGGTATCAAGCATCCCGTCATACAGGGTGGCATGCATTATGTTGGTTTTGCCGAACTGGCGGCAGCAGTTTCCAATGCCGGTGGCCTGGGCATTATTACGGGTCTGACGCAGAAAACACCTGCAGACCTGGCCAACGAAATCGCCCGATGTCACGACATGACCGACAAGCCCTTTGGCGTCAATCTGACATTCTTGCCAACATTTGCGGCCCCGCCTTATCCTGAATATATCGAAGCCATCATCAAGGGTGGCATCAAGATCGTAGAGACGGCCGGGCGCAGTCCGGAAGCCTATTTACCCGCCCTGAAAGACGCCGGGATCAAGGTCATTCACAAATGTACTTCTGTGCGCCATTCGCTGAAAGCTGAAAAAATCGGCTGTGATGCCGTCAGCGTGGACGGGTTTGAATGCGGTGGCCATCCCGGTGAAGACGACATCCCCAATATGATCCTTCTGCCCCGTGCCGCAGAAGAACTCACCATCCCGTTCGTTGCATCCGGCGGTATTGGTAACGCCCAGCAACTGGTTGCAGCCCTGGCGCTGGGTGCTGACGGAATCAACATGGGCACTCGCTTCATCGCCACCACCGAGGCCCCGGTTCATCAAAATGTCAAAGACAGCATTGTTGCTGCCAGTGAACTGGACACCACCTTGATCATGCGGGGATTGCGCAACACGGAACGGGTGATCAAGAATACAGCTGTTGAAAAGATTGTTGAGATCGAGCGTGAAAAAGGTGCAGACCTGGCGATCGATGACATCATGGATTTGGTTGCCGGTGTCTACCCCAAAGTCATGACCGATGGCGACATGGAGTCAGGTGCCTGGAGTTGCGGCATGGTAGCCGGGCTTATTCACGACGTCCCCAGCTGCCACGATCTGGTAAACAACATGGTGGCAGACGCCGAAGAAATCATCCGGGGTCGCCTGGCGTCAGTATTGTAATCTGACGTGCCGAATTAACCTGGCGCAAAAATACTGAGTGCAAACCAGTCGGGGAACGCCTTGATCTGTGCCCTTGATCCATCAAGGGCCAGGTCACCGGCGCTTACGGCACTGGTAATCGTGCGTCGACCAATCCAGACGTCAGCCGCCACGGACATCGGCATGGTAATGTTGAGATCAAGATCAAAGCCAGGGTCTTTCATGCACAAATCCGCTTCACCATTTTCAAACACAATCCACCAACGCCCATATTTGCTGGAAACGCCCGTCAGGTTAAATTGCACGGTTGTACGCGGTTGATCAGGCGTGCCGTCAGGATCGACCCGTCGGCTGATATCCCACATCAGTAGCCCCGGGTCGAGGTCGCGTCCTTCCAGTTCGGGTTTCAGATGTTGTTCCGCCCAATGCCCCAGACCTTCAATCAGCGGCCTGAGTTGTTGTCCCCCTTCGGTCAGGAAATATTCCGAACCCCGTCCCCCCTGGGCAGGTCGAATTTCGATAACTCCAGCAAATTCAAGATCTTTCAGTCGTTGCGACAGCAACGACGGCGACATCAACGGCACACCTTTTTTCAGATCGTTAAACCTGCTGCTGCCGCACAAAAGCTCTCGCAGGATCAATAAATTCCAGCGTTCAGCAACGATCTCAGCGCCTTTTGCGACAGGGCAAAACTGTCCATAGCCTTTTTTTCTGGTCATGCCGACAATCCTAATCAAAACACCGGGCCTGACGCTAGTACAAATTTTGTACTTTCAAAATTGCCCTGGAAGATCCATGTTGGAATTATCAAAATTAGTAACAAGGGGATTTGGTCATGACCAAAGTACTAACCGACAGTCTGGATATCGTTCGTAAACTGGGCCCTGTATTTGCCCAACGTGTGGGACAATATGAAGCCGAGGATACATTCGTTAAGGAAAACTATGCCGACCTGAAAGCTGAAAAGTTCTTTTCGGCCATGGTGCCGGTTGAATTTGGTGGTGGGGGTACCTCACACCGCCAGATGTGTCAGTCCCTGAAAGAACTTGCTACTTTTTGCCCTTCAACCGCACTGTGCTCATCCATGCACCAGCATTTGATTGCTGCTGCTGTCTACAATCATACGAACGGCAAACCCGGCGCAAAACTACTGGATGCTGTGGTGGCAAAGGAGCTTGTTCTCGTCAGCACAGGTGCTACCGACTGGCTGGCGTCCAATGGCACCATGATCAAGGTCGATGGAGGCTACAATCTGGATGCCCGCAAGATCTTTGCCAGTGGCAGTCCGGCTGGCGACCTGGCCATTTCAAGTGCGCCTTATAACGATCCGGAAGAAGGCTGGCAGGTATTGCATTTTCCTGTGCCGCTGAATGCCAAAGGCGTTCTTATCGAAAATAACTGGCAAGCTATGGGTATGCGCGGCACCGGATCAAACACCCTGATCTTTGACGAAGTATTTATCCCTGAAGACAGCATTGCTCTGCGTCGACCGCAAGGTGACTTCCATGCCGTCTGGAACGTTGTGTTGACCGTCGCCATGCCTTTGATCATGAGCGTCTATGCAGGCATCGCCGAAGCCGCAGCGACAATTGCCCGAGAAAAGGCCGCATCCCGTCCCGATCCGTCTGCAACTTATCTTCTGGGTGAAATGGAAAATGCTCTGGCGACAACACAAATGGCCCACAACGAAATGGTCGATATAACCAATGACTTTGATTTTGACGCTGTTGACGAAACCGCGAACGCCATTTTAATTCGTAAAACCATTACGGCCAAAGCGGCGAAAGAAACCGTTGAAAAGGCCATGGAAGCTGTGGGCGGCACAGGTTACTTCAGGTCAACCGGGCTTGAGCGATTGCTGCGCGATGTACTGGCTTCCCAGTTCCATCCGCTGGCCGAGAAAAAGCAGTTGCTGTTTACGGGCCGTATGGCGCAAGGTCTCGATCCGGTCGAGGCCCTTGGCTAGACGTTTTCGTTTGTACGAAAAGCGTCAGTGATAAAGCATATTGGGCAGGAAAAGTGAGATTGTCGGCACCATCACCAGCAAGGCAAGTCTCAGGATATCCGCACACCAGAACGGTGTAACACCGCGGAAGACAGTGGCTGTACTGACGTCCCTGAGGACGCCTGATAGCACAAAGACGTTCAGTCCCACCGGAGGTGTGATCAGGCTGATTTCGGTAACGACAACAACCACGATGCCAAACCAGACCGGATGAAAGCCAAAGGATTCAATCAGAGGAAAGAAGACTGGAATGGTCAACAGCAACATCGACAGGCTTTCGAATACACAGCCGAGGGCGATATAAACCAGCAGGATCAGCACAACAACAACCATGGGTGCAACATCAAAGCTGCTGACCAGGTCGCGCAATGCATCCGGCAATCCGGCGCGATTGACGAAACTTGAAAAGATCAGGGCACCAATCAAAACCGTGAACAAAGTCGCAGATGTACGGGATGTTTCTGCCAGGGTTTCGAACAGCGAACGCCAGGTCAGCGCCCGACGCATCAAGGCAATAATCAAGGCCCCGCCAGCACCAACACCGGCGGCTTCGGTCGGCGTAAAGACACCGCCATAAATGCCACCCATGACAACACCAAAGAGGATCAACGTGCCCCAGACACCCTTCAAGGCAACAAGGCGTTCAGCCCAGTTCAGACGCTCACCGCGTGGGCCAGCGGCCGGGTCGCGCCAGACCACATATTGCACAGCGCCGAGGTAAAACAGGATGCCGATGAGGCCCGGAATGAACCCGGCGGCAAACAGTTCCCGAATACTGGTTTCCGTCATTAATCCGTAGATAACCAGAATCACGCTGGGCGGAATCAAAATGCCCAGCGTACCACCGGCTGCGATCGAAGCTGTCGACAGACTGTCCGCATAGCCATATTTCCGCATGGGCGGCATGGCAACCTTCGACAAGGTCGCTGCTGTTGCCAGGCTGGATCCGCAAATCGCCGAGAACCCGCCACAGGCCACAATGGTCGCCATGGACAACCCGCCCTTGCGATGACCCAGAAAGGCATTGGAAGCGGCATAAAGTTCACTGGAAAGGCCGGCACGACTGACCAGATTCCCCATCAGGATGAACAGGGGAACAACAGAAAGGCCATAATTCTGGGCTGTCGTGATGACCCGTTGCCCGGCCATGGAAGTTGAAGCCAGCCAGTTCCAGTCACCCAGATAGGCAAACCCGACAAACCCCACAACACCCATGGCAAACGCGATGGGCATACGCAGGAATACAAAAGCCAGCAGAACGGCAAAACCAACAAGTGCCTCAGTCAACAGAAAATACCCTTACATCTGGTTCCCACAAGACAATACATCATGGAGATAATGGCCCCCGGCCAAACACATAGCGAACACAACTATACAGCAAGGCAAATGCGGTCACGCCGCTCATGATGCTGATAAAGAAGGTAATATATTGCACAGGGATTTGCAGGAATTCGGTCGTATCGCCATATTCCTGGGCCCGTTCAGCCAGTGCCCAAACCCGCCATGCAACACCCGACATGGCCAGGGCGGCGATCAAGTTCATGGTCGCCTGGCGAAAATTGATGACAAATTTCGGTGAGAACGAATCCAGCAAATCGACAGTGATGTGCTCTTCGCGCATACAGGCGACCGGCAATCCACAAAAGACCACAATGGCCATCAGGATTCGTGTTAGTTCTGTCGCGCTGTGGAGGGGGGAATTGAAAAAGTAACGTCCGGCGACGTCCACACAGGTAATCGCCATCAGCGTAAAAAGAGTGAGAGCGGCAACTATTTCAAGGAACCTGACGGTCCAGTCTATTTCTCGTCTGTTGCCCAAGTTGCCGCTCCCGTTCTTCAGTTGAAGTCAGGTACAATTTGTAACTTTGTACCCGGCCGTCAAATCACATGATTTCCAGAATTAGTAGCTTCTGGCGATGTCACGCAATTCTGCCAGCGCAGCTTTGGAGTTGATACCTTTTTTGGCGGCATCCGCAATCCAGTCGGTTTCGATGTGCGCCATCATGCCATAGAATTCCTTGGTCATGGCATCGCTTGCTGTATCGATGGTGTTGCCAAATGCCTTGGCATCTTTCAGGCCAGCAGCATCAACATCATCCCACATTTTGCCGGCAGCACGCGCCATAACTTCGCCTGAGCATGCTGTTACAGCGGCTTGCTCACTTGAGGACAAACCATTGAATTTGGCCGGGTTCATAACAAAACCGAAGCTGCCATAATAAACACCGCCCGGTATAATCAGGGAGAACGGAGCCACTTCTTTCAGCTTGAAGCTCTTTTTGGTTTCCATCGGCATGAACACACCGTCAGCGACACCACTGGCAACGGTTTCATATACTTTTGGTGCCGGAACGCGCACACCGACAAGCCCCAGGGCCTTGCCAACGGCACCCGATACACCGCCACCAAGACGAATTTTCATGCCCTTGAATTCTGCCAGGGAATTGATCTTTTTCTTGGTGTGCATGATGCCCGGGCCATGTGATGTCAGAGACAACACTTTCAGACCCTTGTGCTCGTTTTTATCGGCCAGATATTTTTGATGAATGCGCCAGTAAGCAACAGAAGCTGCTTCGGCACTTGTGCCAAGACCTGGTAGTTCAACAACCTTGGTCAGAACATACCGGCCAGGGTTATAGCCATGGAACATCCAGGTGGCGTCAGCAACGCCATCGCGTACGACGTCCGGCTGTTGTGGTGGCGGCGCAAGACCATATTCAATTTTAACATTGACTGAACCACTGGTGGCACCCGAAATACATTTGCCCCAGTTAGGCCAGACAACGGAATTTATGCCGTGTTTGGGCGGCGCCCAGCTGCTGACACGAATTGTTGTGGCGGCTTCAGCAATTCCAACTGTCGTAGCCATAATAGCGCCCGTCAGGGCAATTAAACCTAATTTACGCATTGATCGTTCTCCCGGTTGACGCCGCCTCGAAATAATTCCGCAGCGGCAAAGCCTCATTTTTGAAGGGTCCGTTTATTTTTCTTTCCGTAACCTTCACACAAAAACGTCGTTTGTTCTATTCAAGTTCTAAAAAATAATCTTCGTTCAAGTCGTTGTTATTACTGAGTTTCATCCGCAATTGAATTGCTGAGAATACCAATCGAGGAAATTTCGACTTCCACGTGATCCCCAGGCTTCATAAATACTGGCGGCGTGCGTTTAAAGCCAACGCCGCCCGGCGTGCCCGTGACCAGCACATCGCCCGGCAACCACGGCAGCGCTTTCGAGACATAGGAAATCAACAGCGGTATATCAAAAGCAAGATCGGCCAGCGTCGCCTGCTGCATAACCTCGCCGTTCAGCCTTGTTTGCAATTTCATCTGGCGATAATCAGAAACTTCGTCTGCGGTTACCATCCAGGGTCCAAAAGCCCCTGTCTTCTGGAAATTTTTGCCCATGCCAAACTGCCGGGTGTGGGATTGCCAGTCGCGAATGGTCGCTTCGTTGTAACAGGCGTATCCAGCGATGTGGTCCAGGGCATCGGGCTGATCAATATGCGCCCCACCCTTCCCGATGATCACCGCCATCTCGCCTTCGAAATCAAGATGCGTTGAAACCAGCGGTCGCTGGATGGCCTGACCATGTCCAACCTGGGTTTCAGGATAGCGATGAAAGATGACCGGATTGTCTTTTAATTCCCGTCCGGTTTCCTTGACGTGATCAATGTAGTTCAGGCCAACACAGACAATTTTGCGTGGGTTGGGAATAACCGGTAGTCGCTGACATTCGTCCAGAGCAAAAGATGGCGCAGCACCTTCCAAGGCACCTGCGACATCCGACATCGCGTCTTGCTCAAGCAGATTACGGATATCGACAGCACCTTTTATCTTGCCAGTCAGGTCAACAACCTGGTTACCAACAACTGCGCCAAAGCCGGTTTGTCCGTCGCGATCAAACGAGATCAATTTCATTTATGCCACCACATTATTATCATTTGAAAAACCATAAAGTAGAAATATTCGAAAATCAATATTTTTTTCGAAAATTTTGACAACATCGAAAATTGTGCCTAGGATGATGCAAACCAGATAACAGAACAGGTCCCTGGCATGACAAGCGCCGAATTGGAAATCCCGGAAGCAACTGGACGCTCGGAGATAAAGGTCTCTGTCGCCGATGATGCACATCGAAAGCTGCGTACCAAAATTCTTCAGGGCGAAATTCTACCTGGTCACAAACTCAAATTCGAAATCCTGCAGCAGGAAATGTCCGTGAGTGCCAGTTCGCTTCGCGAAGCACTAACACGGTTGGTCAGTGATGGTTTCGTAACATCCGAGCCCCGGCGGGGATTTTCTGTTGCACCTGTTTCAATTGAAGAGTTGAAAGACATATCGCGCTTGCGGACAATCCTGGAGCCCCTGGCCTTGCGCGACGCCATTGAACATGGCGACGATGCCTGGGAAGCCCAGATCCTGGCAACCTATCACCGGTTTTCCAAAATTGATTCACTCCAGGGTGATGCGCCTGGCATTCGTGATGAGCAATGGTCGCATTGGCACCAGGCCTTTCATGAAGCCCTGGTTGCGGCTTGTCCGTCCAAAAAGACCATGCAGTTCAGAGCTGTGCTGTTTGAGCAGTCTGAACGTTATCGTGCGATATCAGCCGCCCGGCGAAAACAGTCACGAAAGAAAAGTGACGAGCATCGAAATTTGATGGAAGCCGTCCTTTCACATGACGCTGATCAGGCAGAAAAATTAATGGTCAAACACATTGAACTGACATCAAATTCATTGATTGAAATCCTTCAAGCCGCCCAGGTTCAGGAACAGAAAGCCGTCTGATATGCAGCTACAAATTCTTCTACAGGGTGTTTCCTGGGCACTGAACTTTACCGCCTTGCAACATGCCTCCTTCAAGGAAAGGCTGCATGAAAAGGAATTCATCGCCCAGGTAAAGGTCAAGGATAACTCCGTCGGACGGCACTATCATTTTGGCAAAGGCAAAGTGATTTCTCATTCGGGTGTTCACGATAATCCTGACATGACGATCACCTTCAAGAACGCGGCCCTGGGTGTGAAGCTCCTCAGGCCACCTATTGACCACACCGACTTTATCAACGCTATGAAGAACTTTGCCTTGCAGATGGCAGGCGAAGACGAAATAACACAATGGTTCACGGACACCATCAGCATCATGAATACCATTCGCTGGGAATATGGTGTCGATGCAGGGAACGGTGAACGACGCTACACAAATTTCACCAATGGCGGACCTTTGTTTGTCTACGTCAAGGATGACAAGATTGTCCGTATGACACCTATTGATCTGGCGGACGACGATGCCGCCAGCTGGACGATCACGGCCCGCGGCAAGACCTTCACGCCGCCACGCAAAACCACGATCAACCCGCACGGGCTGACGTCAAAGTCCGTGGTCTATTCTTCCAAGCGTCTTCTAAAACCAATGAAGCGTGTGGATTTTGACCCCAACGGTGAGCGTAATCAGCAAAATCGCGGCAAGTCGGGTTACGAAGAAATCAGCTGGGACGAAGCCCTGGACATCACTGCCAACGAGATCAAACGGGTCAAGCGCGAACATGGCCATGGAGCCATCATGAACAGTCATGGCTCGCACCATACCTGGGGCAATATTGGCCACTATCTCAGCGCCCAGATGCGCTTTATGAATGCCATCGGTCATACCAAGATGCATTTGAACCCTGACAGCTGGGAAGGCTGGTACTGGGGCGGCATGCATCACTATGGCAACTCCATGCGCAATGGCGCGATGGAACCTTATGGCCAGTTGCAGGACTGTCTCGACGAAGCTGAAATGATCGTCTTCTGGGCCAGCGATCCGGAATCCTCCAGTGGTTCCTACGGCTCGTTTGAAGGCACACCACGGCGTCACTGGGCCCGCGAACTCGGCATCAAGATGGTGCACATTGATCCCTATTGTAACCACACGGCCAATCACATAGGCGGCAAGTGGATCCCAGTTATTCCCGGCACCAGCCCGGCCATGGCCCATGCCCTCGCCCATGTCTGGATGACCGAAGGTCTTTACGACCAGGACTATGTGGAGACTCGCACCACTGGCTTCGATAAATACCGCGCCTATGTGATGGGCGAAGAAGACGGCCAGCCGAAATCACCGGAATGGCAGGAAGCTGAAACGGGGGTTGCGCCTCATACGGTTCGGGCCCTGGCACGGGAGTGGGGTAACAAAAAAACCTACCTTGCTGCGGGCGGCAAAGGTACGACTTTTGGGGGTGCCAACCGCTCGGCCACCGGAGCCCAATGGGCGCGGGCGATGATTTGCCTGATGGCCATGCAGGGTCTGGGAAAGCCAGGCATCAACTTTGGCAATCTGCAATGTGGTGCGCCCATTGACTATGAATTCTATTTTCCCGGCTATGCCGAAGGCGGTATGTCTGGCGACCTGACCGGGACGGCGTCGCCTATTCAGCTTTACCAGCGCCAACCTCATTTGCTCAGCATGAATTCGGTTACTCAACAAATCCCCAGGCTCAGAATACCTGAAGCTCTGATCGATGGAGAAACCAGCGGATACCCCACGGATGCCCGATCCATCGAAGGGCAATTCATGGGTTACAAGTACCCGTCCCCCGGACATTCGCGGGTCAAAATGATGTACAAATACGGCGGCAGTCATTTTGGCACGACCATGGAATCTGACCGCCTTGCCAAGGCCCTTCAATCCGAAGGTCTGGAGTTTATCGTCAACCAGTCAATCTGGAATGAGGGCGAAGTGTCGTTCGCTGACATCATCCTGCCAGCCTGTACAAATTTTGAACGCTGGGATATCGGCGAATGGGGTGGGGCCGGTGGCTATTCGCAACATAACCAAACCATGTTGAACCACCGCATGGTTGCTATTCAGCACAAGTGCATTGAACCTCTGGGCGAAAGCCGCTCGGACTACCAGATATTCACCGACATTCTGAAGCGCCTGGGGTTAAGCGCATATTTCACCGAGGGTGCGACGGAGCTGGATTGGTGCAAGGCGCAGTTTGATGCCTCTGATTTGCCAAAGCATATCTCCTGGAAGAAGTTCCTGAAAAAGGGTTACTACGTAGTACCCGCTGAAAAAGAAGAAAATCGTCCACCGACAGGTTTCCGCTGGTATGCCGAAGGACGCAAAAAAGATGTCCCTGAGCCAGCGCCGCTGCCGTCCGAATATGGCGAAAAATATCTTGAAGGTTTGCAAACCCAGTCCGGTAAAATCGAATTTGAAGCACAAAGCCTGAAACGCTTTGGCCAGGATCCGGAACGACCGCCGGTGAACAAATATATTCCCTCGTGGGAAGGTCGCCAGACTTCTGAGCTTTTTGCCAAATTCCCCCTGCAACTTCTGACGCCGCATCCGCGTTACAGCTTTCATACCCAGGGCGATGGCAAGGATGGATATTTGAATGATATCGAGGATCACCGGGTGCTGGTTGACGGGTACTATTACTGGGTCGCGCGTATCAACCCGGTGGACGCGGAAAATCGTGGCATCAAACACCATGACCTGATCCTGCTGCATAACGAACGCGGCTCTGTAATCTGCGCCGCCCAGATCACGGGCCGGATCATGCAAGGTGTCGTACATTCAGCTGAAAGCTCCGCCGAATACGATCCCGTCGGAGAACCAGGGAATTCGCCGGACCGGGGCGGATGTGTAAACATCCTGACACCCAAGCGTCATATGACGGCAAAGACAACGGGCTCCGCACCCAATTCCTGCTTGATCGAAATAGAAAAATGGACGGGTCTCGCGGCCACCAACCTGGAGGCCGCTTCATGAGCAAATGGCATTTGATCATTGACGTGGCCCTTTGCCACAATTGCAGCAACTGTTTCATCGCTTGCAAAGACGAACATGTCGGCAATGACTTTCCTGGCTACGCCGCATCGCAACCCCTGCACGGGCATTCGTGGTTTCACGTCGAACAAACAGAACGGGGACAGGCCCCGATGGTCGAGACTGCTTACTTGCCCAAATCCTGCAACCAGTGCGCCGACGCGCCCTGCACCAAAGTCGGTGACGGCGCCGTCTATCAGCGCGAGGACGGCATCGTCATCATTGATCCTGTAAAGGCAAAGGGTAAAAAGGAAATTGTTTCTTCCTGCCCATATGGTGCTATCTGGTGGAACGAAGAGAGTCAGTTACCGCAAAAATGGATCTTTGATGCCCATCTTCTGGATCGGGGCTGGAAAGAACCACGCTGTTCCCAGGTCTGCCCGACAGGTGCGATCCAGGCCGTCAAAACAACAGACGAAGATATGCAACACCGGACACAGACTGAAAACCTGAGGGTGCTGTCACCGGAATTTGGCACATCTCCTCGTATTCATTATCGCAATCTTCACCGCTTCACCCACCATTTTGTCGGCGGCACAGTGGTCGGCGACGTCGCTGATCAATTGGAATGTCTGGAGGGCGTCAGCGTAAAATTAACGCGAAACGGTGAACCTGCAGGTGAAGCAACGAGTGATATTTTTGGTGAGTTCAAGATTGATGAACTTCCCGATGATAGCGGAGAATATACTCTGCATCTAAGCCACCAGGGTTTTGAAGCTCTGGAAACAACCGTGTCTCTGGACAAGAGTCTCTATCTCAACGAACTGAAACTGACTGTGCAAACATAAAGGACCCCATCATGGAACAGCCCCCCCTTGCCAAAAGTTTTCACCACATGGCCCTGGAAGTCTCGGAACCGGAAACTTCCATCGCGTTTTACCGCGACGTATTTGGTCTTAAACTGACAGAACGCCACCAGGCCAGCGAAGTCGAAGCCATTCCGGTTGAGCTGATATTCCTGCGTCTGGCCGGTAACCATCATGATCTGGTGCTCGCCCACAATCCGGCCAAAACATACCGCAAGGCGGCAGACATGAACCCGCTGGACGGACCACCCGGATTTCATCATTTCGCCTTTGAATATAACAGCCGCGAAGACTGGTTGGCACAATTGGAGCGTGTCGAAAAAGCCGGAATGGAAATCGTTCGCGGCCCCGTCGTGCACAGCCCCTGGCATCCACGCGGCGAAGGATCATGGGGAGAGAATGAATCGTTTTACATTCTTGATCCGGACGGTCACCGCATAGAACTGTTCTGCGATATGGCCTCCATCGGCAATGACGGCAGTTTTATTGATGCTTATGGCCAGAAAATCGAAGGGCCTGTTGTCGACGAGATCTAGTCGAGATCACGTGGCTACTTTCTGAAAGTGGGGAACGACACCCGCTTTCAGGAAGCCTCCACGGTGCCAGCCGACACCCAGCCGTCAAAAATCTCCATCGCCAGATCTGTGAATGCCTCATCATTAATGTGGCAATCCAGTTCGGTCATCTGAATGGAGGGTGCCACGGTTGTGCGCAGTTCATCCATGAAGGCATCCAGTCCCTCAGGATCATGACAATCACCCCCCGGGCGATCCCATTCCTCGATCCCTTTATTGGGCAGGATCAAATGAACCGGTGCCGGGCTTTCTCCAATTCGCTGATTTAGTTCACGCGCAATTTCACGGCGTTCCTTGATATTATAGTAGGTGTTCTTGATCAGTTTGTTGTGGGTGTGGATCGGGCGATCCTGAAACGCTTCCGGAATTTCCTGCCAACCAGCGAAGTCAATCAGATCCATACAGCCAGGGGCGACGATTTGTGGAATCCCGGCACGGCCTGCATTCAGGAACCGGTCCTTACCCGCATTCACAACGGAGCCAGCCAGGAGATTACCAAGCTCACAACCGGCAAAGTCCATCACACAGACAAAACCTTTTTGTGCAGCAATTTGTTCGAAGGCCATGCCACCCATGCCCATGGCGTGAAAGACAGCCACTTCGTAGCCGCGATCTTCCAGGGCAGGTTTCAGGACCTTGATATATTTCAGGCAACTGGTCCCAAGTGACGTAATACCAACGATGGGTCTCTCGCCTTTGGGGGGTTCAACCGCCCGGGCAGCACCGAGAACACCTCCGGCGGCCTGCGACAAGGATGATTTGCAAATCGAATTAAGCCCATAAAGCCCACCGGCCCAGAGGATCATCTGAATATCCGGGAACAGGCGTTCAGCCGGGATAATGGCCGAAAACGACACCGTTGAGACAATATATTTCGGCACGCCCAGAGGCAGGACCTGGCAAACATCCAGAGCCAGATCAGTGCCCATCGTCCCTCCCAGAATCACAACGCCATCAAATATTCCATCAGCCTGCAACTGTTTCACCAGCGCACAGGCACCATCGGACATGATCTCCATGGCAACATGTTCGCTGCCACTGTCGATGGCGGTCTGGATCGAACTGCCCCCTGCTTTGGCGACATCATTCTTTGAATAGTCCGTCGATTTGGCGGGATCGCCTAGAACGCTGACATCCATGGTCAACACCGCGCCACCCATAAACCGGATGCGGTCCGCCATATATTCAAGTTCATCATTTTTTGTATCGTACGTACCAATGACGAGAATTGTCTTGTCTGTCATTTCGTTCTCCCTGTGCGGACTTCAACCACGCATTATTTCACCGGTTGGATCATAGAAAGGTGCAAGTTGCGTGCGCAACGGATACTTCTGCCCGGCAATTTGCACTTCAAATCCTCCTTCATCGACCCACGTTTTGCTGACCCCGTCAGCATTATGCAAACTTGCCAGACCGATCATCGCCTCCAGCCGGAAGCCCCAGTCCCCTGATGTGACATGACCAACAATCTTGCCGCCCTTCCAGACAGGTTCATTGTGGATCAGATAGGGACCGGATTTGGCATCAATACCATCAACGATGATTGAAACAGTTCGATGCGCCGTTGCCGGACCACCAGCCTTTTGCTCAGCCAGGGTCTGTTTCCCGAGGAATTCCATTTCCTTGTTCAGGTTAACGACAAAACCCAGGCCGGCTTCATAAGGCGTATCTTCCTCGGCGATATCATGGCCAAAGTGGCGAAATCCCTTTTCAAGTCGGCAGGCGTTCATGGCGAACATACCCATATGCTTCAGGCCCAGCGGATCACCAGCTTCAATCAGCGCTTCATAAACCCCGGCAGCAAATTCTGTTGGTATCATCAACTCGTAACCAAGTTCGCCCAGAAAGGAACGACGGATCGCCCAGCCACGGCCATAGGCCATATCGATCTCGCGAGCTGAGCCATATGGAAACGCTTCATTGGAAAGATCGTCTTCCGAAATTTCCGACAGGATTTCGCGTGAGCGAGGCCCATGGATCGTCAGCAGCGCCCAGGCTGATGTGGCGTCGAAAATTTCAAACTGCCAATCATCGTCAGCATGATCCCTGATCCACGCCTGATCACGCATCTGACTGGGATGGCCGCTGATGACCATAAAGCCTTGCGGTGCGATACGGGTAACCGTGACATCCGCTTCGATCCCGCCGCGATGATTGAGGAACTGCGTATAAACCGAGGTTCCAGTTTCAACATCCATTTCCGCGCCACAAACCCGGTTCAAAGCGCGAACGGCATCCGGGCCCTGCACCTGGATTTTTGCATACATCGACTGGTCAATAAGCACAGCGGCATCTCTCGCGGCCAGACATTCCGCCTGCACATGATCAGACCAGTCTTTCCAGCGAAGGTTTGGCTCTTCATTCCAGACATCACCTTCAGCGCTGTAGTACATGGGAACTTCCCAGCCAATTCGCTCAGCGAACATGCCCCCTGCTTCCACCAGGCGATCATGCAAAGGAACCCGACGGACCCCGCGGGCAGAATGCACCTGACGACCAACCCAACTGACACCGTAATGGAACCCGACCGATTCTGTGCTGCGTTCCCGATTGTATCTGGTGTTGCGCTGAAACGGATGCGCCCTGCGCGCCATCATCGGGCCCATACCCCGTGACGGTGCCCCGTCGATCATCCATTCAGCCATCGTCAGCCCGACGCCACCGGAATTCAGAATACCGTTGGAGTTCATCCCGGTTGCCACATAAAGTCCGGCAAGTTCGCTTACGGGTCCCAGATAGGGACGACCGTCGGGGGTAAAGCTTTCCGGTCCATTGAAGAATGTCTGGATGCCCAGTTCTCCGAGAGCTGGCATGCGGGTAAACATCCGTTCCAGTTCGGGTTCAACATGATCCATATCAAAGGGCAATTCATCAAATTCAAAATCTTCGGGAATACCCTCTTGTCCGTAAGGCTTTCCCTTTGCCTCAAAGCCACCGATCAACAGTTTGCCGGTATCTTCCTTCCAGTAAGTTCGTTCTTCGGCAATATTCAGGATGGGCTGGTTTCCCGGCAACCCTTCAACAGGTTCGGTGACAATATAGAAATGCTCGGTCGCGTGCAGCGGCACCGTCACACCATGAGCTTTGGCGAACAGGTGGCTCCACATGCCACCCGCCAGCAGCACTTTGTCCGTTGCGATCACACCGTTATCGGTTTCGACCCCGACAACCTTGCCGTCCCGGATAACCAGTTCGGTCACTTTGGTATCTTCGAAAACCTGTGCCCCTTTGGCGCGTGCACCCTTGGACAGGGCAACAGACACATCCAGGGGATTCACCTGGCCGTTGGAGGGTACAAAAAAGGCAGATTGCACATCACCGGTTTCAATCCAGGGCCATTTTTCCTGTAACTCGGCAATGGATAACAGCTGACTTTCGATCCCCATTCTTGCGGCATGATCATGACTGCGAAGCAATTGCTCGTGACGCACGTTGCCCAGGGCGAGGTTAATGGTCCCGTTCGATTTGTACCCGGTTGCCTGCCCGGTTTCGACTTCCAACTCACCAAACAACTTTGTTGTATATTTTCCTAGTTCAGTTTGCGCTGTGCTGTCTCTCAATTGACCGACAATGCCGGCTGCATGCCAGGTCGTCCCACTGGCAATCTTGCGCCGCTCAAGCAAAACGGCAGGGACACCGCGTTGCGCGAGATGGTAAAGCGTCGAAAGACCAATGATGCCTCCGCCTATGATAACGACCGGTGCTTTCTCGGGAAGTGGCTTGGTCATGTCCTCTGCATTTTCTTGCTGTTGGTGTTTGCCTCAGGCAGGTGTCAAGTTCAGGTCAGGAAATCGGGCATCAACGCATTTGCGAATCTTCGACATCGTGACTGATTTCGTCTTCACGCAGTTTGTTCCGGTGTTCGATGATCATCGTTCGAATATGCAGGCCGATAATGATCAGGATCATGACAGCGATGATGGCTGCGATCGGTCGATCAACAAAATCCAGAGGTGATTTCACCCTTGCCATTGAACTCCTGAGTTTGACCTCCATGATGCCACCCAGAACCATGCCGAGAATGATCGGCACGACAGGCAGGTTCAACCTTTTAAGAACCAGACCCAACACACCGAAACCGGCCGACATGGCACAATCCACAACCGAATTACGCAGACTGTAAACGCCGACAAAACTGAGCGTCAGAATGAGCACACCGAGAAACCGGGTCGGAATCTGAATAATCTTGATCAGTATATTTGTTGAGGACAGCAGGAAAACAATCACGATCAGATTCAGAATAATCATCGAGATATAAAGCGCGTAAACAAAATCCATATGATTCTGGAACAGTTGCGGGCCGGGAATGACGTTATGGACATAAAAGACCGATAACATCATCGCCGTAAGCGCTTCGCCAGGTATCCCCAATGCCAGAAGCGGTATCATGGCGGCAGCCGGAACGGCATTATTTGCGGCTTCAGATGCAATCAATCCTTCGGGCGATCCTTTGCCGAAGGCATCCGGGTTTTTCGATGTTTTCTGGGCATAAGTATAAGACATGAACTGTGCCGTAAATTCTCCGACGCCAGGGATCATGCCCATCATGACGCCGAAGCCGCCAGCGACAGTCGCCACACGCTTGTGCCCCAAAAATTCTTTCATTGCGTTCAGAAGACTGCCCCGGACGGGTTGCGGATGCGGTGTCTCGTCTTTTTGCACCAACAATACAAATGCCTGGCTCAGGGCAAAAAGGCCCAGAACAACAACGATCAGATCAAACCCGGATTGCAGCCAGTCTTGTCCGAAAGTAAAGCGCTGGGTGTATTTCACAGGCTCCAGCCCGACGGTATTCAGGAATATACCAAAGGC